>Ga0315289_10001061_pt1 | contig 42916 bp, 46 predicted proteins | sample YL17G11_40_MG_FD_203452 | JGI IMG/M metagenome (GOLD analysis project Ga0315289, IMG submission 203452) | Sediment microbial communities from Yellowstone Lake, YNP, Wyoming, USA - YL17G11_40 | ecosystem: Environmental > Aquatic > Freshwater > Lake > Sediment | place: USA: Wyoming | collected... | reverse complement strand
AAGGACTCCAGTGCACAAACCATCTTTTGAATGGTAGGATTGAAGAAAAAAAATGAAATTGGCAATAACAGGCAAGGGTGGAGTGGGAAAGACTACTCTGGCTGCAGGATTGGCCCTTAGCTTTGCTCAGGAGGGAATGAAGGTTATCGCCATCGATGCCGACCCGGACAGTAATCTGGCAGCTACCCTCGGATTTCCCGAACCTGAGAAGATAGTTCCCCTTGTGGAGATGAAGGAACTGATTGAAGAGAGGACTGGGGTTGCACCTGGGACAGTGGGAGGGTACTTTAAGCTAAATCCCAGGGTGGACGATATTCCTGATAAGTTTTCTAGAGAGCATCGGGGCATAAAAGTTCTACTTATGGGAAGGGTAAAGAAGGGTGGAAGTGGATGCTTCTGTCCTGAAAATGCTTTTCTTAAAGCGATACTTTCCCATCTATTTTTTAATCGGGATGATGTTGTAATTCTCGATATGGAGGCAGGCATAGAACATTTAGGAAGAGGGACAGCAGAAGGAGTGGATGGTCTCATTGTAGTTGTGGAGCCGACTATGAGGAGCATTGACACAGCATTTAGAATTAGGTCTCTGGCAAACGATTTGAAAATAGAGAGAGTTCTTCTTGTGGGTAATAAAGTTCGTGGTCGTGAAGATATAGATTTTATTAGAAAGAATGTTTCCGATTTTGAAATTTTGGGTTTCATTTGGTATAATAAAGGTTTAATTGATAAGATCACCACTTCTCTAATTGGAGAAATAAGAGAAATTAAAAAAAATCTATTAGATAAGGAACGATTACAGAAGGGTCTTACAAGTTCGTAGTTGATAGTTCATAGTTCGTAGATTGAACCAAAATTACTATGAACTACGAACTAATTGCTACGAACTCTTTTGAGCACAGGTCCGACAGGACTCCGAATTCCGATGGAGGCGTCGGACTCCTTCGGAGCTGATTCACATAGGAGGCAAGATGAGAGAGGAAGAGAAGTCCATAGATAAGGCAAGCCAGGAAATACTGGAAATTGCCGAAAAAGAGGGAATCGATACGGCCTGGGACCGATATGAAGCAATGGTTCCCCAGTGCGGGTTTGGTGAACTTGGTCTCTGCTGCAGGAACTGTCTTTTAGGACCCTGCCGGATCGATCCCTTTGAAGAGGGTCCCCAAAAGGGAGTTTGTGGGGCTACCGCAGAAATCATTGCAGCCCGAAATTTAATCCGTATGATTGCTGGTGGGGCTAGTGCCCACTCTGACCACGGACGGGACATTGCCCATACCTTACTCTTGACTGCCCAGGGAAAGGCGAAGGGTTATGAGGTTAAGGATGAAGAGAAATTGCTTTCCCTTGCCAGGGAATTAGGAATAAGAACCAACGGAAGAGATAAGAAAGAGATTGCAATAGAAGTGGCGGAAAAAGTATTTTCTGAGTTTGGTCAGCAACACGGAGAGCTCCAATTTTCTCACCGTGCTCCAGAAAAGAGACAGGCATTATGGCGGAAACTGGGGATTATGCCTAGAGGAATCGACAGGGAAATCGTAGAGGTGATGCATCGCACGACCATGGGAGTGGATAACGATTGTGAGAATCTAATAACTCATGGTATGAGAACTGCCTTAGGAGATGGCTGGGGCGGTTCTATGATTGCCACAGAACTTTCCGATCTCCTTTTTGGGACCCCCAAACCTATTCGGGCAAAGGTGAATTTGGGTGTCCTTAAAGAGGACGAAGTCAACTTGGTAGTCCACGGTCACGAGCCTACGCTTTCCGATGTTATTGTAACTGCCAGTCAGGACCCTGAGCTAATCGAACTTGCCAGAAAGAATGGAGCAAAGGGTATTAACCTGGCCGGAATCTGTTGCACTGCGAATGAGATTTTGATGCGCCATGGTATTCCCATTGCGGGAAACTTCCTGCAGCAAGAGCTGGCCATAGCTACAGGAGCGGTCGATTTAATGCTGGTAGATGTTCAGTGCATTATGCCTTCCCTTTCCTCAGTAGCTAAATGTTTCCATACGAAATTGGTCTCCACTTCTCCTAAGGCAAAATTCCCGGGAACAGAACATATAGAGTTTAAAGAAGAAGAAGCTCTGCCTATTGCCAAGAAGATTGTAAGAATGGCGGTGGAGAATTTCAAGAATAGAGTAAAAGAGAAAGTTAATATACCTGGTGAGAAAATGGATTTAGTGGCGGGATTTACTGCGGAGAGTGTATTTAAATTTCTGGGAGGGAAATATCGAGCTACTTATCGTCCTTTGAACGATGCTATAATTAGCGGAAGATTGAGAGGAGCGGCAGGTATTGTTGGTTGCAACAATCCAAAGATAAAGCATGATTGGGGTCATGTGGAGATGGCCAAGGAGTTAATTAAGAACGATGTCCTGGTGGTAGTTACTGGTTGTTCAGCAATTGCCAATGCTAAGGCAGGACTTTTGAAACCGGAAGCTGCCTTTCAGTATGCGGGGAAAGGTTTGCGGGAAATATGCGAAGCTGTAGGAGTTCCACCGGTCCTCCATGTTGGCTCTTGCGTGGATAACAGCCGAATTCTAATTACTCTCTGTAACGTTGTTGCCGAAGGTGGTTTGGGTGATGACATATCCGACTTACCAGTTGCTGGCGCCGCTCCGGAATGGATGAGCGAGAAAGCAGTTTCAATCGCATTCTATTTTGTGGCTTCGGGCGTATTTACTGTACTTGGCAATCCCTTCCCAATTTTGGGAAGTAGAGAAGTAACTCAATTACTAACTAAAAGATTAGAACAGATTGTGGGAGCGAACTTCGCCTTTGAATCAGACCCCATAAAGGCTGCCCACCTGATGATAGATCACATCAATGAGAGGAGACAGGCACTTAAGTTGAAACCAGTAATGTATGAAAAAGAGGAAGTGGCGGTGAGATAGAGATGGAAAAGATTTTCTGTGACATAAGGAAATGTTTGGGCTGTAAGTCTTGCGAAATAGCCTGCGCCGTGGAGCATTCGGCAAGTAAAAATATCTTTCAGGCAATAACTGAGGAAAAGAAACCTCGCCAGAGGGTAGTTGTTGAGAGCACTACCAGGGAGCCTTTCCCTTTACGCTGTCATCATTGTGAAGATGCGCCCTGCGTTCAAGCCTGTATGTCTGGCGCGATGTACAAGGATGAAAAAGGCTTTACCAGACACGATGCGGAAAAGTGTGTGGGATGTTGGATGTGTATTATGGTCTGTCCCTTCGGCGCAATCTCCCGGCAGGAGAATCTAGCCTTGAAATGTGACCTGTGCCCTGACAGAGAGGACAGTTTTGCCTGTGTTGAGGGCTGTCCCACGAAGGCACTTTTTGCAGGTAGCTGGGAAGAGTTCCAGGAAAAGTTGAGGAAAGAGGAGAGTTGAGTTATGCATTATGTGATTGTGGGAGGAAGCGCAGCGGGAATCAATGCAGTGGAAGCAATTAGAAGTCAGGATAAGGAAGGTAAGATAACCCTTATTTCTGACGAGGAAATCCCTCTCTATTCTCGCTGCTTGATTACATACTTCTTGTCCGGGGCAATTAGTGAGGATAAACTCAAGTACCGAACTAGCGATTTCTACGAGAAGGAGAAAGTGGATGCTCTACACGGGGTAAAGGCAAGAAGACTTTTGCCGGAAAAGAGAAAGCTTATACTGGATAACGGAAAGGAACTCACCTACGATAGATTATTAATTGCCACAGGCGCTTCCCCACAGACGGTAGAGGCACCTGGTAGTGATAAGAAAGGGATTCTTGGTTTGAGGACTTACCAGGATGCTCAGCTGATTAATGATAGGCTGAATAGGGTAAAGAGAGTTTCCATTCTGGGTGGGGGACTGATAGGTTTGAGAGCTGCCTATTCTCTCCATGCAAGACATAAAGAAGTTAAAGTCATAGTTAAATCGAACCAGGTCTTGTCTCAGATGCTCGATAAAGGAGCAGCAAATTTTGTAAGGAGAAAGATTGAAGAGAAAGGCATTCAGGTTATGACCGGGCTGGCTGCAGTTGAATTTCTGGGAGAAAAAGAAGTTACTGGCATAGTTCTGGATGATGGTAGAAGACTCGAGTGCGAACTGGTAATTGTGGGAAAGGGAGTAAGGCCGAACTTAGAGTTAGTAGAGGGTACAGGAATCAAAACTGAATACGGGATTATCGTTGACGACTATCTTCAAACTAACCTCCCTAATATATATGCTGCTGGTGATGTAGCTCAGTCAAAAGATTTAATTACTGGCCAGTCGACTATAAATGCTCTCTGGCCCTGTGCAGTCGCCCAGGGAAGGGTCGCGGGATTGAATATGTCCGGGAAAAAGGTAAAGTATGACGGGTCTCTGGCTATGAATTCAGTAGAATTTTTTAGCCTGCCAGTGATTTCGCTGGGCATAACCAGACCAAAAGGAAAAGATTATGAAGAGTTAGTTAAGGAAGATGAGAGAAACTTCGTATATAAGAAAGTGGTACTTAAGGATAATAGAATTCAAGGTATGATTCTAGTCAATCGGGTTGAGCAGGCCGGGGTTATGGGGATTTTGATGAGAAAGAAAGTGGATGTTTCACCGATTAAGTCGATGTTATTGGAAGATAGATTCGATTTTGCCAAGATTTTGTCAATAATAAAAGAGGGAAAAGAATTCTTCACTGAGCGAGAATTCGAGGAGAGCATAATTACATTTAAGAAATAGTTTGTTCATCGCTTAGGAATTTCTTGACGCCAAAAACTCTTCACAAATTATCTTTTAATCTTGTAGCTGCAGAGCGAAGCTCTGCCAGAGGGAGCAAAGCTTTCGCTTTGCTGCTATAAAATGAGAGGTGTGAGTACCAGACGAGTGGTAGTGAAGATTTCCTTAAGATAATATATTGATTTTCGGAAGGAGTGGAATATGTCTAAGATTGTGGCAGCAGCAGCAATCAGAGGCGCACATAAAGTAATAGGAGAGGCAGAAGAATTTTTGAATAAGGCAATTAAGGAAAAAGGAAAAGACCAGAAAGTTGAGTTTCCCGAGACGGCTTTCTTCCTTCCAATGGCCTACGCTCTATTAGGAGTTGAGGTGAGGACTTTGGGAGATATGGTGCCAGTCCTCAATGAAGCGAAGTCGCTTTTAAGAGAGGAGCCAAGCGATTCTCTTTGGCTTCCCTATCTTGGTGACGCTCTCGATTCTGGGATAGCTACCCTCTTAGGAGAAGAAATTATTGTTGCCCTAAGATACCTGTATGGCAAAGAACCTCAGCCCGATTGTGTTGGTTTCTATACAGATACCTGGATGAGAAGTTATGGCATACAACTGGTAGATGGAAGGATGCCGGGTTTTGCTGCCATTCTGGGTGCAGCTCCGGATAATAAACTGGCAGTAGAGATAGTGAGAGAATTTCAGAAGAGAAATATTATGTGTTTTGTTGGCTCTAATTCTAATGGCAGGAGTATAATCGACCAGCTTAAAGAAGAGAATGTCCAGATGGGTTGGGAGACATATATAGTACCTTACGGACGCGATACTATAACCGGAATTTACCCGCTAAACTGGGCTATCAGAGCCGCTCTCACCTTTGGTGGCCATAAGAAGGGAGAAGCACTGAAGTGTCTCAAGTACTGTCAGAATAGAGTATTTGCCTTTGGATTGACTTTAGGCGAGCTGGATGATGTGAAGTATGCTACCGGCGCAGGAGCCATGAACATGGGCTTTCCCGTAATTGCAGATACGGATATTCCTGAGATAAGGCCGAGCGGTATCTGCACATATGAACATTTGGTGAAAGAATTTGACCACAAGAAACTGGTCTCTACTTGCATTCAGGTGCGTGGTGTTAAAGTGAAGGTAACGGAAATCCCTATTCCCGTTTCCTATTCTGCTGCCTTTGAAGGGGAGACTGTAAGAAAAGAACAGATGTATGTTCAGTTTGGAGGGAAATATTCTACTGCTTTTGAATATGTCACCACAAGAGACCTGGACGAAGTTGAAGATGGGAAAATAGAGGTGATTGGGCCTGAAGTCGACGAGGCTGAAGAGGGTGGGGCAATGCCTTTAGCGATATATATTGAAGTAGCTGGGAGAAAGATGCAGAAGGATTTTGAACCAATATTAGAAAGGCAGATTCATACATTTTTAAACGAAGCTATGGGGATATTCCATATGGGTCAAAGAGATTTGTGTTGGTTAAGGATTAGTAAAGAAGCGAAGAAGAAAGGATTTAAGATTCGCCATTTCGGGGTAATCATTCATGCTCGCCTTCACGATACCTTCGGGGCAATAGTGGATAAAGCTCAGGTTACAATTTATACTCGACAGGAGGATGTGGAGAAATATCGTTCAGAAGCCAAGAAGGCTTATGAGGAACGCGATGAACGCATAGGAGGAATGACCGATGAGAGCGTCGATACTTTCTACTCTTGCACGCTATGTCAATCGTTTGCGCCGAATCATGTATGTATAGTTAAACCAGAAAGATTGGGATTATGTGGCGCTTATACTTGGCTGGATGCTCGCGCTTGTTTTGAGTTGAATCCCACAGGACCAAATCAGCCGGTGAAGAAAGGAGAGTGTCTTGACCCAAAGAGGGGTGAGTGGAAAGGCGTGAATGATTTCATCTACCAAAAATCGAATAAAACCTTAGAGCGCTTCCATGGTTATTCCATAATAAGTTGTCCTGAAACTTCCTGCGGGTGCTTTGAGTGTATAATTGCCATTCTTCCTGAGACGAACGGTTTTATGATTGTCAACAGAGAATATGGCGGAATGACTCCCATAGGTATGACTTTCAGTACTCTGGCTGGGTCTGTGGGAGGAGGGGCGCAGACTCCAGGCTTTATGGGGGTGGGAAGGCTCTATATTGTGAGCAGGAAATTCATCTACGCCGACGGTGGAATAAGACGCTTGGTGTGGATGACAAAAGAGCTAAAAGAAGCACTGGGAGATAAATTTAAGAAGAGGTGTGAAGAGGAAGGGATTCCTGACCTGATAGATAAAATTGCTGATGATACTGTGGCTACCACAACAGAGGAACTTCTCTCATATTTGCAGAAGGTGAACCATCCAGCTTTAGACATGGAACCCCTGGTGTAACTGAGAGGAAATGATCGCAGATAAGTTTGGAGTAGCACACTTCAGTGTGCGTAAGAAAGACGCAGGCTAAAGCCTGCTAATCCAGGGAAGGAGGGTCGCTGTTCCGACGAATGGAGTAGCGGAGCGTAGCTCCGCGTGCGAGATGGTGAGCAGGCAGGTCACCGAGTGAAGCGAAGCGAAAGGGTCGCCGTCCCGATGAATAAATCGGGACAAGTCTGGCGACGGGTTCGAGATGGTGAGAACCCCGGCCGGATTGAGCGAAGCGAAAGGGTCGCCGTCCCGATGAATAAATCGGGACAAGTCTGGCGACGGGTTCGAGATGGTGAGAACCCCGGCCGGATTGAGCGAAGCGAAAGGAGGTGATATTATGGCTAAGGCGATTAGAGTTAACAATTTAATTGTGGAGACTCCTGATAAAGTGGGTATGATGGCAAAGGTCTGCTCAGCAATTTCGGATGCGGGAGTAAATATTAAGGCGATCTCTGCCAGTGCCAGAGGACGGAAGGGACACTTTATGCTTCTCACCGAGGACAATTCCAAAGCAAAAGAGGCTCTTAAATCTGCCGGTTTTAAAGTCAAAGAGGAAGAAGCTGTGGCTGTTGAACTTGAAAACGAGGTGGGGGCAGCGAAAAGGATGGCCAAGAAACTGGCGGATGCTGGAGTAGATCTCAAGTATTGCTATGGTTCAATCGGCGACGGTACTATGGCCCTCCTGGTATTTGATTCGAATGACAACGAGAAAGCAGTAAGGACCCTTGGTATTGTGGGAGTCGGGGAATGACCTGATTTCGGTAACGGAAACAGAAGAAGCTCTGGAATGTAGGGGCGACACTCTGTGGTCGCCCAAAGAGAGGGACGGCACAAAGTCCGTCCCCTACAGCTACAAATGGTTGGAGGGGATTATGGCTTTAACGGGTTTAGAGATTTATAAGCATTTGCCGAAGACGAACTGTAAGAAGTGTGGCTTTCCCACTTGTTTAGCATTTGCTATGGCTTTGGCTGGAAAGAAGACTTCGCTGGATAAGTGCCCCGATATTACGGAAGAGGCAAAGATTGCTCTGGAGTCAGCTTCTGCTCCTCCTATGGCAACAGTTACTATCGGAATAGGAGAGAGCAGGGTAGAGATTGGTGGCGAGACAGTTCTCTTCCGGCACGAGAAGACCTTCTACCATCCCTGCGCTATTGGTATTACTTTGAGTGACTCGCTGGAAAAAGAAAAGGCCCTCCAGCGAATTAAAAAGGTCAATAAGTTAAGATTTGAAAGGGTAGGTATACCGCTTCAGGTAAATCTGATTGCTATTTCTAACGAGAGCAATAATCCAGATAAATTTTGCGATGCGGTAAGAGATGCGACGGAGAAATCTAACTTACCATTAATTTTGATATCTGATAATCCCACAACTATTGAGGCGGGTTTGAAAATATGCGGTGATAGAAAACCTTTAATTTATGTAGCTAAAGAAGATAATCGAGAAGCAATGGTAGACTTAGCCAAGAAATATTCTTGCCCCCTGGCAATTTGTGGAAGAAACTTGGAAGAGTTAAATTCCCTTTCCCAGAAGGTAGTTACCTCCGGAATAAAAGATGTTGTCCTCGATCCTGGAACCAGAAGTCTGGCAGGGTGTCTACAGGATTTCACTCAGCTCAGGAGGTTAGCTTTGAAGAGAGGTTACCGTCCCTTTGGCTATCCTGTAATCGGCTTTGTCAAAGGTAGCGAGTCTTATCAGGAAGTTTCTACGGCGGCGACTTACATTGCCAAGTATGCTAACATTGTTGTGCTTGACAGAATTGAACCGGAGGAGATTCTACCTTTGATTACTCTGAGGCAGAATATCTACACAGATCCCCAGAAACCCATAATGGTTGAGCCTAAACTTTATGAGGTTGGCACACCAAATGAGAATTCTCCGCTATTGGTAACTACGAACTTTTCTCTTACATTTTTTACTGTCCAGCCGGAAATCGAGGCAAGTAAGGTCCCATCATATCTATTAATCGTTGAAGCTGAAGGTCTCTCTGTGCTTACCGCATGGGCTGCTGAGAAGTTTACACCTGAGGGAATTGCCGAGGCAATGAAGAAGGCAGAGGTAGAGAAGAAACTTTCTCATAGAAAAGTAATCATTCCTGGCTATGTAGCTGTAATGAAAGTGAAACTGGAAGAGCAGAGTGGATGGGAAGTTCTAGTCGGCCCGAAAGAGGGTTCGGGAATTCCCAGGTATCTTAAACAGACCTGGCAATGAAAAAGAATTTCCCATCCACTTATGTAGGGGTTCGATTCATCAAACCCGGAGAAATACATAATTGTAGGGGTTCAATTTATTGAACCCGTTAAGATATTTGAAAAATAGTTTGCTCATCCCTGAGGAATTTCTTGACGCCAAAAAAACTTCGGACTTTGCATGGCGCAAATCAAAACTCCTCGCTTCGCTCGTCGGACAATGATTTGCTGGGAAGCGAATGTGCCGTCCTCGTTTTTTGGCTAAAATTCCTGAAGTCTTCGCAAACTATTTTTTCAAATCTTGGAGTAGCGAAGCGAAGCTTCGCCATAATGTAGGGATTCGATTCATCGAACCCGATTAATCAAGTCGAGTGCAAGCATGGAGAAATGTAAGATAGTTTTTTATCCCTGGAAAAAGGAAGTAACTGTTCCTAGCGGCACTGACCTCTTGACTGCAGCGATAAGAGCTGGTGTACATATTTATAATAGCTGTGGAGGCGAGGGGGTTTGTGGTCGGTGCAAGGTTATTGTTATAAAGGGTGAGGTCGTCACTGAAGCCACGGGGCGTTTGAGTGCTGAAGAGAGAAAGAGCGGCTATGTTCTTGCTTGCCGGACTACGTGCAAGGGAGGAATGGAAATTGAAGTGCCTCCCGAATCTCGCCTGGAAGGTTTGGAGATTCTTACTGAGGAGGCAAAAGCAAAAAGGCTAGTTGGACTTTATACGCCAGCAGAAGAGGTCGAGAAGGGGCCCGAAGTAGCTTTAGAGAGGGTGTTTACACATGGTCCGCTTTCCACTAAGTTATACTTAGAACTTTCTCCTCCTAGCTCGGAAGATAATGTTGGCGATCTGGAACGAATCTATCGGGAGGTCAGAAAAGGACGGAAAGTTCCGATTATGCAGATGGGCCTAGCTAATATTAAGAAATTAAGCAAACTTCTGCGAGAGAGTGGCTGGAAAGTGACTGTTACTCTTGGTAATAGAAATGAGACTACGGAAGTCGTTCTAGTTGAGCCCGGAGATACAACCAACAAGAATTATGGCGTGGCAGTAGATATTGGGACAACGACAATAGTGGCTTATCTGGTCAATTTGACAGAGCGTCAGGTCCTGGGCGCAAAAGCTTGCTATAATCCTCAGGTTGATTTTGGTGAGGATGTTATTTCCAGAATAATTTTCGCTCAGGAAGAGGATGGGCTAGAAATGTTGCATCATGTGGTAATAGATGCAGTTAACAATCTTATCTTAGGAATGGCTCTGGAGCACAATTTGACCCTCAACGATATTGATGGTGTTGTCTGTTCCGGTAACACAACTATGATTCATCTTTTGTTGCGAGTTCCCCCCGAATACTTACGAAAGGAACCATATGTCCCCACCGCCAGTTTCATTCCTGTTATAAGAGCTGCCGAGGCAGGGATCAAGATTAATCCTAGGGGTCTCCTTTCTTGCATTCCTGGAGTGAGTAGCTATGTTGGAGGAGATATAACAGCTGGCGTTTTAGCTTCGGGGATGGATAATTTATCGACTCTGGGTCTGTTTATGGATCTGGGCACAAATGGTGAGGTAGTTCTGGGAAACAAAGATTGGTTGGTCTGCTGTTCGACTTCTGCCGGTCCCTGTTTTGAAGGCGGAGGGATAAAATGGGGGATTCGAGCTATGAAGGGCGCTATTCAGAGAGTGAAGATAGATACTTCCAGGGATAGAGTCAATCTCTATACTATTGGAGAAGAAAAACCCAAGGGTATCTGTGGTGCTGGACTGGTCGACTGTGTTGCTGAACTCTTTGAAAGCGGTAGACTCAACAGAGCGGGTAAGCTGATTCCCAAATCATCGAAGCGAATAAAAGAAGGGGAAGACGGTCTGGAGTTCGTCCTGGCAGAGGCGAGAAAGTCTGCGGTAGGAGATGACATCGCTATAACCGAGACTGATATAAAGAACCTGATACATTCAAAGGGAGCAATCTATTCCGGAGCTGAAGTTCTACTAAAGCGGGTGGGATTGAGTTTCCAGGATTTAGATCATGTCTTCATTGCCGGCGGATTGGGCACAGCTTTAGATGTGGAGAAAGCAATTATGATCGGGCTTCTGCCCGACCTTCCTTTAGAAAAATTTACTTTCATTGGCAACAGCGCAATCGCTGGCACAAAGATGTGCCTCCTTTCTCAGGAGGCAATGAGAAAGGTAGAAAAGATTGCTGGGAAGATGACCTACATCGATTTGAGCAGAGACCCAGAATTTATGAATAACTATACTGCCTCTCTTTTTTTGCCACATACAGATATAAGCCTCTTCCCGAGCGTGAAGAAATTTGTGACTGGGCTTTGAAAAAGTCCAAAATTGTACATTTTATGTAGGGGCTCAATTTATTGAGCCCGCCGAGAACGGGTTCCGATGAATCGGAACCCCTACAAAAGAAAAGTACACTTTTTGAGAGCTCTCTGTGAGTGCTACGAACTAATTACTACGAAATACCTCAGGGTGGGCAGTTATGGCTTTTACTATTGCAGTAGCAGGCAAAGGTGGGAGTGGCAAGACGACTTTAGCCACTCTGTTTATCCTCCACCTTATTAGACAGAATAAGGGACCTATTCTGGCAGTTGACGCCGACCCCAATTCTAATCTGAACGTGGGTCTAGGTATGAAATTTGGAGAGACTATAGCTGACTTGAGGGAGGAGGTTCTGGCTAAAGAAGTTCCTTCGGGGATGTCGAAAGCCGATTTTTTCGATTATCGCTTACACGAATATCTGGTTGAAGGTGATAAAGTTGACCTTCTGGTAATGGGTCGGCCGGAAGGTCCTGGCTGTTACTGTGCAGTGAACAATCTTCTCAGGCAATATCTATCCAGAATTTCTACGCAATATGAATATGTAGTTATGGATAACGAGGCTGGAATGGAACATTTGAGCAGGAGAACAACCGATGATTTGGATGTGCTACTTATCACTAGCGACCCCACTTTGGTAAGTATCAAATCTGCAGCGAGAATTCACGAAATTGCGCTGCAAATAAAACTAAGAATAAAAAAGATATATTTAATTATCAATCGAACATCGGAATCGAAAGACATCTCTTCCCTCCTTTCGGGAAGCATCCCGGATAAATTATCGTTACTGGAAAATATTCCCGAAGACCCTTTGGTCCTTGAGGCTTCAGAAAAAGAAGAAGACCTTCTCTCTCTTCCAGCGGAATCTCTTGCTTTTCAAGCAGTGGGTAGATTAATGAAAAAGTTGAAGTTATAGTTATTTTCCTATACTATCCTCTCCCCTTGAGGGAGAGGATAGAGGTGAGGGGTCCACTCGGAAGAGAAGCAAATAAATTTAGGAGCATAAATTTGCAAAAAGCTACTGAAAAGTGGGTAAGTAAGGTTAACGAGCTAATTATCGGAGCAACACGAAAAGAAGGTGGAACGAGGAGTTCTATTATTAAAGTCGGAGGTGCCAATACTCTACCGTTCCTTCACTTCGAAGGAGTTATTCCCAATCCACCTGCAATTGCTATGGAGGTCTGGGATATGGAGCCTCCCGATTGGCCAGCTGTGTTAAAGGAGCCATTTGGGGATGTGCTCGGTGACCCAGTGGAGTGGGCGAAGAAATGTGTCCAGGAGTATGGAGCCGATTTCCTATGCCTCCGTCTTGCTTCCACAAACCCGGATACCAAAAATAGCTCCCCAGAGGAGGCTGCGCGCACTGTTAGAAGGGTTCTGGAGGCGGTGTCCGTGCCTCTAATGATTATAGGATGTAATCAAGCAGAAAAAGATACCGAAGTTATTCCCGCAGTTAGTGAAACTGCTCGGGGAGAGAACTGCTTGGTAGGCATAGCAGTGCAGGCAAACTACAAGACAATAACTGCAGCCTGTCAAAGTGATGGACATTCGATAATTGCGGAATCTCCCATAGATATTAATTTAGCAAAGCAATTGAATATTCTTATATCGGACATGGGTTTCCCTTTGGAGAAGATTGTTATGCACCCTGCTACAGGAGCTTTAGGGTATGGTCTGGAATATACCTATTCCATAATGGAGCGTAGTCGCCTGGCAGCTCTGCAGGGAGACAAGATGATGTCCATGCCTATGGTAAATTTCGTTGGACAGGAAGTCTGGAGAGCCAAGGAAGCTAAAACTTCAGAAGAAGAGTTTCCTGAGTGGGGACCATTAGCCTCCAGAGGACCGCTCTGGGAAGTTGCTACTGCTGTGAGCTATCTTCAGGCAGGAGCGGATATCCTGGTAATGTGCCACCCTAAGGCAGTAGAAAGCGTCAAGAAGACCATCGAAGAATTGATGAAAAAAGAATAAAGAACTTGCACAGATTGAATCTGTGCCTACAATGGCAGCGAGATTTGTAGGCACGGTTTTAACCGTGCAAAATTGGCTGGAGTCCTCCCGAAAGGGAGGATGAAGGACGGGTTAGACAAAAAAGCTTTAAAATACATTCTGGGGGAAAAAATTATGTTTGTGATCGGGGAGAGAATTAATGGTATGTTCAATGATGTAGCCAGGGCAATCACGGAAGGTGATAAGGCCACTATACAGGATTTGGCTCTCAAGCAGATGGAGGCAGGAGCAAATGCATTGGATGTCAATGTTGGTCCGGCTGCTGAACATCCACTAACAGCTATGGAGTGGCTAGTTAAGACTATTGGCGAAGTTACCGATGCGCCTTTGTCGATTGATACTACAAAATTTGAGGTAATGGAAGCCGGACTCAGATTATGTAAAGGTAAATCGATCATAAATTCTACTTCAGGAGATACGGAAAAACTGGACCTGCTTCTTCCTTTGGCTAAGAAATACAATGCTTCTATAATCGGCTTGACCATGAATAAGAGCGGAATTCCTAAAAATGCAGAGAGTAGAGCAGAGATTGCTGCCCAGATCGTAACGTCTGCCCAGGAATACGGGATAGAGATGAGCGAGCTATATATCGATGGAGTAATCCTTCCAGTCAATGTGGCTCAGGACCATTCCAGGGAAGTCTTGGAGACAATAAGGCAGTGTAAGCTCCTCTGCGACCCTTCTCCCAAGACGATTTTAGGACTGAGTAACGTCTCTCAGAAGACACTCGATCGTCCCTTGGTTAACCGAATCTACCTTGCAATGGCCATTGCCTGTGGTCTGGATGCGGCAATTCTGGACCCCTTAGATAGAGATTTAATGAACAGTATGATTACTGCTGAACTCTTAATGGGGAAGCAGATATATTGTGACAACTATTTGGAAGCTTATAAAAAGAAATGATGGAGGAGAGTTAGATGGAAGGGTTTAATCCACCAAAAAGAATTGCGGAACTTGTATCAGAAACTGCCCAGGCCAAGTGTAAATTATCTTGGCTTCAGTTACTAATTCTGGGAATACTTGCCGGTGCTTACATAGGCTTTGGTGCAGAACTTTCAACGATCGTTACGTATGATATGAGTGAACGTCTGGGAAGTGGAATGGCCAGATTCATGGCCGGAAGCGTCTTCAGCGTGGGACTAATGTTAGTAGTGATTGGAGGAGCAGAGTTATTTACCGGCAATTGCTTGATGGCACTTGGCTTGGCCGGTGGCAAGATTACACATATAAAGATGGTGAAGAATTGGTTCTGGGTTTACTTTGCCAATTTCGTGGGATCCCTGGCGTTGGTGGGAATTATGTTTGGAGGCGGTCTCTGGAAAGTTGGAGAAATGGGAGTAGGTATTAGAGCATTGGAAATTGCTTTGTCTAAATGTAATCTGGGGTGGTGGGAAGCGTTCTTCAGGGGAATTGGCTGTAATTGGCTGGTATGTTTAGCAATTTGGTTGGCGATGAGCAGTAATTCAGTAGTAGGAAAGATATTCGGGATCTACTTTCCGATTATGGCTTTCGTTGCTTCAGGATTTGAACACAGCATAGCGAATATGTATTTTATACCTATGGGCATTCTTCTAAAAAATACTTTAGTGGCAGCCAAGGCAGGCCTTGATTTAGCGAATCTCAGCTGGGGCGGATTTTTTCTCAGGAACTTAATTCCAGTGACTCTAGGGAACATAATTGGTGGAGCCTTCTTTGTGGGGATTCTGTATAGAATAGTCTATTTGGGAAAAGATGAGAATAGCTAAGATTCCAGAAAACACAATCAGTCGTCTTTCTATATACTCCCGTTACCTCAGGTTTCTGGCAAAGAGAGGGAAGCCACTTATTACCTCAGAAGAGTTAGGGCAAAAGATGCACTTTAAGTCGGCTCAAATACGGCGAGACTTTGCCTACTTCGGCCATTTTGGCTTTCGAGGGAAAGGCTACAATGTAAGGAAACTTTCTAAAGAACTAGAAAAGATTTTAGGGTTAAATAGAAGGTGGCCGGTGGCCATTGTGGGGGCTGGAAATCTAGGAAGGGCGCTTTCTGCATATCCGGGATTTCACCAATATGGATTTGAAATTTCAGTTATCTTTGACAACTCACCAACGAAGATAGGAAAGACCTGGCAGGGAGTGGAGATTCTGGATATAAAAGAGATACCAAAAGTAGTAAAGGAGAGAGGAATAAAAATTGTAATCATCGCTGTACCTTATTTTGCTGCCCAACAGGTTGCTGAAATTTTAATTCAGTCAGGGGTGAAAGCGATTTTAAACTTTGCGCCTTATAAACTAGCTGTACCAGAAGGGTTGAAGCTAAGAAATATAGACCTGGCTACAGAGCTCCAAAGCTTGAGCTGTTTCTTGACCAAATAAATTTTAAAGGTTTACTTGACACTTAGTCGATTTATTTTGTAAAATTCTCACTCAAAATAGATGGCTTTTTAATTTTTTAATTTGATTTGTGAAATAATTCACAAACTTTCGGCATTATGAATATGAAATTTTATATAAATATAGCAGATTGGGAAAAATTTCTGGGCCAGATTTTGAAAACTTATCGTATTTATGCTCCACAGGAGGTTTCTGGCAATCTGGCCTATCAGGTATTAACTCCAGAAAATGTTGACAAAGCCATTTACGGCACTTATCGAGCAGTTCAACCTTTCAAGACATTCTTCTGTTTACCTCAGGAAAAGGTGACAGAGGTTACGCCCCATCCAGAGAAGACGATAGTTCTGGGGGTTAAAAACTGTGACCTTAAGGCCCTTTCAGTTATGGATAAGATTTTTCTGGAAGGAGACTTTGTAGATCCTTTTTATAGAGAGAGAAGAGAAAGGACCCTTATTATTACCTCCGACTGTTACCAACCAAAGGATACATGTTTTTGTACTTTGCTGGACAATGATCCCTTCCCAGAAAGAGGCTTTGATCTCAATCTTTCTCAAATAGATAATGGCTTTCTTCTGGAAGTGGGTTCCCAAAAAGGGGAGAGCTTCATCGTTCCTATAAGAGAAGATTTGAAATATGCAACTTTGGATTTAATGAAAAAGAGAGAAAAAAAAAGAAAAGAAGCAAGAGAGAAAGTGGTAGAGATAAACAGGGAATTTAAGACCAAGAGACCCTTCTCATCTATTGTAAAAGAAGAATATGCTTCGCCTGTCTGGGAAGAGGTAACGAAAACCTGCGTAGAATGTGGAGCCTGTACTAACATATGCCCTTCCTGTTACTGTTTTCTCCTTGTGGATACAAAAGATGGGGGCAAATTTCCCAAAGTTAAGTTTTGGGATTCCTGTCAACATACCGGCTTTGCCAGGGTAGCTGCGGGCATCAATCCCCGAGCGAAATTATATGAAAGGTTAAGGAATAGATATTTGTGCAAATACGAGTACAGGCCAGAAAATTTTGGAATTGTAGCCTGTACGGGTTGTGGTCGGTGTGTGGAAGCCTGCCAAGGAAAAATAGACAAAAGAGAAGTGATAAAAAAATTGGATGAAAAAGCGAGAAAAGTGAATGGTAGAGAATCCCTATTTGCCAGTTGAAGCTACCGTCGAGAAGATTATAGATGAGACTCCTAACATAAAGACCTTTGTGTTGAAGCCGAGCCGGGAAATCAAATTCAGAACTGGTCAATTTGTTCAGCTAACTATACCTGGTATTGGCGAGGCACCGTTTACTCCCTCTTCTTCTCCCCACCAGACTGAAAAGATAGAGCTAACCGTAATGGAGGCTGGACTTCTAACCGACAAATTGCATGAGATGGGAGAGGGAGAAATCGTAGGTATTCGAGGTCCTTATGGTCGTGGATATCCTATCGATGATTTCTATGATAAGGAAGTTTTTATTCTTGGCGGCGGAGTAGGCATGGCACCCCTCAGGTCTCTACTTCTTACTCTGCTTGAAGATGTAGATAAGTTCAGACGGATAGTTCTCTGTTATGGAGCGAGGACCCCTGAGGACATAGTTTATAAATACATCTTTCCGGAATGGAAAAAGAAAGAGAAATTGGAAATCTTGAGAAGCGTAGATAAAGCAGCTCCCGGATGGCAGGAAACCGAAGGACTGGTGACCGTCCTTCTCGACAAAATCAAGATGAATTTAAGAAATTCTGTGGCTGTAGTTTGTGGACCTCCGATTATGATGAAATTCGGCACGCTAAAACTGATGGATTTAGGATATAAACCGGAGAATATTTACCTTTCTATGGAGAAGAATATGTCTTGCGGTCTCGGCAAATGTGGACACTGTGCATTAGGTAAGTATTATGTTTGTAAAGACGGTCCTGTTTTCAGATACGATCTTATAAAAGACGTCCCGGATATTTGGCTGTAATATAAGATAGTTTAATTCATTGCTGGGAATATATGCTCGGGATTTGGTTCGCTCGCTAACAATTTTTTGCTCTTCAAGCGCCGCCAAAAATCTCAGGAGCTATGCACAAATTGAATTTGTGCCTACAATGTCATTTGTAGGCACGGTTTCAACCGTGCAAAAAAGGAAGCAAAGCTTACGCTTTGCTGCTACAATCTTCGATTTTGGCTAAAAATTTTAATAAGAAGATGAAAAAAATATTTATTGATTTGGAAGGCTGTTCTAAATGTAAGGATTGTACGGTCTCCTGCAGTTATTTCTACCATCCTGACAATAACGGAATAACTAGTTTAAGGGAGTTAGCCGCTTTTGCTCTTATTTGCAGGCACTGTGAGGAAGCTCCCTGTGTCAAAGTTTGCCCGCAAGAGGCGCTTGAAAAACAGAAAGATGGAGTATTGAAGAGATATAATATGCGCTGTGTGGGGTGTAAGTCTTGCATACTGGCTTGTCCTTTTGGAACGATTTTTCTTGAAGTTATTCCCTACCTCGTTTCCAGTTGCGATTATTGTTTAGGTCGGGCAAATGGGAGGGTTCCTCTTTGTGTAGAGACTTGTCCGGAGAGGGCAATCAGATACGAAGAGATTGAAGAAGACCTGAAAAAGAACCATTTTGCTGTCGGAGAGAATCTAATAGTCCACTATATTCCTTGGGAAACAAAGTAAGAATGGCAAAGACTCTATTCTACTTCATAGTATTTCCTGGATTTTTGTTTACAGCACTGGTAGGCTTATTAGTTAGTTGGATTGACCGAAAGGTGACTGCCCGGGTGCAGTGGCGAGTAGGGCCGCCGATACTTCAGCCGCTTTACGATTTTGTAAAGCTCTTGGGTAAGGAGACGATTGTTCCCCAAGCCGGCTCGAGATTGACCTTTCTTCTTTCCCCCCTTTTGGGATTGGCTGCAGTGACTATTGTCTCCACTATACTTTGGCTGGCGATGGCATCACCAGAGGTAACTTTTCTGGGAGACTTAATTGTGGTTATCTATTTATTGACAATTCCTTCCATAAGTGTAATTATAGGTGGCTTTGCTTCTGGAAATCCTTTGGCTTCTTTAGGCGCTTCCCGGGAAATGAAAATGATTTTAGCATACGAGCTACCTTTCATTCTGGCCATTTTTACTCCCGTTATTAAAGCACACGGTGTAATCAGGCTTGGCGAGTTGCTCCGATATCAATGGGGGAATGGTATTTTCCTTAGTTCCTGGTCTGGATTTATTGCCTTTGTTGTGGCCATAATCTGTATGCAGGCAAAATTGGCTTTAGTGCCTTTTGATATTCCTGAGGCAGAAACAGAAATAATAGCCGGTCCTTATATCGAATATTCTGGAGCCCCTTTAGCTGTTTATAAACTCACGCGCTGGATGATGTTGTTTGTAGTGCCAATCTTTTTGGTGATTATGTTTATGGGTGGTATTGTATTTTCCGGCTGGCATATTTTATGGGGCATATTAAAGTATGTTCTCCTTTTGGTGCTTATTATTCTAATACGCAATACTAATCCCCGACTTCGTATTGACCAGGCTATAAAATTTTTCTGGGGACCGATGACAATCTTGGCAGTTATGGGCATAATTCTTGCTTTTCTGGGGATATGAGATGGACCTTAAGACGAAGGCATTAACCAAATCTATTTGGGTTTTCCATTTTGCATCAGCTTCTTGCAATAACTGCGATATAGAGATTCTCGATGCATTAACTCCCAAGTTTGATTTGGAAAGGTTTGGCATCCTTTTAATAGGAAGCATACGCCATGCAGATGCTATGCTGGTTACTGGTGCCGTCTCTCACAAAGGAGCAGTAAGGCTGAAGAGGCTCTATGAGCAGGCTCCTAAGCCCTGTCTGGTCGTAGCCGTGGGTTGTTGCGCCTGCTCAATGTCTATATTTCGGGATTCTTATAATATGGCTGGACCTGTGGATAGACTTATTCCTGTCCATGCATACATCCCGGGTTGTCCTCCGAAACCAGAAGCAATAATTATGGGAGTAGTTAAACTGATTAAGGCGTTAAAGAAGGGTTAATTTGATGGCAGAAGAGATTTTGGCAAGAATAAAAGATAGATTCTCCACACGAGTCCTCAAAGTTTTTGAGAAGTCTCCTCGTCGCATATATATTGACTTTGACTCAAAGTATGTACCTGAGGTGGTGAATTTTATATTCCGGGACCTGGGAGGACGATTATCAACCGTCACCGGGATAGATACCCGAAAGAATATAGAGCTACTCTACCACTTTTCATTTGATAGTTCGGGGACAATTATTTCTCTCCGCACTCTAATTGATAGGAACAATCCCGAAATAGAATCAGTAACTCCTATAATAAGAGGAGCAGAATGGATAGAAAGAGAGATAAATGAACTTTTTGGGGTGAATTTTATAGGCCATCCTTGCTTGAAAAGACTACTCTTATCTAAAGACTGGCCAGAAGGGAAGTATCCTCTTAGGAGAGAATAGTGACTAAGACAATTATTCCTGTTGGTCCATACCATCCTTTGCAAGAAGAGCCGGAATTTTTCAAGCTCCTTGTGGAAGGTGAAAAAGTTTTGGAGATAGAGATAGAGATAGGATACAATCACCGGGGAATTGAGAAAATTGCTGAATCAAAGAGTTATGACCAGGTAATTTTCCTGGTGGAACGTGTTTGCGGTATTTGTTCCACATCACATCCTATTGCCTGTGTAAACGCACTTGAAGATTTAGCCGACATTAAAGTTCCCGAGCGGGCACTATATATTCGAAGTATTATTGCTGAACTGGAAAGGCTCCATTCACATCTCCTTTGGCTGGGTCTGGCTGGCCATTTCATAGGCTATAATACAGTATGGATGTGGGCATGGAAATACCGGGAGCCCGTCCTTGACATTTTTGAGAAAATTACTGGGAATCGCCAGCATTATGCAATGATGAAAGCGGGCGGGGTTAGAAGAGATATCGATAACAATGATATTCCTCACATAATGAAAATGGTCGATAATTTACTACCCGCACTCGATTTGTTTATGGGGGCAGTAATGGACGACCCTGTAATTGCTGCCAGAACAAAAGGAGTTGGGGTTTTAACCAGGGAAGATGTAATTGAATATGGAGCGGTTGGTCCAACTGCTCGGGCTTCAGGTGTAGCTATTGATGTCAGAAAAGATGACCCCTACGCCGCCTATCCTTTAGTTGAATGGAAAGTAATAACACAAGAAGAAGGGGATGTCTTTGCCAAGATTGTTGTTCGTATACTGGAAATGTATGAGTCAGTAAAGGTTATCAAGCAGTGCCTGGAGAAGTTAAAAGTAGTTGGCGGAGAAATAGATGCAAAGATTAAGGAGTTTCCTCCTGGCGAGGGAATTGGGAGAGGCGAGGCGCCTCGGGGAGAAGTATTCCATTATATTAGAAGTGATGGGAGTAATCGTCCTGTAAGATACAAGATCAGGGCTCCCAGTTATATGAACGTTCCCACTAATCAGAAATCGGTATTGGGAGGTAGTGTTTCCGATGCGACAATAACCTTGGCTGCTGTGGACCCCTGCTACTGCTGCACCGAAAGAGTGGCGGTTGTGGATAGGAAGACCGGAAAGAAAGGGTTGACCGGTCAAGACTTGATAAAGTTATCACAAGAAAAGACTGCCAGAATTAAGAGAGATTTGGTATGATGAAGGGATAGTTTTCGGAGTCGCTCGGTTAGATGTCATTGCGAGGAGCGGAAGCGACGAAGCCCCGATTTATCGGGACCACGCTCCTTTCAGTCCCTCGCAATGACATCTGCAACTATCCCTTCATCCTAAGAGATGTAGGGGTTCGATTCATCGAACCCCGATTGAAAATCGGGGCTCAATAAATTGAGCCCCTACATTAGTAGTCGCGTAGGGGCGACCCTTGCGGTCGCCCATTGGTCGGGCACTCTTTAAAGTGCCGAGTATAGTTAGGGGAGAAGGTTAGGGGACGCGATGAATTTGTTGCTTTATTTGATTACTATTCCGTTTCTAGTGGGACTATTCTGTTTGCTGATTCCCAAAAAGCTAAGTAAAATTAGAGAATGGTTGGCGATAGGGGGTTCACTTTTAACTTTCTATCTGGCTATAGTTATTTTTCTCCGCAAGCCTGTTGAGTGGACTTACAATAATCTCCTTCTTTTGAAAGTCGACAATCTTAGTGGATTTATTCTTTTAGCTATTGGTCTTTTTGGAGTTTTGATTGTACTATATTCACTGAAATATATGGCAGGCAAGGGCCGCCTGAACGAATACTATGCCTATCTTCTCTGGACAGTTGGTGGGGCTTGTGGGGCAATTTTAGCAAATAATCTGGTGCTCCTTCTTATTTTCTGGGGATTTCTCGGCTTGACCTTGTATCTACTTATTGGGATAGGTGGGCCAGAGGCTTCTTCAGCGGCCAAGAAAACTCTGATTATTGTCGGTGGCTCCGATTCTTTGATGATTTTGGGAATTGGCATTATTTGGCTTTTGACTGGTTCTCTCCAGATGGACAATATTAGCGTTCCCCTAACCGGTCCATTACCAATAATAGCGTTCATCTCCCTGGCTATTGCTTCTTTTGCTAAAGCTGGAGTGATGCCCATGCATACCTGGATACCAGATATAGCAATGACTGCACCTGTTAGTATAACCGGTTTCCTGCCAGGGTCTTTAGATAAGCTACTCGGAATCTATTTTCTTGGTAGGATTTCAATGGAAATTTTCGTTATGAATAACCCAATGGGTAAGTTACTTCTAATTATTGGGGCAGTGACTATCGTTGCCGGGGTTATGATGGCTCTCGTACAGCATGATTTAAAGAGGCTACTCTCCTACCATGCGGTGAGCCAGGCTGGTTATATGGTCTTGGGCATAGGCACCGGGAATCCTATTGGAATTGCTGGTGGGCTCTTTCATATGTTAAATAATGCTATTTATAAATTTGGTTTATTTCTCTCTGGAGGAGCGGTGGAAAACAGGGCTCAAACAACAGATTTAGATAGATTGGGTGGTTTGGCTAAACTGATGCCTATCACTTTCCTTACTTGTTTGATTGCTGCATTATCAATTTCTGGCGTTCCACCTTTTAATGGCTTTGTCTCCAAGTGGATGGTCTATCAAGGGGTGATTGAACTGGGCAGAGGAGGCGATAAGTTGTGGGTCATCTGGTTAGTGGCAGCTATGTTTGGTAGTGCTTTGACGCTGGCTAGTTTTATGAAATTGATACACGCTGTGTTTTTAGGCTCGCCATCAGTCACTACCCATCACCCAGCACCAAAACGAAACGAAGTTTCATTTTCTATGTGGCTTCCTATGGCAGTATTGGCAGCCCTGTGTGTAATTTTTGGTGTGTTTGCATATAGAGTTCCGTTGAAAAATTTTATTTTGCCTGCAGTTCCTGGAGTTTCTTTCCGTGGTTTCTGGTCGCCAGGTCTTGCTACTCTACTGATTATTATCGGAATTATTCTGGGAGTAATTATCTATTGGTTAGGTAATATCAAAGGCTTGCGGGTGGATACGGCTTATGTTGGTGGCGAGATAATTCCCGAAGAGAGTCGTGTAACAGGCGTAGACTTCTATGATACAATAAAAAATATGGGAACATTTAAAGAAATCTATAGAGGGGCTGAAAAGAAAAATTTCGATATTTATGACCTGGGAACAAAATTCGTATTTTTCCTTGTTCGAGGATTAAGAAAGATTCATAGTGGAGTATTATCTACATATCTGTTTTGGTCTCTTTTCGGCATGCTGGTCCTATTCATCATAATTATGATTTATTAATTATTAATTATGAATTAAAATTACAAAACAATGCGAAGTATACTATTTGGTTCTTGTCCTTCAATTCATAACTCATAATTTATAATTCATAATTCATAACTATTGGCAGGTGTCCAAATGTTTGAGCTCTATGTTCTTCTATTATTTATGATTATAGGCGCAATAATTGCTGTAGAGATAAAGGATTTACTCTCTTCAGTAGTGGCTGTTGGTGCGGTAGGCTTAGGGTTATCCGTTGCCTTCCTGATTTTAAAGGCGCCTGATTTGGCTATTACCCAATTGGTTGTGGAGATATTATGTTTAATCATCTTAATCCGGGCAACAATAAAGAGAGATATTCCGTCAGTAAACCGGCGAAAGGAAGTCATTAACTCGGTTATGGCTCTATTGTTCATTGGAGGTTTTCTATTTTTTGCTTACCTCGCTTTGAAAGATTTACCATCATTCGGGCATCCCATAATGAGGGTTAGCCAGAATTATCTGGCTGAGGGATTAAAAAAGACGGGCGCGACCAATTTAGTTGCTTCAGTGATATTAGACTTTCGTGCCTACGATACCTTAGGGGAGGCAACTATATTATTCACTGCGGTGATTGGAGTATTGACGGTCTTGCGACGGATAGGACGAAAGAGAGTGGATGAAGTGGCGAAAGAGGAAGATGAATATGAAAACTAAAGAGCCAGGTATGACCCTGATTGTTAAGACGATTACGCGGCTTACAGTGGGGTTAATTCTTCTCTACGGAATATATATAGTCACACATGGTCACGTTTCACCTGGGGGTGGCTTTGCTGGCGGGGTAATTATAGCTTTATCTTTTATCCATCTTATGCTCGCCTTTGGTAAAGATTTGGCATTAAAAAAATTGAGTCGTGGTGCAGCTTCTTTTTTTGAGAGTTTTGGGGCAATAATGTTTTTGACCATTGGACTTCTGGGTTTTATAGGAGGTTATTTCTTCTTTAATTTCTTTTCCAAGGGTAAACCGTTTAATCTTTTTAGCGCTGGGATTATTCCTTTATGTAATATTGCTATATGTCTTAAAGTCGGCGCAGGGTTATTTGCCGTATTTGTTGCTTTAATCCTTTTAGAAATTCCTATCAGGAAAGAGTAAATGATGATTTATTTAATGTGCCTTATTCTATTCTGTGTTGGTGTCTACTGTATCCTGGTAAAGAAAAACCTTATCAAGATTATCATTGGCATTGGGATTGTTGAGTATGCGGTTAATCTATTTTTCGTACTGGTTGGTTATCGTGTGCAAGGACGTGCGCCAATACTTGCCCAAGACCAGGTAATCCAGAATATGGTAGACCCTTTACCCCAGGCGTTAGTTTTGACAGCTATTGTTATCGGTTTAGCCGTTACTGCTTTAATCGTCGCTATTGCTATGAGGCTCTATGAAAAATATGGAACTTTTGATATTACCAAAATCAGGAAATTACGAGGATAAATGATGAATCTGGCAGCATTCCCCATTACCCATCACCTATTACCGTTTTTTGTTGCCATCCCTCTAGGTTCTGCTTTTCTGGTTTCCCTATTAGGAAAAAAGTTAAAGGGATTTCCTGATACTTTTTCCAATTTAGCTACTTTTTCTTTGTTTTCTCTCTCTTTGTTTTCTCTCCTTTTGACTAAACGATTTGGAACTGTCGTCTATAAAGTTGGTGGATGGATACCACCTATTGGAATCTGTATGGTTTTGGATAGTTTAACCAGTTTTATGCTGGTCACAATTAATCTGGTCGCATTTTTAGTTACCATTTATTCTATAGGTTATATGGAAAGATATACAGCTAAATGGAAATTCTATACTCTATTCTTATTGATGCTCGCCGGAATGAACGGAGTAATCGTGACTGGCGATATGTTTAATCTATTTGTTTTTTTAGAAATTGCTTCTATTTCAAGTTATGCGCTGGTTGCTTTCGGGGTAGAACATGAGGAGTTGGAGGCTTCTTTTAAATATATGGTAATGGGAATTATGGCGTCGCTGTTTATTCTGTTAGGGATCGCGTTTCTGTATAGTCTCACATCTACTTTAAATATGGCTGATATAAGCCGTACTTTGGCCAGAATCGGCAATAATCAAACAGTATTTTTTGTGGCAGCTTTATTTCTAATGGGTTTTGGTCTAAAAGCAGCTTTAGTGCCATTTCATGCCTGGCTGCCTGACGCCCATCCTTCGGCACCTGCCCCAATCTCAGCCATGCTTTCTGGAGTATTGATTAAGGCTCTGGGTGTTTATGCATTAGCCAGAATCTTCTTCAATGTTCTGGGAATGACTGCTATTTCATCTTCTATCCTAATGGTCCTGGGGATTATCTCTATGGTTCTGGGTGGGCTCCTGGCCTTAGGACAGGAAGACATCAAACGATTATTTGCCTATTCCAGTATTAGTCAGATAGGCTATGTGGTCTTTGCGATAGGCATGGGAACTCCCCTGGGAATTCTGGCTGGACTATTTCATCTGTTCAACCATGCCATCTTTAAGTCTTTACTCTTTTTAAATTCGGGCTCAATAGAATATGCTACCGGGACAAGGGATTTAAGGAAGATGGGTGGTCTCACCTCTAAAATGCCAGTTACAGGATACTCTTCTTTAGTTGGCTCGATGTCTATCTCTGGCATACCACCATTAAGCGGTTTCTGGAGCAAATTACTGATTATCTTAGCTGCGATCGAGGCGAAACATTTTATCTTTGCTTCTATTGCTGTCTTAGTAAGTATATTGACATTAGCATACTATTTAAAAGTACAGAAATTAGCTTTTTTTGGAGAGTTAAAGGATTCATTGAAAGGAATAAAAGAAGTTCCTCTAACAATGAAGTTATCAATGATTGCCTTGTCTATTATTTGCATATTTGGAGGATTACTTTTAATCCCTGGAGTACAGAGGAATTTTCTTAATTTAGCGACTGAGGTCTTAATAAATGGTAATAATTATGCGCAGGTTATTTTCGGGAGTATAAAATGAAAAGCAGAACTATTCTATTTTTCCTGGCAATTTTAGTTTGGCTTGGCTTAACTTGGCCACCTGACTGGCAGCACCTTTCGATTGGAATTCTGGCAGCAATATTTGTTGCCTTTATGACCGGGGATATGTTTACTAAGCGTCCACATCTTTTTAGACATCCCAAACGATATTTCTGGTTGCTCTATTATTTACCCATTTTTATCTGGGAATGTATAAAGGCAAACTTTGATGTGGCCTATCGTGTAGGCCATCCAGACCTACCGATTAATCCAGGAATAGTCAAAGTAAGAACAAGTCTAAAATCGGACACAGGTCTTACATTTTTGGCTAATTCCATTACGCTTACACCTGGGACCTTGAGTGTAGATGTGGACCAGGAAGAAGGATTCCTTTATGTCCATTGGATAAATGTGAAGGATAAAGATATAGAAAAGGCAACAAAATTGATTGTAGGTAAATTCGAACCCATTTTAAAGAGAATTTTCGAATAGCCCATTGGTTATGGATCTGGAGTCCTCCCGAGAGAGAGGAATAACCTTGCTTTCGCAAGGACTCCAGAGACTTTGGAGTCCTCCCGAGAGGGAGGGAAACCCCCGATTTCATCGGGAGACTCCAGTCTGGAAAAGGAAATGCAAGGATGAATAGAAGATTGCGCTGGCTATTAGGGTTATTAATAATAATTGCATTATTGGTAGGAATTATATTTTATCCTCCTGCTTCAATGCTTGAATGGCAGTCAATCAGTCTTATGCGCTTTTTCTTTATTCTTTCGCTCTGCTGTGTATTTTGTCTATACCGCATTATGAGAGGTCCCACTCCAGCGGACAGGGTAGTTGCTATCGATATATTGGGAATATTAATTGTTGGTTTTTGTGCTGTTTTGGGAATTCCTACAGGAAGACCATGGTATATTGACATTGGCATTGCCTGGGCTTTGCAAAGTTTCATCGGCACTATAGCCCTGGCTAAATATCTTGAAGGGAAGGGATTTGAGGAGTAATGATAGAAATAATTGCGTACATATTTATCGTGGTTGGGCTTATGTTTGATCTCTTTGGTTGCATTGGTTTAGTGAGGCTTCCCGACGTATACAATCGGCTTCAAGCTTCTACCAAGTGCGTAACTTTAGGCACCTGTAGTATTCTATTTGGACTATTTCTATTCCGGGGATTTACTGCTACTGGAATTAAAGCATTACTATGTATTGTCTTTATAATGTTGACCGCTCCCGTATCTGCCCACGCTATTGCTCGAGGAGCCCATATTTCGGGAGTAAGACTCTGGGATAAATCTGTCTGCGATAAATACGAAGAAGACAAAAATAAATTATGAGTTATGATTTATGAATTATGAAACAAAAAACGACATCTGATGATTTAGGTGAAAGAGGCTATAGGTTTGCTTTGCGAATAATTGAGTTAGTAAGTGCTTTACCAAATAGTGTTGTTGGTCGGACGTTAGGAGGACAACTTATCAGGTCGGGACCGTCAGTCGGGGCCAATATCGAAGAGGCGAAAGGAGCTCTAACGAGGAAAGATTTTATTCACTCAATGAATATAGCAAAGAAGGAAGCCAGAGAAAGCAAGTATTGGATAAGGTTAATCACGGATGCTAAGTTAATAAAGCAAGAAAGGGTAAAATTACTCCTTCAAGAAAATGAGGAGCTTATTAAAATCTTAACTTCAATTGTAAAAAGTTCGCAAAAGCATGGGAATATTAAATAATAACTCATAACTCATAACTCATAATTAGGTGCATCATGAGATATCCGAAGTTACGGGAATTGAGAGAAGCGATTAGAGCAATTATAAAAGGTCCCTATACAACTAAGTTTCCGTATGAACCACATGTGCCTCAAGAGAAGTTTAGGGGAAAGCCCGAATTTTATGAGAAAGAGTGTGTTGGCTGTTGTGCCTGTGCAGAAGTCTGTCCGGCAAGAGCAATAGATGTCATAGATGACACAGGAGCAAGACGACCTATGCGGAGACTGGTTTTGCATTTTGACATCTGTGTTTTCTGCGGGCAGTGCCAGGCGAATTGCATTACAGAAAAGGGAATCAAGCTTACTGGAGAGTACGATTTGGCTCTGTTTAATAGAAATGAGGCCACGGTTAAAGTAGAAAAAGAATTGTTAGTTTGTGAAGAGTGTGGTAAAGTGATTGGCGCTAAGGACCACCTTCTTTTTTTGGCGAGGAAGCTCGGACCCCTGGCATATGGCAATATGCCTTTGCTACTCACCGCATTCCGAGAGCTGGAGTTGGTAAAAGCCCCACCAACAATAGGTCCTCCTTTGAGGAGGGCCCACATTTTTCGCATCATCTGTCCCAGGTGTCGTCGAGAGGCTCTGCTTCAGGATATCTGGGGTAAAAAGAAACCGGAAGAATAATTGTCTCATAATAAGGAACTGGCAAACTTCAAGAATAGGCTTCAGGGTAAAGTATCGATTGTGGGTATCGGGAATCGTTTACGGGGTGACGATGGAGCTGGTCCAGAGCTAATAAAGAAATTAAAGAACTTGTTACGTTGTCTATTTTTGTTTGATGTTGGTGAAGTTCCTGAAAATTATTTGGAAAAAATTGCCAGAGAGAAACCCAATACGATAGTGTTAATTGATGCGGTTGAACTCGGTGCTTCTCCAGGAACGATAGAGATTATAGAAAGTGACGATATAAAGGATGAGTCTCTTTCTACGCACAAGGTGAGCCTGAAACTGGTAGCGAATTATCTGCGTAAGAGAACTTCTGCGGACGTATTTCTTCTCGGAATACAGCCTCAGAATACAGAATTCGGAGGAGAAATTTCGGAGTCGGTAAGAAAGGCCCTGGAGAAGGTCGTAAGAGCGCTGGAAATATCTTAAAACTTTCGAGGCTAGTATGCATGAATTGAGTATGGCTCAGGATTTACTGCGAATAGTAGAGGCTAAAGCAAAAGAGAATGACCTAAAAATAGTTACTAAGATTGTGGTGGTAATTGGCGAAACTTCAGGAATTGAGGAGGATTTTCTGAGGCATAGTTTATTGGACCACATTATGCCAGGTACTATTGCAGAGAAAGCAGAATTAGAAATCACAAAAGAGCCCTTGCAAGCAAGATGCGTAGCTTGCGGAATAGAAATAGATTTCCAGCAAAGTTCTGCTCTACGATGTTCTAATTGCGGGAATAACAATTTAGAAGTTACCCGAGGGAAAAGTGTTTACTTACAAAGTATCGAAGGAGAATAAGAAAAATGGGGTCAACTCTATTTTTGGTTCACTAAAATAATTAAATAGAGTTGTGATAGGGCAAAAAATAGAGTTGACCCCATTTTTTCGGAAAAAAGACTTGACATAAATAGATAAATTGTGCTACACTTATAAAAAAAGTAACACAAAGGATTCTTACAATGTCACATTTAGCTCGTTTTGGCGTATCGCTGGAGAAAGAACTTTTAACGAAATTTGATAGACATATCAAGGAGAAGAATTATCCTACTCGCTCCAAGGCGATTGCCGACTTAATCAGAGAAAGTTTGGTTAAGAAAGAATGGATAGAAGGCAGGGAGGTTGTGGGTGCAATTACTTTAGTTTATAACCACAACAGGAGAGAATTAGTAAATAGATTAACCGATGTCCAGCACGATTTCCACCATATTATCATTTCATCTCAACATGTTCACCTGGATGAAGACAATTGTGTGGAGATAGTTGTAGTGAGAGGCAAGCCAAAGCAAGTTGAGAAATTGGCTTACAACCTAAAGTCAACAAAGGGTGTAAAACATGGCTCTTTGACTATGGCGACGACCGGGAAAGAGATAGCGTAGCAGTATTATTTTTTTATCTATTTGTAACACGATTTTCAGAAATATATCATCCCCAGGAATGGGAATTCTAAATTCCGATTTGAAGGGAGGTGAAAAACTATGCACATACCGGATGGGTTTTTGGATCTTCGGACCTGGGTCACTATGGATGTGGTGGCTGGTTTAAGTGTTGCTTATGCCATTAGGAAGACAAGAGCCGGTCTGGGCGAGAGACAGATTCCTTTAATGGGTGTGATGGCTGCCTTCATCTTTGCTGCTCAAATGTTGAATTTTCCAATTGCGGGAGGAACCAGCGGACATTTCATAGGAGGCGTCATGGCAGCAGTGCTTCTTGGACCATGGGCAGCTACATTGGTAATGAGCACAATATTTATTGTGCAGTGTCTGCTCTTCCAGGACGGTGGTTTGACCGCCTTGGGGGCAAATATCTTCAATATGGGAATCATAGGCACTGTGTTTGGATACTACATCTACCGAGGAATCGGGTTTATTATGGGTAGCAAAAAAGGATTATTCTGGGGTGTAGGTATTGCTAGTTGGCTGGCAGTAGTCCTGGCAGCCACATTCTGCTCTATAGAACTAGCAGTTTCGGGGACCGTGCCCCTAAGAATAGCCTTGCCAGCAATGGCTGGCGTCCACGTTTTTATCGGCGTAGGCGAGGCAATCATAACTGTGGGAGTGATAAGCCTCATTTTGAAGACTCGTCCCGACCTCTTGCAAAGGCAAATGTGATGTCGAGTAGATATTTTGAGATTTCTGAAAAGGTCAGAAATTTCTGATTTCACAGATGAAAGATAGGATGACGCAGATTAGAGTTCCGTGGAAAAATCTATGTAATCATTTTTAAGAATCTGTGTAATCAGAGGTCTCTGGGTATTTTTCAGAGACCTCATTTTGGAGGTATGTAAATGGAGAAATGGATTCTTGTACTTTTGGGAGTTGCAGTTCTGGCAGCAGTTTTCCTATCACCATTTGCTTCTACTAAACCGGATGGCTTGGAGAGAGTAGCTGAAGATAAAGGTTTCCTGGAAAGAGGAGAAGGTCCACAAGCGGTTAACTCCCCTATTGCGGACTATGTTGTGCCAGGGATTAGTAATGAGAAGTTAGCGACATCACTTGCAGGCCTGGTAGGAGTGATTATCGTCGGCGCGCTTGGCTTCGGTCTGGGAACTGTTTTGAAGAGAAAGGGGAGAGTTCAATGAAGAGTCTAATTCTTTCTTTATTTTTTATGTTCTGTATACCCTCTTTGGTTTATAGTGCGAGACCACTTTCTGTTGATGATGCTGGCACGGTAGATTTGGGTATTTGCGAGACAGAAGTAGGTATTGGTTATGAGCAGGACAGAAAGGAAAATGGGGAGTTTGAGCTTTCCCTGACCATTAAACACGGCTTGACTGAACGAATGGACCTGGGAGTTTCTCTTCCTTATGTAATGACCAGTCCTAAAGACGGAAATGGCGAGAGAGGGATGGGAGATGGAGAACTGGCTACAAAACTTAATCTGCTAAAAGAAGGCGATAGAACTCCCGGGTTCAGTGTAACTTTTGGAATAATTATGGATACAGGAGAGGAAAATAAAGGCATTGGGTCGGGAGAAATCGATTATAATTTTAACAGCATTCTGAGCAAGGAATTGCAATTTATTACCTTGCACGGAAACTTAGGATATACTGCAAAAGCAAAGACCGCCTCTTTTGGCGTGGCTCTGGAGTATCCTGCCCATGAAAGATTAAATTTAGTTGCCGAACTTATAGGAGAGAATAAATCAGATTCTCCCATAGAAGGCTTAATCGGAGCTAACTTCTCCGCCAGAGAAAATTTAACTCTCGATTTCGGCATTGGAACAGGAGTCAACGATTACGGTTCCCGGCTAAATTTGACAGGAGGTTTAACTTTCAGTTTCTAAGGAAGCAAAATGAAGCATTCTTTTCTGGACAAGTATAGTGACCTCGGGAGCATAATCCATCGTCTCGACCCCCGGGTCAAGCTGATATTCTTTTTTGTCCTTATTCTGGTGATTGTTTCCACTCCTCCCCAAGAATTGGTCAAATTCTCGGGATATTTTTTAATACTTCTCATTTTAGTATTACTTTCTCGCATTCCTTTACCTTTTGTTTTTGCAAGGTCACTGGTTATTATTCCTTTCGTTCTCCTCACAGCCATTTTTATTCCTTTCTTTAAAGGGGGCGAAGTTGCAGGGTCATATAATTTTTTAACTTTACATTTGACCATATCCCATAAAGGTATATTGATTTTTCAGAATATCCTGATTAAGTCGTGGCTTTCGGTTTTAAGCCTGACCATTTTGACTTCAACGACCAAATTTTCTTCTCTATTAAAAGCGTTGGAGATTCTTAAAATTCCCCGGGTTATGATTTTGATTGCCTCATTTTTCTATCGCTATATGTTCCTTCTGGTTGACGAACTTATGAGGATAAAAAATGCCAGAGATTCAAGGAGTTTCAAGAAGAACCCTGTTTACCAGTTCAAGGTTATTGGTTATATGATTGGTGAATTATTTATTAGAACCTATGAGCGAGCTGAGAGGATTTACCTGGCAATGCTTTCCCGGGGTTTCAACGGCACTATTTATACACTGGAGAGTTTCAAAATAAACCGAATGGACTTGTTTTTTTCTGGCTGCCTTATGACAATTCTTTTCTTAATTAGATTATGGAGGTAAAAATGGATAAAGTCGTGGAAATTAGGAATCTCTCCTATAATTATCCAGATGGAACTCCTGCCCTGAACGGAGTAACCTTGGATATCATGGAGGGAGAGTCTGTTGGTATCATAGGTCCTAACGGAGCAGGGAAATCGACACTGCTACTACATTTGAATGGGATTTTGCAAAGCAAGAACGGGGCTATAAAAGTCTTGGGAATGCCCCTTATAAACAAAAATCTACGAGAGATAAGAAGCAAAGCTTGTCTTGTTTTTCAAGACCCTGAAGACCAGCTTTTTATGCCTACTGTCTTTGATGATGTTGCCTTTGGATTGATCAACCTGGGCTATGATGAAGGAGCGGTAAAGGAAAAAGTGGGAAAGATATTGGAAAGAGTAGATCTACCAGGTCGTGAGCATCGCTCGGCACACCACCTTAGTTTTGGAGAGAAGAAGTTGGTATCCCTGGCTACAGTTCTGGTAATGGAGCCAAGAATTCTACTTTTGGATGAGCCGACCAGTAACCTCGATCGGAAAGAAAGAAGAGGGATAATAAGATTCCTGGAAGAAATAGACAAGACAAAAATTGTCGTGAGTCACGACATAGAAATGATTGAGCAGCTATGCGATAGGATAGTGGTAATGAATAGAGGGAAAGTTGTTTTTACTGGAAATAAAGAAATCCTGAGGGACGACACTAAACTGAAAAGTTTTGGACTATAAGGAGAATTATATACTCTACCCCTCAACACCCCCCAACTATTTCCTCTCTTCGCAGGAAGCCTCATTTTTTCTGTTTAGCCAATTTTAGTAGTTGCAAAAGCGGTAGACCATAGAGGTCTCTCTCACATTTTCTCCATTTATCTACTCAGTAAACTGCTCTGCAAGAGATAATTATGGAAACGAGAGCGAAAATAACAGTTAAGGGTGTCGTTCAAGGAGTTGGTTTTCGTCCATTTGTTCATAGGTTAGCCGAAGAGTTCGGACTTAGAGGCTGGGTGAAAAATACCACGGCTGGCGTGGTTATTGAAGTGGAGGGTGATGAAAGAAAAGTAAGGAAATTTTATGATGAGATTACTTTACGGAAACTTCCTCCAGCTCAGATAAAAGAGAAGAAGATAATTTACCGAGCTCCTCGAGGTTATCGGTCTTTCATTATCAGGGAAAGCATCTCCCACCAAAGGAAGGAAGTACTCATCTCGCCAGATATAGCCTTTTGCCATGAGTGCCTTGGAGAATTGAAGGACAGTTTTGACCGCCGGCACAAGTATCCTTTTATCAATTGTACGAATTGTGGCCCGAGATTTACTATAATTAAAGATTTGCCCTATGACCGTCCTCTTACCACGATGAAAAAATTTCGAATGTGCCCTATATGCGAGAAGGAGTATAAGGATATATCCCTGAGACGTTATCACGCAGAACCGAATGCCTGTCCCCAGTGTGGTCCAGAGATAGAACTCATCAAAAGTCTAAATTCCGCAAGGAAGTCTGTTGGCTCTTCAGGATATTCTGAACATTCCTCTAAAGGATTGAAGGCACTTGAAGTTACCATTCGACTTCTAAAAAAAGGGAAGATTGTGGCGGTTAAAGGACTGGGCGGGTTCCATTTCGCCTGCGATGCTACAAATGGTCTTGCGGTAGAGAGGCTTCGCAAAAGGAAAGGGCGTCTATATAAACCCTTTGCTATTATGGTACGAGATATAGACACGGTGAAGAAAAATTGTTTGGTCTCTCAAGAAGAGGAAGAGTTACTCTCGGGTTGGCGGAAGCCCATTGGCCTTCTTAAAAAGAAAAAGGACTCAAAAATCTCTGATTTAGTTAGTCCCAATAATAACTCTCTGGGAGTGATGCTTCCCTACACTCCCTTACACCATCTATTGTTTGACAGCCTGTCTTCTTCCCTTTCTGCTCTGGTGATGACCAGTGGCAATCTCTCTGACCAGCCAATTGAAATTAGTAACCAGGAAGCAATCGATAACCTTTCCCACATTGCAGATTATTTCCTCCTCCACAATCGGGATATCTACAATAGATGTGATGATTCGATTGTGGAAATATTCTCAAAAGAGCCTCTTGTAATTCGTAGAGCCAGGGGATACGTTCCTTCCCCGGTAGAATTAGACTATGAAGTAGAATCTATACTGGCATGCGGTGCTGAATTGAAAAATACTTTCTGTCTTACCAAAAAGAACTATGCATTTGTTAGTCAGTACATAGGCGATTTAAAAGATTATAAAACTCTTCGGTACTATGAACAGATGGTCGAGCGGTTTGAGAAACTATTTGGTATTACCCCAAAAATAATTGCGCATGACCTCCATCCAGATTATCTTTCCACCCGATACGCTCTGGACATTACAAGTCGACATGCAGGGGTCAGGCGAATTCCAGTTCAGCACCATCATGCGCACATTGTTAGCTGCTTGGTAGAAAACAGGGTGAGAGGGAAAGTTATTGGCGTGGCTTTTGATGGAATTGGATATGGTGCGGATGAGAATATCTGGGGTGGAGAGTTTTTGGTAGCCGATTGCAGGGATTTCCAGAGAATTGGTCAATTAAAATATCTTCCCTTGCCTGGAGGGGACGGGGCGGTTAAAGAGCCGTGGAGAATGGCAATAAGCCTTCTGGCGGAGGCGTTTGGTGAAAGAATTCCCCGCATAGAATTCACGGATAGGTGGAAAGAGAAGATACCAATTATTTTGGAAATGATAGAAAAGAAAATAAATTCTCCTTTGACTTCAAGTATGGGGAGATTTTTTGATGGGGTTTCTTCTCTTCTGGGAATATGTGATATTAACAGCTATGAAGGTCAGGCGGCAATGGAATTGGAAAGTGTGGCTGAAAACCTATCCAGCTCTCCTGGGAATTTGCTAGCTCAAAGTTATAGATATGAAATAAGAGAAGAGAAAGGTACATTCGTCGTTGAGCCGGGTTGGATTGTAAAGGGGATTGTCCAGGATTTACAGAAGGGTTTCACTACACCAGTTATTGCATCTAAATTTCACAATTCGATTGCCGATATAATAATGGCTGTTAACTTAAGAATCAAGGAAAAGACAGGTATAGGTAGAGTCGCCCTCTCGGGAGGTGTCTTTCAGAATAGATTACTTTTGGGTCTTACCTTGAGAAAGTTGACAGAGCAGGGATTCATATGTTATCATCATAAAGAAATACCTCCCAACGACGGAGGAATTTCTTTAGGTCAGGCTATAATAGCCAACGAAATAGCTAAAAAGTAAGATGTAGCGGCAGAGCGAAGCTCTGCCTTACTTGGTAGTGTAGGGGCTTGTCCCCGTAATTTGAAAAATGGTCGCTGTCCCTATTTTCTATTCGCAAGGACTCCAGAACTATCTTTTAATTGTGAGGAGTAGCGGAGCAAAGCTCCGCGTCAATGTAGGGGCTCGATTCATCGAGCCCGCAAAAGATATGAAAAAGGGATCAAAATGTGTTTGGCTATACCGGCAAGGATATTGAGAATAGAGGGTAATTTGGCTCTTGTGGATATGGCTGGAGTGAAGAGGGAAGCCGATATACGCATGGTGAGTAACGCGAGAGTTGGAGAATACGTCTTAATCCATGCCGGATTTGCTATTGAGAAGATTGAAGAGAAAGACGCAGAGGAGACTTTGCGGCTGTTCAGGGAGATAGCTTGAAGTTTGTTGATGAGTTTAGGAATAGGACCATAGCGCAAAGAATAGTTAGGAAGATAAAGGAGTTCGCTTCCTTCAAAGTCAACCTTATGGAAGTTTGTGGTACACATACAATGGTGATCTTCAAGCAGGGCATGAAAGGGATACTTCCAGAAAATGTAAACCTCTTATCAGGTCCCGGTTGTCCCGTTTGTGTAACATCTCAGGAGGACATTGATAAGGCGATTAACTTAGCAAAGGATAAAAATGTGATAATTACTACCTTTGGGGATATGGTAAGAGTCCCTGGAACCAATTCCAGCCTCGAGGAAGAGAAAGGGAATGGTGCTGACGTAAAGGTTATTTACAGTCCGAGCGAAGCCTTAAGGATTGCCAGGCAGAATCCTGGCAAGAAAGTTATCTTATTAGCTATTGGCTTTGAGACCACCTCGCCGCTTATCGCTGCCTCTCTCCTCGATGCTCGAAAGGAGAAAATTGAAAACTTTTTTATCTTCTCCACTCACAAGCTAATCCCTCCAGCAATGGAAGCGCTATTGAAGTCAAAAGAGGTAAACATAGATGGTTTCATCTGCCCTGGGCATGTGAGCGTTACGATAGGGAGTAATGCCTACAAATTTATAGCCCGGAAGTATAACGTTCCCTGCGTGATTACCGGTTTTGAACCTCTTGACGTTCTGCAGTCTATATATATGTTGCTCAAGCAGATTAGAGAGAAGAAAGCCGAGGTAGAAATTGAATATTTTCGAGCCGTTCGGCCCGAAGGGAACAGGATTGCCCAGGAGTTAATATCCGAAGCGTTCGAGGTAAGCGATGTTAGGTGGCGGGGGCTGGGAATTATCCCTAAAAGCGGTCTCAGGCTGAAGAAGGAATTTTCTGACTTCGATGCCGAAAAAGTGTTCCGACCAAAAAAAGAGAAGAGCAAGGAGAATCCAGATTGTGCTTGTGGAGAGGTGCTCAGGGGAGTAAAGAGGCCAACACAGTGCAAATTATATGGGAGAATTTGTACTCCCGAACAGCCTTACGGGCCCTGCATGGTCTCTTCCGAAGGGACGTGCGCAGCCTATTACAAATATGGTTAAAATGGGGGCAAAGCTTACGCTTTGCTGCTACAGTAAGGAAATGTAGGGGTTCGATTTATCGAACCCGCGATTGAAAGTAGTGGCAGAGCGTAGCTCTGCTTCCTGAGAGTTTGCATAAATTAATGGTAGTGAAGTCCAAAATGGTAAAATTTGAAGAAAACGGAAAGAAGATTTTATTGGCACATGGAAGTGGCGGAAAACTTACCCATCAACTAATTAAGAGCTTTGTGAAGAAATTCGGAAATCTGCCTCTATCAAGGCTGGACGACAGTGCTGTATTGAGGTTTAACGGTAAATTGGCATTTACTACTGATTCCTATGTGGTAAACCCCATATTTTTTCCAGGAGGAGATATAGGCAAATTGGCGGTCAATGGTACTGTTAATGACCTCGCTATGGTAGGGGCAAGACCTCTATATTTGAGTGCCTCAGCAATTATCGAAGAGGGATTTCCCCTTGTCGAGCTGGAAGGGGTTGTAGATTCAATGAATAGAGCAGCCAGACTGGCTGGAGTAGAAATAGTGGCTGGGGATACCAAAGTTGTAGAAAAGGGTGGGGTTGATAAGGTATTTATAAACACTTCAGGCATAGGGTTGATAGATTCGGGAGTAGATATCTCCTCGAAAAATGCACAAATTGGCGACAGGATAATCTTGAGCGGCACGATTGGCGATCATGGGATTGCTATTTTGAGTGCAAGGGAAAGGTTCGATTTCCGAACAAGAGTGAAGAGCGACTGTCAACCATTGAACGGGATTGTCTCGGAGATACTGAAAGTAAGCAAGAAGGTTCACACCCTGCGCGATCCTACGAGAGGTGGGTTGGCAACAGCGCTGAATGAGATAGCCGAACAGTCGGGAGTGGGAATAGAGATTGAAGAGGAGAAGATTCCTGTGAAGGAAGAGGTTAAGGCCGTCTGTGAAATGTTAGGTTTTGACCCCCTATATATTGCCAATGAAGGGAAACTGGTGGCTTTCGTTCCGCAAAGGGAATGCGAGAAAATTCTAAATGTTATGAGAAAGAACAGATATGGAAGGGATGCTCAAATAATTGGAAGCGTGGTCGCCAAGCACAAAGGAAGGGTCGTGCTAAAGACGAGCGTGGGAGGAGAAAGGGTTGTGGATATGCTTACGGGTGAGCAGCTTCCACGAATCTGCTAAAGTTTTTTGCTGCAGTTGAGGTTGAATGGACGGTGTCTATGTCAATCAAGAAGCATCTCAGGAAAAGTAAGAGGCATTTCTGGCATATTGATTATTTACTTGAACACTCAGAGATTTTGGGTATAATATATGTGAGGACATCAGAGCGAAAACTCTGCTAACAACAGGCAAAGCTTACGCTTTGCTGCTACAGGAAGGGAATGTAAATGTAGCTGCAGAGCGAAAGCTCTGCTTTCTAATTGAGCAGAGGCAGATTCACATAGGGAGGGGAAAAAAATGGAACTGGTAATTCCTGTTATGAGTCTGGAAGATGCTCGGGCAGCGATTGATGGTGGGGCGAGATTAATCAGTGTAAAAAATCTTCATGAAGGTTCTATGGGTGCCAATCTCCCTTATACAATAAGGACTATCAGGAAAAAAATTCCCAGGAGAATCCGCTTGGGTGCCACTGTAGGAAATTTCCCTGGCTATATGACCTGTACAGCAGCACAGGCAGCTCTGGGGGCAGCTGTATCGGGAGCAAGAGACCATGTTACTGTGGGACTTTACCAGGTGCCTTCGTATAGGGAAGCAGCGAAAATCGTAAAGGCAGTTAGTGAAACGATAAAAAGATTCGATAAGAGAATTGGCGTTGCAGTATGCAGTTTCGCTGATTATAAAGAGATTGGCTCCATTTCTCCTAAGGAGACTCTGGACATACTCGTCGATTCCCGAGCAGATATAGCAGTCATAGATGTTGCGGGCAAAAATGGTAAACACCTTTTCCATTATATGTCAATTGAAGAACTCCGGAGTTTTGTGGAGGGTGCACATAGTCACGGGCTGTCGACACTATTTCTTGGCTCTCTGGGAAAGGATGACGTGCCTCAACTGCTTCAGACTGGAGTGGATATAATGGGAGCTCGTAGTGCTGTATGCCGTGAAGGGAAATGGTATTACGAAATCGAGAAAGAAAAAGTCAGGGAACTGGTCAAGACAATTGAAGAGCTGGAAGGGAAAAGCTGGATAGAACGCTGGTGGGATAGGAGGGAGAAGAGAAAGAGAAGACTGAGGGGAAAGACCTGTGGTCCCCAGCACCTGATCTAAAGTTCGTAGTTGGTAATTCATAATTCATAATTCATAATTCATAATTAAATTAAAATGTCCTTGCCGTTATTCCTGTTGAGCGTAATACTGATTAGTCTTTCTGGAGTTATGATGCCTGGCCCGGTGTTTGCAGTAACACTGTCCAAGGGTTATGAATCTCCATTTGCAGGAATTGGAGTGGCTTTAGGGCATGGAATAGTTGAAATTTCTTTGGTAGCTACTATTTATCTTGGCTTTGCCAGATTTTTCGGCTTGGAATTGGTTAAAATTATCTTGAGTGTTGCTGGAGGGGCGATTCTTATCTATATGGGTTCTCGCATGTTCAGGAGGCGTCATGAAATAAGCGAAGAAGCCCGCAGTTTTTCTCAAGGCTCGATTACCGCCGGCTTCTTCACGACCGTTTCTAATCCCTATTTCTTTTTCTGGTGGACAACAATTGGCGCATCGCTTATGACCAAAGCGATAACATTCGGATTGATAGGAATTTTACTCTTCGTTTTGGTTCACTGGCTGTCAGATTTAACCTGGTGTTCTTTGGTATCTTTGACAGTTTACAGGAACAAGCACTTGTGGAGCAAGAGGTTACAGGGTATTCTATTCGATCTATGCGGCGCGATACTTATCGGTTTTGGTGGTTGGTTCATATTTTCTGTGGTTGTGTAGGGGTTCGATTTACGAACCCTTATATAACGGGTCGGATAAATCCGACCCCTACGCATTTTAGAAGAAGGACTGAGGATGTTTGTGGTAAAGGGATTGTAGGGGTTCGATTTATCGAACCCGCAGAAATGGGCTCAATAAATTGAGCCCCTACAATTGGAAGAGGCATTAGAATGAAAGTTGTTGGTATAGTAGGATATAAAGGAAGCGGGAAGACACATCTTGGCGTCAATCTCTCAGAAGAACTGAGAAGGAGAGGATACACGGTAGCTATTGTCAAGCATGTGCAAGGCTCAGTTGACCTTCCCGATAAGGATACAGGTCTATATAGAGGACATTGTGACGAACTTATGGCCATCTCGAACAAGGGGAGAACGGAATTCTTTGAGGGTAAGCTCAATTTTGAAGAAGCACTTGACTCCCTGGATGCCGATTTCATAATTGTGGAAGGTTTCAAGGAGAAAAAGAGCTTTCCTAAAATTTTGTGTTTAAGAGAGAAAGGTGAGGAGAAAGAACTCTCTAACGGTCTAGAGATTGCGCTGGTGGGTAAAGGAAAATTCGACCTGGATAGAAATATTTCAATTATAGCCGACCTGGTGGTAGAGAAAGCGTTTAAGTTGCCAGGTCTCAACTGTAGTGATTGCGGATTTGACACCTGCTACGAGCTGGCGAAAGAGATCCTGAAAGGTAAAAGGAGAGTTAGTGACTGTACTCATCTGGGTGGAGGAGTAGAAGTGCGGGTGGCTGGAAAGCCACTGGAACTTAATCCCTTTGTATCTGACATTTTGCGAAAAACAGTAAAGGGATTTCTCTCTGGCTTGAAAGGTTTCAGGGGAGGGAAAATTAGAATCAAAATTGGGGAGGGAGAGGACCGATGAAGGCAAAAGAAGTTACTGGTTATCTATATGGTCCAGTTCCTTCCTGGCGATTGGGAAGGTCGCTGGGCGTCGATATTATACCTTTTAAAACGTGCAGTTTTAACTGTATCTATTGTGAAATTGGGAGGACGACCGACCTTACTGTACAGAGAAAAGAGTATGTTTCTACGGCTTCGGTTATTGAAGAGTTGAAAACTTTTTTATCAAAAAGGAAGAAGATTATTGACTATATTACTTTATCAGGTTTGGGTGAGCCTACTTTAAATTCTAAGATTGGCGAAATGGTGAGAGAAATAAAAAAGCTTACAGATATTCCTGTGGCTATACTGACTAACAGCTCTCTCCTTAATAAAGAAGAAGTACGTCGGGAGTTGAGAAAGGCAGATGTCGTTCTTCCTTCCCTGGATGTGGTAAGCCAGTCTACCTTTGAGTCTCTGAATCGACCGCATCCGTCTTTAAAGATAGAGGAAATAATTAACGGGTTGATCGAGTTTCGAAAAGAATTTAAAAATAAGATCTGGTTAGAAGTATTATTGGTTAGAGGGATTAACGATGGTCGGGAAGACATTCAAAAATTGGCACGAGTTATAGAAAAGATTGAGCCGGACAAGGTTCAACTGAATACTGTGGTTCGCCCTCCAGCGGAAGAAGGGGTTTTTGCCCTAAGTCAAAAAGAGCTCTGCTCTATCGAGAAGGAACTGCCAGGGAAAGTAGAGATAGTTAGAAAATTCAGGAAAGTTTTAAGCAGAGAACGTGTTGGAAAACTGGAAAGCGATATCAAAAATCTCCTCAAGAGAAGACCCTGCACGCTCAGTGATATTTCGTATGCTTTGAGAGCCGACCCAAAAAAGGTGATGGAAAACTTGACCGTTCTCGAAAGACATGCAGAGATAAAATCGGAACTCCATAATAGAAAGAGATATTATATTTCTACTCGACAAAACAAGCATAGGAAATAATTAGTTCATAGTTCGTAGTTCATAGTTCATAGTCAGTAGTTCTTTGGGGAATTGGAGAGAGGACCCCCAGTCTATTTCCTCTTTAGTGAGAGGATTCCCCCTCACCCCGACCCTCTCCCCTGAGGGGAGAGGATAAAGGTGAGGGGCAAGGTGCCCGACCAAATGGCACTCTAAACATTGTCCGCCTAAGGGAAAAAAGTTGTATCCAATACTTTTTAAATTTGGACCTTTTACTATTTATACATATGGATTAATGGTGGCACTTGGGTGTCTTGTCGGCTTCTTTTATATTCGGAGAGCAGCAAGGAGGGAAGGATTCG
>Ga0315289_10001058_pt1 | contig 42992 bp, 42 predicted proteins | sample YL17G11_40_MG_FD_203452 | JGI IMG/M metagenome (GOLD analysis project Ga0315289, IMG submission 203452) | Sediment microbial communities from Yellowstone Lake, YNP, Wyoming, USA - YL17G11_40 | ecosystem: Environmental > Aquatic > Freshwater > Lake > Sediment | place: USA: Wyoming | collected... | reverse complement strand
GCGACGTGACGCCTCGCCCCGCCGCTCAGCCACACCGTTCGCTGGATGCGCGCCGTCTGCGGTTGCCGCTCAATTCCGCCTTCGTTAGGCATAGAAAACTGACTTGATGTCACTTCAAATAAAGGGGGGAGGATTCGAAATGCTTACGTTCAAGCAGCTGCCAGCATGTTTCATGTTAATACTTCTATTTTTTCCTCCTTTTGTCTTTGCTAAGGAACAGACAACGTTCTTTAACCAGTTGTGGCTGAAATCGGTCGTGTCAATAGAGCAACAAATAAGTGGTTCTTCAAAACCCATTGGAACAGGCTTTTTGATAAGCACGAAAAATAACCATATATTGCTTGTCACCGCCAAACATGTCGTGGTTGATGAGACCAACAAACTCAGAAGCGACCTCGCATATCGTATCAATCTCACAGGTGGTGAAAGTGTTCTTCTAAGCGATGATGAATTGATGGAGGCGGGTGTGGGGAACTGGTTCTTATCCAATACTTCAGATGTTGCAGTGCGTTTCATGGCCATCGTTAAAGACGCTGATGTACTACCGATTCCACAGGATATGTTTCTGCGGAAAGAACATATTCAATCAGCCACACCTGCCCTTATACTTGGATTTCCGATGGGTTTACGTTCTGAAAAATATGCAACACCGTTCGTTAGGCAAGCTGTAGTTGCTTTGACACACCCAGACTACTTCATGATCGATGGTTTCACATTTCCGGGAAATAGCGGGGGACCAGTTGTTTATATGCCTACTCACCAAATAGGAGGCATCAAACTAAGTAATTATATAGATAAGCAAATGCTGATAGGGATCGTATCCTCATACATTCCCTACCAAGACACAGCGGTCAGCTTGCAGACAAAACGGCCGCGAATAACCTTCGAGGAAAACTCAGGTCTCACAATCGTCATGCCAGCAGATGAAATTCTCAACCTTGTTGCTCGTAATGATGTCAAAACGTATGATGAAATGCTCAAATAGAATATGAATTGTAGGGATAGAGTAGGGATAGAGGGTCAAATCTTTAATCTTGAGTAGGGATAGAGGGGATAGAGGGTCAAAGTAGGGATAGAGGGTCAAATCTTTAATCTTGACTTTGATAAGGGATTTGAAATCTTGGACCTCATAATGGAAGGCGGCTATTCTATTTTGTCAAGAATAAAGATTTGACCCCATGACCTGCCCGCAAGCTTTCGCTCCTTACCGCGCCGTCTGCGGTTGCCGCTCAATTGGGTCGTCCGGCGGCCTCGCACTCATACCGCTGAGGGCCTCAATGAAAGGCCGCCAATGCACGCTTCATCTGCGAAAGGAGTGGACATGAAACCGCAGCTCTTTGCCCTTCTTACGGCCGTGGCCTGGGGCGTAGGGGGCTACTTCGAGAAGAAGGGCATGCATTTGGGAAACCTTTCTCCCCAGGTGGGCATCACGATCCGCACTGCCGTGGCATTGCTCATCCTGGGAGCAGTGAGCTTTCCCCAGTGGAGGACGGTTGCTCAGGCCGGCCCAAGGTCGCTCCTCATGATGATTCTCGGCGGAGGGGTGGTGGCGGGATCGGTGGGGATGCTCTGTTTCTACCTGGCGATCAAAGGGGCGCCGCTCGGTAGAGTCATGCCAATAGCCTTCACTTCGCCACTATTTGGCGCGTTGATGGGCTTGTGGCTTGGTGGCGAGACGCTGTCGCTGCAAGGCGCAGTTGGCATATTGCTGACCACAGGTGGGATCGTGCTGCTGACGATCAAGTGAAGGAAGAGCGCATAGAGAAGATTGATAATATTGAACAACGGCCCCGGCTTCCATTCGAGCGGACAACCCTCCGGGCTGTTTGCCTTGCCGGCTCTAAAGGGAGCGAATGCAGGCGTTCGCTCTACGCGCCGTCTGCGGTTGCCGCTCAATTCCGCCTTCGTTAGGCCCGTAAAACGCAGGATGGGGATAGAGGGTCAGATGGGGATAGAGGGTCAAATCTTTAATCTTGACTTTGATAAGGGATTTGAAATCTTGGACCTCATAATGGAAGGCGGCTATTCTATTTTGTCAAGAATAAAGATTTGACCCCATGACCCCCGTTTTGACAAATCCACCCGAAACGGTGAGAACATGGCCGCTATTCAGAAACTGCTTGCCGCCGCGGTCACCTCCGTCGTGGGTAAGAAAAAAGAAGAGCGCGCCGTCGCAAGCCTGTTCACCCCAGGCGGAACTCACGCTGGCAAGGGGGAATTCGCCGGCATGAATGACTTCGAAGTGGTCGCTTACCTCGTGGTTCTTCCGGAAACCGGTCAGGACGGACGACATGAATAAAACATTTATCATTGAAATCTCATAGATAACACTTGATTTTTCAAGGTAGATCCTTTAGGCTGCGACCATGAACCTTATCGACAGAAAAACGGATCGGGCCATATTAGCCAAGCTCATGTCCGTATTTCCCGTCACTGCTATTCTTGGCCCCCGGCAGTGCGGAAAAACGACACTGGCCCGAACGCTCGCCGCCGATTCCTATTTCGATCTGGAAAACCCCCAGGATATTGCCCGCCTGGAACAGCCTCAGCTCGCCTTGGAAGACCTGGCAGGGCTCATTGTGATCGACGAGATCCAGCGGCTGCCCGATCTTTTTCCCCTCCTGCGCTACTTGGTGGATCAAGAGAAAAATCGCAAGTTCGTCATCCTGGGAAGTGCCTCCCGGGATTTGATCCGCCAGAGTTCGGAATCTCTGGCCGGGAGGATCGCCTATTTTCAATTGGGCGGTTTCCGCCTGAGCGATATCGATCCCGGGGCCATCACGGCCCTGTGGTGGCGCGGGGGATTGCCCCGATCCTTTCTGGCGGCGTCAGACGATGAAAGTCTGCTCTGGCGGAACCAATACGTGACGACCTTCCTGGAACGGGACATCCCTCAGTTGGGGATCACGATCCCCGCCCGGACACTGCGCCGCTTCTGGACCATGCTGAGCCATTACCACGGTCAGATCCTGAACTACTCGGAGTTGGGCCGCTCCTTCGGTGTCTCCGACATGACTGCCCGGAAATACTGCGATATTCTGGAAGGCACATTCATGGTCCGTATCCTCCAGCCCTGGTCCGTCAACATCGGGAAACGTCTGGTGAAGCGGCCGAAATTATACCTGCGCGACTCCGGGCTGTTCCATGCCCTGCTGTCCATTGAAACATCGGAGCAACTGCAAGTCTCGCCCCGCCTCGGTGCCTCCTGGGAAGGCTTTGCCCTGGATTGTGTCTGCCGAATCCTGGACAAGGAAGAAACAGACCTCTATTTCTGGCACACCCACGCTGGCGCGGAGCTCGACCTTTTCTGGCAGGCGGGGGGACGAAATTGGGGCGTGGAATTCAAGTATGAAGACGCCCCCCGATTGACCCGATCCATGAGGACGGCCGTTGAAGACCTTAAATTGGAGCGGCTGTGGGTCGTCTATCCGGGGAAAACGGCCTATCGCCTCACCGAAAAGGTCCAGGCGCTTCCCCTTGCGGACATCCGCGAAACCTGGAACTACGGATAACTGAGATCATCGAGGTGCCATCGATCCATGAACGCCGATTGCCTCATCGCTGCCCTCGCTCTGCCGCCGGAAGCCCGCGTGGACCAGGCTAGGGATAGAGGGTCGCTAGGGATAGAGGGTCGAATCTTTAATCTTGACTTTGATAAGGGATTTGAAATCTTGGACCTCACAAGGGAAGGCGGCTATTCTATTTGTCAAGAATAAAGATTTGACCCCATGACCTGCCCTGTGCGCTCGGGGCGACTTTCTTTGCCTCTCTATCGGTTGTGTTCGGGTTCTGTTGGAGGCGATCACTGGTCCGGATCTTTGTGCAGACTGATGCCTAACATTCCGTCATAAAGCCTTATATTCCAGCAACCTACCGTTCTTGGATTGAGTGTGAGCCATGAAACCGGAATTCGGGCGTCTGCTCATGTGACGTGAGTCTATTTGTTGCAACAGCAGAAAATAATAGTTGGTCTCTGGAATAAGACAGAAGAATCTGGTAGGATTATGTTGGTATGAATAATCACGAAATTGCGAAACAGATAGCTGATCGTACCGCCAAAGCAGTCACTCACTACTGGAAAACAAGGGCTGTCCAGCGGAAGAAACAGGAAGCAGGTGACAAAGCCGACCAAGGTCTGCGTAGTGCAGTCACTGGCGGTGCGCAGATGGACGGGTTCATTGACCTTTTCTCTGAACTTGTCACACACGCCGGAATTCCTGGGAGCTGTATTTTCAGAAGGAAGGCAGTCGAACTTCCTGGTTTCTTCAGACCCACCAAAGAATGGGATCTCCTCATTGTCCGTGAGCGGACATTGATCGCTGCTATCGAAGCCAAATCGCAAGTCGGCCCTTCCTTTGGCAACAATTTCAACAGTCGAACAGAAGAAGCGATAGGCAGTGCTCATGACCTCTGGACAGCCTTTCGAGAGAAGGCATACCTTGACAGTCCTCAACCGTTCCTCGGCTACTTCTTCATGCTTGAGGATTGTGACGCATCCAATCGGCCAGTAGGTGTGCAGGAACCACATTTTAAAGTATTCCCCGAGTTTATCGGCGCGTCATACATGCGCCGTTATGAACTGTTCTGTCGGAAGCTTGTGTTAGAGAGGCATTATACCGCATCCGCCTTTATTAACTCATCCAGCCTTGACGGTCTCAAAGGCGCATACAAAACACCGGCAGATGATCTGTCCATGGAGCGATTTGCAAAGGTGCTGGTTGCCCATGTGGCATCCCTTGTGTGAAACCATGTCGTCAACGGCCCACAGGCTAATCAATGGCGATGCACGGGATTTATCTTTTATAGATGATGAGTCGGTACACCTTGTTGTCACATCACCACCCTATTGGAATCTCAAACGCTACAACGAAACCCCTGACCAGATGGGTCATATTCAAGACTACGAGACCTTCTTGAGAGAACTTGAGAAGGTTTGGAGGCATGTCTATCGTGTTCTTGTCCCAGGAGGCCGACTAGTGTGTGTGGTCGGTGATGTCTGTGTAGCAAGACGCGATTTTGGACGTCACCTGGTGTTTCCCCTCCATGCGGACATCTGTGTGATCTGCCGGCGAATCGGTTTCGACAATCTAAATCCAATCATCTGGCACAAAATCGCCAATGCATCCTATGAGGTGGCCAACGGGTCCAAGTTCTTAGGCAAGCCGTATGAACCCAATGCCATCATTAAGAACGACATGGAATTTATCCTAATGCAGCGCAAACCGGGAGGATATCGGAAACCGTCTGATGCTCAGCGAGATGCCAGCAGAATTTCAAAAGACGATTTTGACCGTTGGTTCCAACAGATATGGAACATCCCAGGGGCATCCACTAAGCACCACCCCGCACCGTTTCCTGTGGAACTGGCTACCCGTTTAGTAAGAATGTTCTCGTTTGTGGGAGACACCGTCCTTGATCCATTCTGCGGCTCTGGTACAACGATGATTGCAGCCTTCCGAACGGGCCGCAACAGCCTCGGAGTGGAAATTGACCCAGATTATTGTCGGATGGCAGCAAGTTATTTAAAAGCAGAGACCACAAACCTCTTCTCAAGCGCTCAACTTATCTTTGAGAAGGTTTCCGCGGAGCGGGCTTCGATGGTCAAAGAAGATCAAGCTTTGTACGAAGTGAGGCCTGCAAGGAGAAAAGTAAAATAGGCCAACAAGGTGCTCCACTATAGGGATAGAGGGTCAAATATAGGGATAGAGGGTCAAAGATAGGGATAGAGGGTCAAATCTTTAATCTTGACTTTGATAAGGGATTTGAAATCTTGGACCTCATAATGGAAGGCGGCTATTCTATTTTGTCAAGAATAAAGATTTGACCCCATGACCTTGACTTTGACCCCATGACCCTTATGGAGCACGCCGTCAGTTACACGGGAATCACTGCACTCGTATTCTTGGGTGGCGCCAAGTCGGCCTTCTCGTCCACAGGCTTGGTCATCGTAGGTCGCTTTGTTTTTGCTGTTGTTGCCTTGGTTTCGGGAACTGCATCCCTACGGAGACAGAAGCAAATGGTGGTTGGAGATACATGATCATCAATCCCTATCTTTGTGACAATGGCAACGAGGGGTTCGAATAATTGTTAGGCCGCTTGACAATTATGCATAGACGCGGAGAGACTTGATCGGAGGGAAGAAGCAAATACATCTGGGCAACAGTAGAACTCTCCGCCAAGCAAGTGCACTGCACTCTTCCTCAAGTAGCTCTGCAGGAGGTCTTGTCCCATGGAACAAGCAAGTTTCAAGGTCTATGGTTATCGTTGGGTGGTGCTCTTTTCGTTCATGCTTGTCGTTGCTGTGAACCAGCTCCTATGGATAACCTTCGCCCCGATCACGAGCAGCGCGGCCAGGTACTATGGAGTCTCGGATCTCAGTATCGGCCTTTTGTCCATGAGCTTCATGATTGTCTACATAGTCACGTCGATCCCCGCCTCCTGGGTCATAGATACCAAGGGTATACGCCTCGGCGTGGGGATAGGCGTCACGTTGACAGGCCTGTTCGGTTTGCTGCGAGGCCTGGCGGCGGCAAACTACACCCTGGCGCTCGTCTCGCAAATCGGGATTGCCATTGGGCAGCCGTTCATACTCAATGCTATCACCAAGGTAGCTGCCCGCTGGTTTCCGATCCGTGAGCGGGCGACCGCATCGGGGTTTGGATCGCTGGCCATGTACATTGGGGTTCTTCTGGGCTTGGCGCTAACCCCGTACCTCACGATCTCGTCTGGCATCGGAGGCATGCTGGTCATCTATGGGATCGTCTCCGCGATTGTCGCAGCCGTCTTCTTTCTGTTCGCCAGGGAACATCCCCCCACGCCTCCATGCCCCCCGGACCAGGAAGCGCGGTCGCTGGTTTTCAACGGGCTCAAGCAGACCCTGCGCAAGAGGGACTTTGTCTTGCTCATGCTCATCTTCTTCGTGGGTTTGGGGGTATTCAATGCGGTGACGACCTGGATCGAGAACATCGTCGGACCAAGAGGATTCTCGATCACCCAGGCCGGGATCACCGGAGGCTTGATGATCGTCGGCGGCATAATCGGCGCTCTGGTCATACCCTTGCTCTCGGACCATTACCGGAAGAGAATCCCTTTCATGGTCTTGGCCTTGGCTGGCGCGGTCATGGGACTTGTCGGCGTCACCTATGCCGCAAGCTACTGGCTCCTTCTCGCCTCAGCGTTTGTCTTGGGGCTTTTCTTGCTAAGCGCAGGCCCGATCGGATTCCAGTACGGCGCCGAAGTTGCCTATCCGGCACCGGAAGGTACATCAAACGGGTTGCTCTTGCTGATGGGGCAGATCTCAGGGATCGCTTTCATCTTTGGAATGGACAGTTTCAAGTCCCCTGCGACAGGTTCGATGACGACGCCCTTGATTGTGCTTATCGGGCTTATGGGTTTGAGCCTGATCATCTCCACAAGGCTTAGGGAGTCGGCTCTGATAATGGGGAATGTAGGTCATTGACACTTGGATACCGCTTTGTCGCCCAAAGCCGCCTAACAACTCAAAGTCCAACGGGTCCAACGGTGTCACATCTTGGATAGTGAATAACACTTAGCAAACCGAACCGAGCTTTAGAGGGGAGAATATAGGTCCGGCTCAAAAGGAGGAAACCCATGGAGCGGATCAAAGTGGCAACTTTCGCGGGCCCCGGGACGCGGCCCGTGATTCATTTGGTGCCCCGGCCGAAGATTCCCCGAAAGGCGGCACTCATGCAGGTGGGGGCGTGCGGGGTCTGCGGAACCGATCTCCATATTCTGGCTGGGCATTGGCCCAAGCCCCTTCCGTGGCCCTTCACCCTCGGCCACGAGGTGGCAGGTGTCATCGTGGAGATCGGTGACGAACTGCGCGAGGACTACATGGGAAGCCCGCTAAAGGTCGGGAGCAAGATCATGATCCCGCCCTTCATGCCGTGTGGTCGCTGCTACTATTGCATCCATTACCCCAAGCACGCCAACAAATGCCTGAGCCCGGTCTATTACGGTCGCTATCTCGGTTTCGACCAGCCACCGCATCTGTGGGGGGGATGGGCCGAAGCGGAGTATCTCGATCTGGAGATGCTGCCGGGAACCAAGGTGTACCGGTTGCCGGACGACATGCCGCTTTGGCTCGGTACATTGGCTGAGCCGCTCTCGTCATCCCTCCATGGTCTCAGACGCGCGCAGGAGATGGGCTGCTTCCAGGTCGGCGACACGGTCGTCATCCAGGGATCGGGTCCGATTGGCGCCTTGGCGATCGTGGCGGCCAGGGAGATGGGTGCGGGGCGGGTGATCGTGGTCGGGGCGCCCGAAGAGCCGAGGCTCGCTCTCTGCAGGAAGTTCGGCGCCGAGGCCACACTCGACATTTCGAAGTACGATCTGTCCGAGAAACGGATCGCCGCGGTCCGTGAGATCGTGGGCGGATTCGGGGCCGATGTCGTCATCGAATGCAGCGGCCATCCCTCCTCGGGCCCGGAAGGGATCGAGATGCTGCGCGACGGCGGCACCTACCTCGAGATGGGGCAGTTCACGAATGCCGGCTCGATTGACACGAACTGGCATCGAATCTGCGTCAAGGCCATCACCGTGATCGGCAGCTGGGCGTTCACCGCGGACGACATCGCGCTCGGGATCAAAATGCTCCATCGAGCGCGTCACAGGTATCCCTTCCAGGAAATGCAGCAGAGGTTTTCATTTTCGGAAGAGGGCATTATGGCGGCGATTGACGCGGCCAGGACGATGCAGTGCGTCAAAGCAACGATCGTACCGAACCCTGCCATCGTTGACTGAGCATGCCCGCCTGGTTGGTGCGGATCAGTGGGGGGCCGGGTCGGTCGGTTCTTCAAAGAGCCAGGTGCTGAGATACCGTTCCCCGGTATCGGGAAGTATGACTACGATCATCCTTCCTTCGTTCTCCGGCCGGCGAGCCACCCGATCCGCCGCGGTCAGGAACGGGCGAAGGCAGTCATAGCGGCTGATTCTTATACTTTCCTGCCGATCCACCCGTCGCCGAGCACCTCGTCGCCATCGTAGAAAACAGCAAGCTGGCCGGGGGCCACGGCGAACTGCGGCTCTGCGAATTCCGCACACCAAGCCCCGCCGGGTTCGCGGTGGAGCGTTGCATTTGCGCCGCAATGTCGATAGCGCAGACGAACCAGACAGGGCGTGCCATTGACCGGGGACACGCCGCTTATCCAACTGACATCCTCCACCCGGCAGGAATCCATCATGACCTCATCGCGTCGTCCGAGAACGATGGTGTTAGTATCGACCTGCAGTTCCTTGACGTACAGGCGCTCGGTCGAGGCGATGCCGAGCCCCTTGCGCTGACCGATCGTGTAGTGAATGATGCCGCGATGTTGCCCGAGGACTCGTCCGGTGGAATCCCGTATCGGTCCGGGCTGGCTGTCACTGGGTTCGAACAGCGGTGTGTAGTCCGCGCCTTCGAGGAAATCCTGGCTCTCCTCGCGGTCTGCAATCTCGCCTAAGCCGACTTCGCGAGCGAGGGGAATCAACGCCTCCTTCGTCCACTCGCCGAGCGGAAATAGAACCTGCCGGAGATGATCTTGGGTCAAGCGGGCAAGGAAGTACGATTGGTCCTTGAAGGGATCGACGCCACGCAGCAATCGGAAGAGCCCCCGGCCTTCATCGAACTCAACGCGGGCGTAGTGGCCGGTGGCGAAGAAATCGAACCGAACGCCTTGCCGGCGCGCTCGCTCGATGAGCAGGCCGAATTTCATCTCCCGGTTGCATACGACGCACGGATTGGGCGTGCGACCGGCGCGGTACTCCTCGCGGAAGTAGTCGAGCACACAGCGGCGGTACTCCTCGGCCAGGGGCACGGTCACGTGGGGGATCCCGATGCGCTCAGCGGCGGCCTTCGCGGCGGCGATGTCGTGGACCTCGCCGGGGCCGTAACATCCGGAGCGCCTCTCGGCAGAGAGCGGCAACGAATCGTCCGATAACTGCATCGTGAGCCCGACCAAGTCGTGTCCCTGCTGCTTAAGCATCCAGGCGGCCATGGTCGAATCCACGCCGCCGCTCATGCCCACGGCGACGGTCATTGCATCCGGCATTTCATCGTGCTCCGAAACTCGATGTCGTCACCTTCCATCAGCCGATGCCCTCAAACAGAACGGTGGAGAGGTAGCGTTCACCGGCATCCGGCAAGATGACCACAATGGTCTTGCCAGCGAGATCATCCTGCCGCGCAAGGCGCAGGGCTGCGGCCGCGGCCGCGCCGCTGGAAATGCCCACCAGCAGTCCTTCTTCCCTTGCCAGTCGCCTGGCCGTGTCAACGGCTTCCTCGCTGGCGACCTGCTCGACGCGGTCCACCACGGACAAATCCAGGGTGTCGGGGATGAAGCCGGCCCCGATCCCCTGGATCTTGTGCGGGCCGGGTTTGAGTTCCTGCCCCGCCAATTTCTGCGAGATTACCGGACTCTCCTTCGGCTCCACAGCGACCGAGAGGATCTGCTTGCCTTTAGTCTTCTTGATAAAGCGCGACACGCCGGTGATGGTGCCACCCGTACCTACGCCAGAGACCAGAACATCAACCGTACCGTCGGTATCCGTCCAGATCTCAGGTCCGGTCGTTCTTTCGTGGATTGCGGGATTTGCCGGGTTCTTGAATTGCTGGGGCAGGAAATAGCGCACGGGGTCGGATGCCGCAATCTCCTCCGCCTTCTTGATGGTGCCCTTCATCCCTTCGGCCCCCGGCGTCAGCACAAGGTTGGCACCAAAGGCCGCCAGGACCCGTCGCCGCTCCAGACTCATGGTTTCCGGCATGGTCAGCGTGAGCTTGTAGCCGCGGGCGGCCGCCACGTAGGCTAGGGCGATGCCGGTGTTGCCGCTGGTCGGCTCAATAATCTCCACCCCCGGCTTCAGCAGACCCTTTTTCTCCGCATCCCAGATCATGGCGGCACCAATCCGGCACTTGACCGAATAGGCGGGATTTTGGCCCTCCACCTTGCCCAGTACGGAAGCTTTGCACCCCCGAGTGATCCGATTCAGGCGGATCAACGGCGTATTCCCGATGGATTCCGAATTGTCCGCGTACACACGACTCATCTTGTGCCTCCCTTGGTTTTGGCGACATCCGGTCAAACCCTTTCCCTTTCCCTTTCCGTCTCCCTTAAAAAGAACACCCCCACCTCGGCGAAGAAATTCGGAAACATCCTCACTCTACTGTCGCCGCTGGCGAAGGCCGATCCTATGATCCTGACATTTCTCCGATCACAATACCCAACGAAGTCCGAAATACTCAGGAAATGCAGGTTCGGTGTATCGTGCCATTCGTAGGGCAAGGAAGGCGTAACCGGCGTCTTCCCGTTAAAGAATATCTGAAACCGGGCCCTGAAATGGGCAAAATTAGGAAAACTGACAATGATCTCTTTGCCAACTCTCAGGGCCTCCCTCAGCACCATATCAGGCTTTTTGACCTGTTGGAAGCTCTGACAGAGTATTACATAGTCGAAGGACTTATCTCGGTATTCGGATAAGCCAGTGTCTATATCTCCGTGAAAAACGCTTAAGCCCCGCTCCACACATCGGTAGATAGCCTGTTCATCGATCTCGATTCCTTGAGCTTTGACCTTCCTCTCCTGTACAAGCAGAGACAGCAAATCCCCGGTTCCGCAACCAAGGTCGAGTACTGACGAGTTTTCTTCGACCCGCTCCAGAATGACCGCGTATTCCAGTTTGGTGGAATCATATCTCGTATTCACCTAAAGCCTCGTATTCGTCAAATACTCGTCTTAGAAAATGCGATATCAAGTGGGTTTCCTGCTGGAATTCGAGCAGAAAGGCATCGTGTCCGTAGGTCGAATGAATCTCGCAGTAGGTGGCATCCACTCCCCCCATTTTGCAAGCCCTCACAATCTCCTGGGATTGATAGGCCGGATAAAGCCAGTCGGATTTGAAAGCAATGACCAGGAACTTTGCCTTGATTCCTCTAAGTACTTCATGGAGGCTTTTCTCGCCCGAGAGGTCAAAAAGATCCAAAGCCTTGGTTAGATAAAGATACGAATTGGCATCGAACCTCTTCACGAAGTTATTTCCGCGGTAAAGAAGGTATCCTTCGACCTCGAAGTCCGTGTCGAATTTGAAGAACTTCTGATTGTCGTTGAGACGCCTGCCGAACTTTTCAGTCATCGATACATCGCTCATATACGTAATATGACCTATCATCCTCGCTACCGTCAAACCCTTGGCGGGAATTGGACCCCCGTAATAGTTTCCCTCCTTCCAATTGGGGTCGGCCATGATAGCCTGTCTGCCCACCTCATTGAAGGCGATCTCCTGAGGGGAATGTTTAGTTGTGGTCGCGATGGGAATTGCGGATCGTACTCTATCCGGATAGGAAACCGCCCATTGCAGAACCTGCATGCCCCCCATGGAGCCACCGGCGACCGATAAGAGTTTTTCGATTCTCAAATAATCGATGAGGTGGCGTTGTGCGTTCACCATGTCCTTAATCGTTATGGTCGGGAATTCAAGGCTGTAAGGTTTGCTGGTTTTTGGGTTTATCGAGGAAGGACCCGTTGAGCCCTTGCAACCTCCCATGACATTGGAGCAGATAACGAAGTACTTATCGGTGTCAAATGCTTTGCCGGGGCCGATCATGTTATACCACCAGCCAGGCTTTTCATCTCCTTCATGAAAACCGGCTGCGTGAGCGTCCGCTGACAGACCGTGGAGGATAAGTATCGCGTTGGATCTCGCCTCGTTCAGCCGACCATAGGTCTCATAGGCTAATGTAATCGGACCCAGTTTCTCGCCGCTTTCCAGCGCGAGTTCGTGGGGCGGATGGGCGAAGGTGAAGGTTTGGGTCTCGATAAGGCCAAGGGTATTGCCCTTTGCTATCGTTTTGCTTTCTGATTCGCTTTCCAACAATTGGGTGTTTGCACTCTCTCTTATGGCCATAGGTAACGCTCCTTGGATTCGTCTTTTCAGTTAACCGCCTTCCTCAATGCCTGGTCGATATCTTCCTTAATGTCCTCTATATCCTCCAATCCAACGGATACCCTGATGAAATCTTCTGTTACGCCCGTCTCCTCTTGCTCTTCCCGAGTCAACTGCTGATGGGTTGTTGATGCAGGATGGATCACCAGGGTTTTTGCGTCTCCTATATTCGCGAGGTGAGAGAGAAGCGTCACGGATTCAATAAATCTCTTCCCAGCCCCTAATCCCCCTCTTATCCCGAAGCCCAACAGGCCTCCGAAGTTGCCCTTTAGATATTTGACCGCCAACTGATGGCTTGGATGTTCTTCCAACCCGGGATAGTTAACCCATTGGACCAGAGGGTGGTCTTTGAGAAATTGAGCCAACTTCAGGGCATTCTCAGAATGCTTTCTCACCCTCAAGGGCAAAGTCTCCAACCCCTGAAGGAATAAAAAGGAATTGAATGGGCTCAGGGCGGCACCCAGGTCCCTCTGCCACTGTACCCTGACCTTGAAGATAAAGGCCACATTGCCTAAGCCGGGGAAATTGCCGAAGACCTCCCAATACTTCAACCCGTGGTAGCTTGGATCCGGCTCGGTGAATTCGGGGAAGTTGCCATTGCTCCAATCGAAATTTCCCGAATCGACGATCACCCCACCAATCGAGGTTCCATGCCCTCCTATATACTTGGTGGCCGAAGACACCAGGATATCTGCCCCGTGATCTATCGGCCTGACTAAGCCGATGCCCACGGTATTATCCACCACAAAGGGGATACCTGCCTCGTGGGCAATCTTGGCAATGGCCTCAAAATCGGGTACGTCCAATTTCGGATTGCCGATGGTCTCCGCATAGATGGCTCTCGTCTTTTCAGTGATCGCCTTTTTGAACTCTTGTGGCCTTGTGGAATCAACAAAGATCACATTTCTGCTTAATTTCGGAAAGGTGTAGTGAAATAGCTGATAGGTCCCGCCATAGAGATTGTTGGCTGAAACGATCTCATCTCCTACCTGAGTGATCGCCAAGAGAGCCAGAACCTGGGCCGCCTGTCCTGAAGCTACGCCTAAGGCTCCGGTGCCACCTTCGATCGCGGCAACCCTCTTTTCAAAGACATCGTTGGTTGGATTCATGATCCTCGAATAGATATTCCCCAATTCCTTGAGGGCGAAAAGATTTGCTGCATGGTCCGTACTTTTGAATACATAGGATGTAGTCTGGTAAATGGGCACCGCCCTCGCCCCGGTCGTTGGGTCGGGTGTTTCCTGGCCGGCGTGAATCGCTACGGTATCCAATCGCTTCGTCATTTTTCATCTCCTTTGTTTCTGCAGCAGCCCGCGGGTTAAGAAAGTTGCTTCGGGGGATTTTGTGTCGGTCTTTTGGGTTTGTATTACCTCCCTTCTCTCAGAGATTTAGGAATTGTTCGGGTAAACAAAAAACCCACTACCATTGGTTATTTGCTCTCTCTGGTAGTGGGTTGCCCTGGGCCGGAAATCTGTGCGGTACGACGGTCACATAGCCGGGCCTCCCTTGCCAGAGAGACTTCGCATGGACATGTAGCACATCATCGCGGATTGGCTATCTCTTCCGCAGTCTTTCAAATGCATCGCCTGTTCCATACCGCCCATTCTTGTCTGGTTGTTGGTTGCAGTGCCCTTGCCTTTCCCTTGGCCACCTTCGTCAGTTTCAAATTTATCAAATGTAGAATCTTTGTCAAGCTTTTTTTGAGGTGTGGGTATGAACGAAAGGAAACCCAATCCCTGCCTATTCTTCCGGAGACAACACCGCCCGCTATTGTGCGCTGATCCATTGCCAGAGCCAATCTTCTTAACGTCCTACGGTGGAAGGGCTCTCCTCTGCTAAAGGACTGGCCCACCAGAAGTACCGGCATTTGCTGCAGTCCCCGTCCTGATACCGGCATACAGGAAGCTGCGATCCAGAGAACCTCCAGCAGTACCGGGTATGGCTCAAGCGAATCTCACAATTTTTGCAAAGGGCCGCCTTTTGCTTGTTCAGTTTCCGATATTCCCAGCAATGGAGCCATTCGCCTTTCGGTTGGGCCTGAACGCCCGAGGCGGGCATCCCGCAGGAGGCGATGAAAGAGAGCAGTTCCTTCTCGGGGATGCGGCGGAACCCCGATCCAGGGAGTCGATAGCCCTTGATTACGCCCGCATCGAAGAGCTTGGCAACGGTTCGGTGGCTAATGCTACAGATCTTGGCAGCCTGACTGGTGGTGTAATATCCCTTCGGAGAGGGATTGGATTGCCTTCTTATAGATTTCTTCTCCATCTCTTATCCTTCGGTGGACGAGGTCCAGGCTAAAGGGGCGACAAGAACTTCATTCATCGATCCCATCCGATACCCCTGAAGGTCTAGGGCAACGTAAGAGAAGCCCAACTCCTTCAGTTTGGCCACGATCTGGTCCCGGGTTCCGTTATCCAAGAGGCGTTCGAAATCGGCCGGATTGATCTCCAGGCGGGCAATGGTCTGGTGATGGCGAACCCGAAACTGACAGAATCCCAGAGATCGAAGGAACTCTTCGGCCAAATCTACCTGGGTCAGCTTTTTCCGCGTGATATCCTCTCCGTAGGGAAAGCGCGAGGAGAGGCAGGCAAAGGCAGGCTTGTTCCACGTGGGTAGCCCCAGGTGTTTAGAGAGGATCCGGATCTCCGCCTTGGTCAGGCCTGCTTCCTGAAGGGGGGATCTCGCGCCTTTCTCTTTGGCGGCCCTGGTTCCGGGTCGAAAATCTCCGAGGTCATCAAAGTTGAGTCCCAGCAAAATGTGCGAGAGCCCTTCCGCCTTCGCTACCTCCCGGAGCTTATCGATAAGCTCCGCCTTGCAGAAATAGCAGCGGTTCGGGGGATTCTTGCTGAATCCGGGGATATCCAATTCCTCCGAGCGGACCAGGATCTGTCGGATCCCGATCTCCTGGGCCAGTTCCTGTGCCGCCTTCAATTCGGCTGAGGGATAAGTTTCGGAGAGGGCAGTTGCTACCACGGCTCGCTCCCCCAAGGTATCCCTGCTCACTTTGGCGAGGAACGTACTGTCTACCCCCCCGGAAAAGGCGATGAGCACCGAGTCCATCTCCCGCAAAATTTCTTGAAGTCGGGCGTATTTCTTTTCCAACTCAGGGCCTAAATTAATATTCTCCATGATGGTCCTCCCTTGGACGACGATGAGTGCATGTAAAATATTTGATAAAAATGATAAATTATAAAAACAGGCATGTCAAGAGAAATCTTTCTTTGCCGCTCCGAAACGATAGATACCCGGGCGGTCATCGATGTCCACGCGGTGGAAGTGAAGAGTGACGGATTCTCTGGCCGGAAAAGGAGGAAGGAGGGATGGGGGATGCGAATATGATGGTTCATTGCCGCTTCGAAAGAGATCAGGTGGGAGGCGGGGTACTCTATGATGAGGCGGCAGCCACCAAGACTCTGCGTAGAGCCATTGACCGGTGTGTCCACGACGTCTCCCTGCTACGAAAGAAAGGCCAGGGGAGGGAGGGTCGCAAAATTGACCGGGGAAGGATCTTTGTGGTGGGGGGTAGGGACATGGGCATGAAGGTGAACTCGGAAGCGGAGATATGCAAAGTCGAGCCAGCGCCCACAGATCCAGCCTCTGGGGAGGTATTGGAGATCGCAGAGGAGATATTGGGAAAGGAACCACCGTCCGGGTGGAAAAGCTACTCGGTGGTTCAAGTCGGGGGAGGGGGCGGCCTTTCCTTCAATTACCGAGCGGGACTGGCGAGCAGATAATCGCTCCTGGCCCGGGCTGCTCTTGGAGCCCCAAAATAGTCGGGTGAGTCCCGCAGAGGGGGCAATCCGGATTGGCCCTGAACTTGACCTCCCGGAAGCTCATCTCCAGTGCATCGTAGATCAGGAGCCTTCCTAACAGGGAGTTACCGATCCCCAGGATCCACTTGATCGCCTCGGTTGCCTGGATGACCCCAATGATGCCGGGCAAGACCCCCAGCACGCCGGTTTCGTTTCAGGTGGGGACCAATCCCGCGGAAGGCGGCACCGGAAAGAGGCAACGATAGCAAAGTCCTTGCCCCCGGTGGAAGACCGTAGCGTGGCCCTCGAACTGAAAGATGCTTCCGTAAATCAAGGACTTGCCGGCAAAATAACAGGCGTCATTGAGGAGGTACTTGGTGGGGAAATTATCGGCTCCATCGAGGATCAGATCATAGTCCCCTATGATCCGGTTGACATTGGAAGGGGCGAGGCGTTCCTCATAGGTGGTAACGGAGACATCCGGATTCAGAGCCTTGATCGTTTCCTGGGCCGATTCAGTCTTGGGTCGGCCGACATCCTTGTTGAAATGGAGGATCTGGCGCTGCAGGTTGCTTAAATCCACCCTGTCTGAGTCCACGATCCCGAGTCTTCCTACCCCAGCGGCGGCCAGGTAAATAGCGGCTGGCGATCCGAGGCCGCCTGCCCCCACCAGCAACACTTTCGCTGCGAGCAACTTTTGTTGCCCTCTTTCTCCCACCTGGGGAAGGAGGATATGGCGGCTATAGCGCTGGAGCTGTTCCGGGTTCATTTGTTTTTCTTTCAGGGTGGGATAACCCAGGTCGCGCCATCGCCGGATGCCCCCTGCCATGGAGTGAACATCGACATAGCCCATTACCTTGAGGACTTGACCGGCCAGCAAAGAGCGGGATCCAGCGGCACAGTAGACTACGATCGGCTTTTCCGGGGAGGGCAACGCCTCCCCAACCCGGAACTCCAGCATTCCCCGGCTGATCGATAGGGCCCCTTGGATGTGGCCCGCGCGGAATTCATCGGGATCCCTCACATCCAGAAGAACGAAATCATCGCTGCGGAGGACCTTTTGACAGACCTCCTCGGCCGATATCTCCGGCACTTCCTTCTTCGCCTCGGCCACCAGATCCTGATATCCCTTGGGCATCCGTCTCTCGCCATTCCACGAATGAAAATTGTAATATTTGATAAATTATAATAACGGCGCGGTCAAGAAAAATCAACCTTCTCATAGCAGAAAAAAGGGGACGGGGAGCCTCGAGAGGAATCAGATCGCTGGCTTGGGCGGCTCGCCCTGGCTGCTACTGTACTGGGACTTAAGAAGATCCCGGATCCAGCCCCAGGGAGTCTCGTGGTGGCGTTCTATCAGTCCGTAAAGACTGGGCAGGACGATCAGGGTGAGGATGCTGGAGGTGATGAGGCCCCCAATCAGGACGATGGCCATAGGCTGCTGCATCTCGGCGCCCGCGCCCCAGCCGATGGCCAGCGGCAGGACCGCCAGGGAGGCGCAGGAGGCGGTCATCAGGACTGGCCGCATTCGGATCCTCCCGCCCTCCAGAGAGACCTGGTCCAGAGGCAAGCCCTGACTCTTTAATTGGTTAAGATAGTCGACCAGGATCACTCCCGTCTGCACCGAGAGGCCAAAATGAACCACCAGACCGATGAGGGAAGAGACATTGAAGGTACTACGGGTGATCAGAAGCGCCAGGATGCCTCCCATGAGGGCCAGGGGGACGGTGAAGATGATGAGAAAGGCCTGACGGAAGGACCGGAATGCCACATAGAGCAGCATGAAGACCAGGAGGGCGGAAATTGCAAAGACCATGATCATCTGCCGCATGAGCTCTTGCTGCTTTTCGTATTTGCCTCCGAAGACGACGAAATAATCCTTGGGGAAATCGACTGCCTTTAACCTCTCTTTGATCTCACCCACTACGCTCCCCATATCCCTCCCGGAGACGTTGCAGAGAACCTGAGAGAGCCGCACCATATTCTCCCGCTGGATGCTGCTGGGTCCGGCCGTCTGGGTGATATCCGCCACCTCGCTCAAAGGGACTCGGGCCCCGACAGGGGTATCGATCAGGATGTCGCCGATCTTGCCGATATCGTTCCGGAATTTCTCCTCCAGGCGAACGAACACCTTGTATTCCTTCTGGTCTCTGAGCACAGTGGTTACGGCCTTTCCTTCGAGAGCGGTCTCCACGCCGTCCTTGATCTGTTCCACGCTGAGACCATAGCGGCTGGCTCTCTCCCGATTTACCTGCACCGTTACTTGAGGCGCCCCTGCTGTTTGTCGTACACGGGAATCGACGACCCCCCTGACGCCTTTTACGATGGCCTCTACCTCCCTTGCCTTTTGCTGGAGGATGTCCAGGTTCGGGCCGAAGATCTTGATCGCTAAGGGAGCGGAGACCCCAGCCATCGCCTCCTCGATCCGGAGCGCGAGGGGCTGGGTAAAGGAGGCCCCGACACCGGGGATACTCTTGGTCCGTTCCCGGATCCAGTCGGTAACCTCCTCGATCGTTTTGGCCCTCTTGTTGAAGGGCACCAGTTGGCCATGGATCTCGGCCACGCTCACCCCATGGGAGTGCTCCGCTTGCTCGGCCCGACCCGACCTCTGCACCACCAGCTCCATATCAGGGGCCTTGGCCATGACCTGGGAGATCTGTTGGCTGACCTCGGCCATCTGAGGAAGGGAGGTCCCGGGGGGCATGACGGCCTGCACCATGACCGCCCCCTCATCCAGGCTCGGTAAAAGCTCGGTGCCGATGAAGGGAACCAGAAACAGGGTCAAAGCAAAGAGGCCATAAATGCTCAGGGCAACCTTCTTGGGATTTCCGATCGAAAAACGGAGCAGGGGATCATAACGCTTGAGGCAGGTCCGGGTGAGCCAGCTATCCTCACCCTTCTTACCCTTATTCTCGACTGCCTTGCCGATGAGCAGATAACAGAGGACTGGCGTGAGGGTGAGGGATAGGACCAGGCCGATCGCCATGGAGACCACCACGGTGAAGGCGAAGGGGCCGAAGAACTTGCCTTCCAAGCCAGTCAGAAAGAGGAGGGGTAGGAAGACCGCAATAATCATGAAGGTTGCATAGATGATGGGACGTCTGACCTCCACCGAGCCCTCGATGGTGGCGGTATAGTGGTCCTCGTGCCGGATGCGCATATGGCGGTAGATATTTTCCGTCACCACGATGGAGTCATCCACCATGATCCCCAGCACGACAGCCAGTCCTCCCAGGGACATGATGTTGATGGTGATGTGAAAGAGCTTCATGAAGATGAAGGTGATGATGATGGCCACCGGAATGGTGAGGGAGGGGATAAGAGTAGGACGAACGCTTCCTAAGAATAGAAGGATGATGAAAACCACCGCGATCGACCCGATGAGGAGGGCCTCCACCAGGTTGCGAATGGCCAGATTGATGAGCTTGGATTGGTCGAAGAAGATCTTGAGGGCGACCCCCTTGGGCAGGAATCCCCGCGTCTCCTCCAGGGCCTTCTTGATGTCCTTGATGACCGGCATGGTATCCAGGCCGAATTGCTTGAAGACGGTGACCGCCACCACCTCTTGCCCATTGACGATCGCGACCCCCCTTCGGATCTGCCCTCCCTCCTGAATGGTGGCCACATCGCGAAGGTAAACCGGGGTGGAGTGGCGGGTGGCGACAACCACCTCATTGAGGTCCGCCAGCTTATTCAGTCTCCCCAGGCCTCGGACCGTGAATTCCAGCGGGCCATCGATGACGATGCCCCCGGAGAAGTTCTCGTTATTTTCGTGGAGGGCCGTCACCACTTCATCTATCGTAACGTCGTGGCCTTTGAGTTTGTTCAAATCCAAGAGGACCTGGTATTGACGGATTTCCCCCCCGAAATTGAGCAGCTTTGAGACTCCCGGGATGGTCTGCAAGCGATAGCGGAGCAGATAATCCGCCAGCTCCCGTTTGTCACGGGGCGAGAGGTCTCCCTCTATATAATACTCCAATACCTCGCTGAGGCGAGACTGAGCGGAGCCGATGACCGGGGGCTCCGTCCCGACGGGGAGGAGAGGGGTCACCGCGGCCAGCCGCTCTGCCAGCCACTGTCGGGCGAGATAGTAATTGGTGCCCCACTTGAATTCAGCTGTTATAGTAGCGATCTCGATTCCCGAATCGGAGCGGACCCGAGTCACATTGGGCATGGCGCGGAGTGCACTTTCTACGGGACGAGCAATGAGGGTCTCCACATCCTGAGACGCCATGCCGTGATTTTCTATGATCACCGTGATGACCGGGGAGCTGAGATCGGGGAGGAGGTCGGTGGAGAGAGAAAGAAAGGCACCTACCCCGACGGCGGTAACCAGACCTACCAGCATGAGCAAAAGTAGCCGATGTTCCAGAGATAAAATGACGATCTTTTTCAGCATAGCCTATCCTTGATCCAAGCTTTCTTTCGGGCCGGCCGGGGCTTTCCGTCCTGTTCGGACTTAAGCTCTCTAATGTTCGTGTCCCTCGTGCTCCGCATGAGTTCCTGAGGTCCCTGCCCCTTTCATGGCCTGGGCCTTCAATTGGAAGGCCCCGTTCGTCACCACCTCTTCCTCTTCCCCCAGGCCGCTGGTGATCTCCATCCTTCCATCCACCTTGGTGCCAACCTCGACCATCCTCTTCTGAAATCCATCGCCCACCTTGACGAAGACCACCTTTTCTCCCTCCTCATCCAGGACCGCCTTCTCCGGGACGCTGATGACCCCCTTGTTGATCCCGGTGACGATCTTGGCCTCTCCAAACATCTCCGGCTTGAGGAGGAGGGACTTGTTCTCGATCTCTGCCCGCAGGCTGATGGTGCGGGTGTGGGGGTCGATGACCGGCGAGATGTAGCTGATCCGGCCCTGAAAGATTTGTTCAGGATAGGGCAAGACCTTCAGCCTCACTCCTTGCCCCTTCTTCACCTGAGGAAGGAGGTTCTCATAGACCTCGGCGAACATCCATACCCGGGAGAGGTCCATGATAGTGAACAGGTCCGTATTCTCATCAACCAATTCCCCCACATTGATCTTCCTCTCAATCACGGTCCCGGCAAGAGGAGAATAGATATGATAGGCAGAAGAGACCTCATTGGTCAGCTCGTCAGGCTTTACCCCCATGAGGGACAGGGCCTGCTTCGCCCTCTCATAATCTGCCTTGGCATTGGCGTATTCAGTCTCCCGGGCCTGGGTCTCCCGCTGGTAATTGATGTCTTTTACATATTCATATTCCGCCTTCGCCTTTTCATATTCCGCCTCGGCGTTCTCCATGTCCTTCTTGGCGACGATCTTGTTTTCGTAAAGCCGCCTTTGCCTCTCCAGGATCTTCTGCGCCAGCTCCATCCTGGTCTTGGCTTGCAGGATCTCGACCTGAGCCTCTTGCTTCTTCTGCCGCTCCAAATTGGCCAGGGCCAAATCCATCCGGGACTTGGCCTGCAGGAGGTTGGACCTCGCCTCTCCCACCTCGGAGCTGGAGAGGAGGGCCAGGGCCTGTCCTTTCTGGACATGATCTCCCGGATTCACCACCACCTTGACCGCCCGCCCTTTCACCTTGGAGCCCACCTTGGCCGTAGCATTGAGATTGGCGCTGATAGTGGCCGGGGCGGTGATGACTGCGGGCAGATCGCCCACGCTCACCTTCTCGGTTTCCAGCTTGATGAGGGACCTGGTCGCCTCATCGATGTGGATCAGGCCGGCAGGCTCTTGGTGCTGTTGCCCTTCCTCGCCCGGATGCTTCCCCTGTTCCTCGCCCTGGTGTTCGGCGGCACTGTGGGCCGGGGCCTTTTTCTCCTCCTGGGCAGTCCGATTGCAGCCCGGGGAGGCCACAAAGAGGCCAAGGAAGGCCACCACGACAACCGCGCAAACCTTTGATGAAGTTCTCATCTCTCCACTCCCTGTTCTCATTTCCTCGCCTAGGTGAGACGCCCTTTTCCCCTTCTGGCGATGTGGAATCTTCCCTTCCCTCAGGCTAAAGGGATCCGGCCCCGGTGGCCCGCTCCAGGGCGGCCTCCGCAACCTTCTGGTCATAGAGCGCCTGCTGATAATCCAGCGAGGTTTGGCGGGCCGTGCGTTGGGCCTCGATGAGCTCCAAGATGCCAAAGGCACCCTCACGATAGCTGATCTCGGCGATTCTCCTGGTCTCTTCTGCCTGTTTGAGGAGCTGTTGGGAAAAGGCCTGGATCAGATCTTTGGCAATGACATAGTTCTGGTAGGCCTCGGTAACCAGCCGCGTCGTCTCATTCTGCAAGTTGCGCAACTCGGCCTCGGCCCGGGCCTTCTCGGCGGCAGCGGTGGCGATGGCCCCCCGCTGATGGTTCCAGAGCGGGAGAGGCACAGAAAGACCGAGTCCGGCCAATTCCTTGTCGATCTCCCGGTCGTAGAAGCCGGTCACCGTCAAATCCGGGTAGCGCGAGGCCCTTGCCATATCGAGGAGCCGCGATTGCTTTTCGACCAGGTAGTTCTGTTGCTGAATATAGGGATGTCTCTCCAGGGCTTTCTGCATCAGGGATTCGAGGTTCAGCTCCTCGGGCGGGGACTCCAAGGCCCCGGCGATCTCCAGGGGGCTGGAGCCGGGTCGGCCCAACAGGGTATTGAGGTTTGCCTTGGCGAGGGAGACCTTGTTCGCCGCCTTCTGCACTTCGTTGGTGGCCCGGGCCATCTCCACCTGGGCCTTGATCAATTCGAATTCCGGGGCTTCCCCCACCTCCACCCTGATCTTGGCAGAAGAGAGGAAGGTTCGGGCGGATTTTTCGTTATCCTGGGCGACCTCTAGGTTCTTCTCCGCCAAGAGGAGGCGATAAAACGCAGTCTTGACCTCGAAGATGAAAGTGAGTTTCAGGCCTTCCCTCTCGAAGGATGTGGCTTTGAGGTCCATCTCAGCGGCCTGGCGGCGATATTTCCGCTTGGCAGGCACCTCGAGCAGTTGGCTCAACTCCACGGATCCCTCATAATCCCCCGGGTTGAAGTGGGTGATCCGGCCGAGCCTCCCCCCGATCTCGGGATTAGGAAAGGCCCGGGCCGAGGAGAGCACTCCCTCTCCTGCCTTGACCTTGGCCTCCCAGGCGGCGATCAGGGGGTTATCGGCCAGCCCGATCCGCAGGGCATCGGACAGGGTCAGGGGCTCCGCGGCGACTATCCCCGCCGTCCACAAGAGGAAGAGGAGGGAAAAGAAGAGGACTTTCCCAGCCCCAGTCTTTACTTCAGGTCGCTTCATGAGCAATTTCCTTTCTCGGGCGCGTCAGACCAGGAACGAGATAATCCTTTCCAACTGGCAGTGGAGGAACAGGGGATCAACCCAGAGATCAATTAAGGACAAGAGCAGAAAAAAGACCATCCCGAAGGCGACCAGATGGCCCAGGGGACCGAAGCGGGAGCACGGTGGATCGGGCCGGGCCAGACCCTGGTCGCAGAGGCGGAGGATGTTCTTGATTCTTCTCTCCACGAAGGCAGAGGGGGCGGGGGAAAAGAAGGCGGATTGGAGCAGGGGTTGCATCCGCGAGCCCCCAGTGTTCATCATCGCCTTTTCCATCTGGAGCAAGGCCTCCGCGAGGTCCAAGGGTCTCCCGGTGCGATAGACCGCGATTTCATCGCAGAGCAACTCCGCCTCCTGCCTCCACCATCGGAAGAGGAGGTGTCCGGTAGGGGAGAAGAGAAGGAGGTTCTTGCAGAAGGAGAGGAGGAACTGGGAGAGGTTGTCCAGGCGCAGGCGATGGGCAACCTCGTGTTGCAGGAGGGCCCGGACCTGCCCGGGAGACAGGGCCTGCAACAGCCCGGTCGAGAGGATGATGTGCGGACGCCAGATCCCCGAGAGGAAGGAGATGGGCAGCTCGGCCTGGATCAGGTGCAATCCCGGGCCCCCCGCCTCCCTGAACTCTTGAAGCAAAGATCGGGTCTCGGGATGAAGGCCTTTCCCCCCTAATTCGATCACCCGGTGCCGCATCAGCCATCCCAGGCGCCCTCGCATCCTCCAGCAGGCATAGAGGCCTCGGAAGGCGGAGAAGAGAATGAGGACGACCGAGCAGATCAGGAGGCCACGAAAGATGAGGCTGGAGGGCAGGCTGACCGGGGAGTGAAAGAAACAGAGGTGATGGTAAGGATGGCTGATGCGGAGCTGAAAATGGAAGACATGGTCCTCCGGGATCAGGAAGGGAGGCACCAGGGAGGCAATCAGGGTGATATAGGCGAGCAGGGGAGGGAGGCCCAACGCATAAAGGAGCAGGTTGCTCTGGGATCGGGATGACTTAGGGGGCCGAAGGCGGCGGAGGAGGAGGAAGACCCCGAAGAAGAGGAGGGAGAGGAAGAGATTCAGAAGCAGGAAGTTGACCAAAAAGGAAGAGGCGACCAGTCCTTTATTCATTTCCCGCCCTCCGCTGCCGGATCATCTCCTCCAGGCGATCGAGGCACGCAGGATCTCTCTCCGCGAGCAGGTCCAAGAAGGCAGACATGAGGGACTCTGAGGTGGCGCCGGCCAGACCACGGAGGACCTCTTCGGTCAGGATCTCCTCAAACTCCTGACGGCTGAAACGGGGGGCATAGAGGAAGGCCTTGCCGGACTTGACTCGCTGGAGCAGCCCCTTCTGGTAGAGCCGGTCCATGGTGGTCATGATGGTGGTATAGGCGAGGGTGCGTTCCCGGGAGAGATCCTCCCAGGTCTCCTTCACCGAGGATTCCGGCGCCTTCCAGAGGCGATCCATCACCTTGGATTCCAACTCTCCCAAGGCCCTCTTGGTGCCTTTGCGATGTGGGTGAAAGGCGCGAATCTGCAGGGATGATTTCACCATGGCCAGCCTCCGGGGCCCCTTTTAACACCTCCACATACTATTGTCAATAGTATTTTACCGAGGGGTCGATCACATCTCGCGCAGGGCAGCCATCATGTCACGGATGGCCCCCACCTTGATGCCTCGAAGGCGAAAGGGGCTGAGCAGGCCTTTCAGCACCCGAGAGGGACGCAGGTAGAAGGCGCGGTAGGCCAGGCGGAGGAGCTCCGAGAGCCGTTCCGGGGAGAGATGGTCCAGGCGAATGGTGGGGTGCATGCAGTCGTATCTGGACCAATCCGGCTCGAAGATTCGGCCTCGCAGGCGTTCGAATAGGTCGGTCCCGGGATAGGGGGTGAGGAGAGAGAACTGGGCGGATGCAACGCGAAGCTGAATCGCCTGGGAGATGGTCGCCCGGGCCATCTCCTCCGTCTCGCCCACCTCGCCCAGGACATAGCTTCCCGTGGTATCAATGCCGTACCTCCTCAGCAGCCTCACCGCAGACTCCGCCATCCCGGGATGCGCCCTCTTGCCGTAAGCATCCAGGACCCCCTGGCTGGCACTCTCGATGCCCATAAAGACATAGCGGGCCCCAGCGGCAGCCATGGCCTCCACCATGGCGTCATTCTTGATGAGGGTGTCCGGGCGGGAAAAACACCACCATTTCAGGTCCCACCCCTGATGGAGGATCTGTTCGCAGATTTGAAGGACCCGGTCCGGGTCCAGGGTGAAATTATCGTCCAAGAAGGCGAGGGCCGAGAAGCCATAGCGTCCGATGATCTCCTCGATCTCTTCCAGGATGGAGGAGATCGAGCGGGTGCGCCACCTGGTCCCGGAGAATCGAGAAGAGGCACAGAAGGTGCAATTGAAGGGACAGCCGCGGCTGGTGATGATGGAGGTGATAGGGCGGCCCGCCAACTCCAGGCGACGGTAGAGATCAATCGGCAAGAGGTCGCGGGCAGGGAAGGCCAGGGCATCGAGGTCGGCAGGGAGTTCCGCATCCGGGGTCCGTCTGATGAGGTCCTGCTCCAGATAGGAGAGTCCGGGAAGCGAAGAGAGGTCCTCCCCCCCCTGCCAGGAGTTGACCAGGGCGGGGAAGATGGTCTCTCCCTCACCGCGCACCACAAAATCCACCCACCCCGTCCGCAGGGCCTCCTCATCCTGGAAGCTCACATGGGGCCCGCCCAGGACCACCGCCGTCCCGGCCTCCTTGGCCCGCTTCGCCCAGGCCAGGGCCAGGGGATAGCGGGGCGTATCGGCGGTGATGCCCACCAGGTCGTAACCGGACAGGTCCGAGGGGGGCTCTTCCACATTGAGGTCCTTGATGGAGACGGAGTGGCCCTGCCTTCTCAAGGAGGAGGCGAGGTAGGCCAGGCCCAGAGGGGGCAGGATGAAGCCCAGCTTGTGGTAGAGGCCGCTGAAAGGGGGATTGAGCAGCAGGAGTCTCACGGCTCATCCCTCCGGGAGATGCCCCCTCGGGTTGGGCGGACCGCAAAAAGGGTTGAATCCTGGTACCAGCGGCCGCTTCCCTTCTCGATGATTCGGACCTCCAAGAGGTGGAGGCCCTTCTGGAGTGGGGCCGGGGGCGCATAAGAGATCTTGAAGGCTGTCGCATCGTAGGAGGAGGCAACCTCTCTCCGGTCTAAAAGGAGGAGGGGCGAGATGCCGAAGCAATCCAGCCGGGGGAGTCCGACCACGATCTCCTGCGGCGACCTGCTCAGGATGGCCCCTTCGGCAAAGGGAAACTGGGCCTCCAGGGGCAGAGCCTCGAGCTTGCGGCGAAAGCCCTCCAGGCCATCATCGCGATAGATAAACTGCCTTTTCAGGCGGAACAGATGCGTCTTCGGGGTATTAGTTCCGGGGCAGGCGGTGAGGATCAGTTCGAAATGGGCCTCCTTGGCGATTTCCTCCACCTCCTGATCGTAAGCCCCATAAGGGTAGGCGAAAAAGGGACAGGGGCGGTGAAGGCGGGCTTCAAGTAGGGATCTGGATTGGGTCAATTCCCGCCTCACCCGGGCCCGGTATCTGCCCTGGGTTTCGTCCGCCTTCCTCTTGACGAGATTGGCGTGGGAGTGGCCGTGAGGCATGATCTCCATGCCTGCCCGCGCCATCTCCCGGAGCTGGGTGGAGGTGAGATAATGGCTCGGTTGACCGGGATATTGGGTGGAGATGAAAAAGGTCCCCGTGAATCCATGGGCCAGCAGGAGGGGGAAGACTTCAGTGTAGGCAGAAGAATAGCCATCATCGAAGGTCAAGATGACCGGACGGGGGGGCAAGGAGGCAGCCCCCTTCCGGGCTTGAATCCACCGAGAAAGTGGGATGGTGGCATATCCCTTCTCCTTCAGGTAATCCATCTGCGCGCGAAAATCGGCCCCCGAGACCCCATACTCGGTGAGCGGCTGGGCAGAGACCTGGTGATAGCAAAGGATGGGCAGGCAGGCCAGGGTCTGATCGGCCGCATCGGCCGAGGACAGGGGGAAGATCAGCCCCCAGAATACGATCCAGAGCCCTCTTTTCCCCCAGCTCATCTCTCTGGACGAGGAGGGGCAGACTTCAGTGGCTCGTTCACCACCGTCCCCGGGGGTGGCTTGAATTGGTAGATAGAGTCTTGAATTGGCGCATTGAGCTTGACGCCCCGGAGCTTGACGCTGGAATAATCGCCGTTGGGCTCCCAGAGGTCGAGGCGAGAGAGGAACCAGGTTTGTGAGTCCACCCAGGCCTTGATCTTGGCGATCCGTTTGCTCATTCGGGCATTCTTGGGGAGCAGCTCCAGCACAAAGATACCCTTCTCCTCCGGGTTATCCAGGAGCCGGATGCGATAGTTCTCCTTGATCACTGCCCCCTCTTCATTCATTCCCACATACCGCATCACCATCTTTTGCTTTCCCGAGATGTCCACCTTGTCCACCTGGCGCAGGGAGGGGTAGTGCATCCAGAGGGTATTGCCGTTGACGATGAGGGTGCTGGCGATGGGCTCCTTCACCCCCCAATAGATCTTGTCTGGCTTGGTGATGTAAAGGACCCCCTCGGCCCGCACCGGAGAGGCCAGGAGCGACATCTCCTTCTCCAAAATGAATTCCGCGCTCACCGTCTGCGCCGCCTTCTGCACCTTGGCCACCTGGGACAGAATGAGGTCAATCGTCTGCTGCGATGAGAGCCTGGGCAGATCCGGCTTGAATTCCTCGGCGCGGGCCTCTACAAAACAGGCCAGGGAGATGAACAAGGTCAAGGTGAGAAGGCTGGTCCTCCTCCGGGACTTTTGATGGTTACGCTTCAAGTTCCTCCTCCTTAATTCCAATTCCCTCAGCGAGAGAGGGTTGTTCCGAGATGGCCCCCTGGGGATGGCGCCTCATCCTGCGGTGTTGAAAAACCCCTCGCATATATCCTAAGTTCACGGCGAAATAGAAGATGAGGTGCCTCCAATTGGGAGGCATTCGCCTTCCGATGGAGGTCACAGAATAGGTCTTTTCGTAAGCCCGGAAGGTCCCCTCATCCAACTCCTCCGGGCTCATGCGCTTGGGTCGAAAGACCACATGCTCCCGGTCGTACCACTCCCATTGCCGGTGCAGGATCCGACCTTCCGACTCCAACTGTTGAAAGAGCCGGGTCCCGGGAAAGGGGGTCAGGCGACAGAAGTTGGCCGCATCCAGGCTCGTCTCCGCCACAAATTCTGCGGTCCTTGAAAAGACCGAGGCGTCGTCCTGATCGAAACCGAAGACGAAGGAGCCCTGGATGCCAATTCCCCGCGACCGGATCCGGCGAATGCAGGTCCGGTACTCCTCCACCCGGTTGGCGCTCTTTCCCATCGCCTGGAGGGTCTCCGGGGACAAAGACTCAAAACCGATGAGCAGTCCGATACACCCGGCCTCCGCCGCCAGATCCAACAGACTCTCATCCCGGGCAATGGTAATCGAGGTCTGGCTCACCCATTTGCGGCGCAAAGGGATTAGGGCCTTCATCAGCTCCCGGCCATAGGCGTGGTGGCCGATGAGGTTGTCATCCACAAAGAGAAAGAACCTCCCGGGCAGGCAGGAGATGTCCCGTATTACCTCGGGGATAGGGCGTAGGCGAAAGGTCTTGCCCGAGAAGGCAGTCACCGAGCAAAAGGAGCAATCGAAGGGACAACCCCGAGTGGCCTGGACCACATTGGGGATGAGGTAGCGCCGGCGGTCCAGGAGATCATAGCGCAGGGTCGGGGAGCCTTGAAGAGAGGGGAGAACAGATGCCCGATAAAGAGGCTTCAGCCGCCTGTTGCGGGCATCTTCGATCATTTGAGGCCAGAGTTCCTCCGCCTCTCCCACGGCCACCGCATCGGCATGTGCCAGGGCCTCTTGGGGCAGGAGGGAGGGATGAATGCCGCCCATGATCACCTGTGTGCGCCTGGCCCGGTAGGTTTGGGCGATCTCATAGGCGCGAGGGGCGGTGGCCGTCATGACCGAGAGGGCAACCAGGTCGACCTCTTCCCCGAAATCGATCCCTTGGACTACTTCGTCGCAGAGGCTGACCCGGACATCGGCAGGGGTCAGGGCGGCCAGCAGGGGGAGCGCCAGGGGGGGAAAGACGAAGGCGGCCTTCTTCCCCTTCCAGATGTGATCGGGCCGGCAAGGGGCGATGATCTTGACCTTCAACGAAGCCTCTTTTTCATTTGCCGGATGGCCTCCGCCGGGTTGGTGGAGCCAAAGACGGCAGATCCCGCCACCAGGATCGTAGCCCCCGCTTCCGCAACTTCGCGACAGTTCTCCACCTTGATCCCCCCATCGACTTCCAGCTCGAAGGAGAGGGCATTGCGCCGGGCCATCTGGGCCAGGTCCTGAATCTTCGTCAAGGTGGAGGCGATGAAGGCCTGGCCTCCCCAACCGGGGTTGACTGACATCAAGAGGATGAGGTCCACCTCGGCCTTCACCCATTCCACGGCGGACAAGGGGGTGGAGGGATTCAGGGAAACCCCAGCCAGCTTCCCCAGCTCCTTGATCCGCTGCACGGTGCGGTGCAAGTGGGGGCAGGCCTCCACATGAACGGTGAGGTAGTCGGCCCCCGCCTCGGCGAAGGCGACCAGGTGGCGATCCGGGTCCGAGATCATGAGATGGACATCGAGGGGAAGGGCTGTCCTCTTACGCAGGGCCGCCACCAGGGGAGGGCCGAAGGTGAAGTTGGGAACGAAATGTCCGTCCATCACATCCAGATGGAGCACATCCGCCTCCTGTTCCACCTTGGCCACCTCCTCCGCCAGGATGGCAAAATCGGCAGAGAGGATGGAGGGTGCTATCTTGACCATGTTTCAAGTCCTCCCCGAAGGCTCCCCTCGGCTGATTGAGGGGGGCTTCGGTATTACCGCCGGCTTCCTTTCCCCACCACTAACAAGATCTTTGCACCGTTGGGGAGGGGAGAGCCGGGGAGAGGTTCTTGGGCCACGATCCGGGGCGGCTCCTTTTTCGATGGGGCCCCGAAATCGGACTGGACCTTGAATCCCATGGCAGTCAATGTCCTGGAGGTGGCCGGCGTGTCTCGCCCGGTCAAATCCGGCATAAGGTAGACCGCCTCCTCCGGACCCAGGCTGACCAGCAGATTCACCACATCACCGATGTGGAGCCTGGTTCCGGCAGGGGGGGATTGGGAGACGATGCCGCCCCGGGGGACCAGGTCAGAGTGAACCTGGCAGAGTTCCCCCAGGGCCAGCCCCTTGGCCCCCATGGCCCTGCGCGCGGCATCCTTGTGCAGGTAAGTGAAGTCGGGCAGGAAGAGTTCGCTCGATCCCCGGCTCAGGGTCAAGCTGACTGACCTCTGTGGCTTGATGCGAGACCCAGGGGCCGGATCCTGGACGATGACCGAGCCTTTGGGCAGGCTCGGATGATAACGCTCTCCCACGATTCTCCCCCGGAGGCCTTGCTCTTTCAGCCTCTCCATGGCTAAAGGCGCGGGTGCCCCGACGACATGGGGGACGACCACTCGACCCTTTTCAAAGGCCAATTCCATGGTGATGAGGGTCGTGCCGGCCAGGAGGGCCAGCAGGCCGGCAAAGATCAAAAGCCCCTTTTTCCTGGTTGCTAATCCGGGCAGCATCTTAACCTGGCGGCGAAGAAGGCATCGGTCCCGTGACGATGCGGAAAAGTGCGCAGGTAACCCTGAGCGGTGATCGCCCCCCCTACGGGTTTGGGGAGGTGGGAAGAGAGGTCTTCCACGGAAAAAGAGGGATGGGAAGAGAGAAACTCCTCCACGACCTCTTCGTCTTCCTGGGGCTGTGGGGAACAGGTGGCATAGACTAGTACCCCCCCCGGGCGAAGATAAGCAGCTACCCCGTGCAGGAGGGAGGCCTGAAGCTCTCGCATCTGAGGGAGCGAGGCCAAGGGTCTCCTCCATTTGATCTCTGGATGATGGCGCAAGGTCCCCAGACCCGAACAGGGCGCATCCAGGAGGATCTTGTCAAATCTCCTTCCCCCGCTTGTCTCGGCCTGCCGCACATCCCCCCAGACCGGCTCCACGATATGGATCCCCAAGCGCCGGCAATTCTCTTTCAGGGTGGAGAGGGCCTTTTCATTCAGGTCCACCGCAGCGATTGCCCCCCGGTTTTTCATGAGCTGACCCAAGAGGGCCGCCTTCCCCCCTTTACCCGCACAGGCATCCAAGATCTGCTCCCCTGGCTGAGGATTGAGCAGATAAGGGATCAGGGCGGAGGCCTCATCCATCACCTGGAACCAGCCGGCGAGGTAGGAGCGGGCGCCCCGGATCCCCCAGAGGCCTCGCACTCGAAAGAAGTCGGGGACTAACGATCCCTCCTCCATCACCTTTACCTGTGCAGATAGGGCCTGCCTGAGGGAAGGCGCATCCGTCTTCAGGGTGTTGACCTGGAGTCCCAGATAAGGGGTCTGGTTGTTGGCCTCCATCAGGGCGGCCGCCTCGGCCTCCCCCAGATGCCCGATCCAGTCCCTTACCAGATCTGGGGGATGCGAGTAATGGGCAGCCCATTCGGCAAGGTCCGAGGATGGCCCTGGGGGCATCCTTTGGGGAGGTTCCTGGGCGATCTTTCGCAGGATGGCGTTCACAAAATTCCCCTGCCTTTGGGAAAGGGAGGAGGTCGCCATCTTCACTGCCTCATCGACGACCGCGAAGGCGGGAATCCGATCGAGAAACCGGAGCTGATAGACCGCCATGCGCAGGATCTGCCTGAGCAGGGGATCCATCTCCGCCAAAGGATATCGCAGGAGGGGGGAAAGGAGAGTATCCAGCCTTCCCTGCCATCGCAGCACCCCATAAACTATCTCGGTGGCCAGGCCTTTGTCAAGGGGATCAAGACGAGACCGCTCCAGTTCGCGGTCGAGGAGCGGGGCGGCAAAGAGGCCCTCTTTCTCCACCCGGAGAAGGATGTGGAGGGCGAGGTTGCGGCTCACCCTTGTTCTTCCTTCCCGGTGAGCATCTGAATCGCCTCCTTGACCTGGGAGAGATCGATGCGGGTGTTCAGGCAGTAGCCATAGGGCCTTTGATTAAGGATCCCGATCACGGGGAGGGGGAGGCTGTCCCGGATGCCAGAGGAGAGGTCTCTTTCACAGGCCACGGCGATCACCGCCTCTGGCTTATATTCCAATAGGAAACGGCGGGCGGACATGCCTCCGGAGGCAATCCGGAGATGAGCCCCGTAGGCTTCGGCGATGGCCAATAGGTCGCGGACATTGCAGCGGCCGCAGGAGCGGCAGTTCTTGACCTCGTGGGTGATGCGAACCGGGCACGCAGAATCCTGCAGGCAGTGAGGCATGAGCAGGAGGAGGTTTTTCAGGGCATAGCGAGATCTCCTGGCCTTTACCAGGCCATTATTGACTTCGATGAAGGACCGCTCGATCCGATCTCGAGAGATGCCGACCAGGCGCCCGAGCAGCAGGGTCAGGGGATGAAAGAGGCAAAGGAGCACGGGGTAGATCCTTTCCCCCCAGAAGACCCCCTTGCCCCGGACCAAGGCGGAGAGGAGGAGAAGGATCGCCAGTGCCGGGAAGGCCAGGAAGAGGAGGAGGACGACTCCGAACAGGAGCGGGAAAAGGGGATGCATCTCGCTGAGGCCCTTATCGGAGAGCCGCCAGAAGAGGAGAGCGAGAAGGCACAAGAGAAAGTAGGAGGAGAGGGCGAGCCCCAAGAAGGTGCCCTTCTTATCGGTCATGGGACGGTCCCCCAAAGGCATCTCCGAGGGCGAGCCTTTGTCCTCGGGCGAACTCGTTCGCCTCCATCGGCCGCCGGCCTTCCAACTGCAGGCCTAAGAGCAGCAGCGATCCCGAGCCGGTGGCCACCCGGATCGCGTCCGTTTCCAGGGCCAAAATGGCCCCGGGAGGGGAGCTGGATCCCCCATCCCCCTGGACCCCCGCCCTCAGGATCTTGACGCGCATCCCCTTCCAGAGGGTATAGGCCCCAGGAAGGGGGGAAAGGGCCCGGATGAGGTGATGTAGCGCCTGGGCGCGCCACTGCCAATGGATCAGGCTCTCTTCCTTCTTCAGAGGAGGGGCGTAGGTGGCCTCCTCATCTCGCTGGGCCACCGGACGGAGTTGGCCCTGGCATAACTGCTCGAGCGCCCGGGAGAGGGTTTGGGCAGCCAACAAGGCCAGGCGATCATGCAGCGTGCCCCCGGAATCGGAGGGCAGGATGGGATGGGGGACCTGAAGCAGGATGGGTCCGGTGTCCATTCCCTCATCCATTTGCATGATGGTGATGCCGGTCAGCCCTTCTGCGGCCATGATGGACCTCTGGATGGGAGCGGCGCCCCGGTATCGGGGGAGAAGGGAGGCATGGACATTGATGCACCCAAGCGGCGGAAGACGGAGCAGTTCTGGGGGCAGGATCTTTCCATAGGCGACGACCACCGCCAGATCGGGATTGAGGCTGCGAAGGGAGGAGAGAAGCGCTGGATCCTTCAGGCGGTCAGGCTGCAGGACAGCAAGTCCCTCCCTCTCCGCCCACCTCTTCACCGGGGAGGGCATCATCTTCTTCCCCCTGCCGGAGGGGCGGTCCGGTTGAGTGATGACCCCCACGATCTCGAATCCCTCTCCCCTCAGCCGGCAGAGGCAGGGGAGGGCGAACTCAGGGGTGCCCATAAAGAGGATCTTCATGGATCTCCTTCCTTATTAGAAGAGGCATCAGGGGGAGCAAGGAGCTCGGAGACGATCTGCGCCATTCCGGACAGGTGGCTGCCCTGCCAGTAGATTCGCCCACAACCAGGGCATCGGAGATAGGATGGGTAGTTCAAGAGGACGAAATCAGGCACCTTCCCCTCCACCTGTTCCTTTCCCAATGCGACCAATCTCCGATTGCACAACAGGCAACGCCGAAAGCGCCCCTGGCCGGGCCGGAGGGAAAAAGCCTTGAGGACCTGGGCTATCTGGGCCCTCCAGTGGTCGCTCTCGATGAGGAGCACCTTCACCGGTTGGCCCTCCTGCGTCAGGCGACGATTGCGGGTGAGGATGACTCTCCCCTCCTCCCGGGCCTGTTTGATGAGGGAGTCCGGATTGGGCGTCCGGAGATCACTTACATCATAGCCCAAAATTCGCAGCCACTTGGCCAGCCGGCCCAGCATTACATCGGCCACAAATCTCATAGGGAAAATCTAACACAAGCCCTGCATTTTTTTAAGGAAAAACTTTCTTCGGGGATTGACAAACCCCGGGGAAATCCATTATATAAAAAATGTCCTCGTTAGGTGAGGCTACCCCACGAATGCAGGCCACTGCCCGGAAACGTCCAGAGACGCCAATGGGTAGAGCAGGCATCATCGGAATAAGGTTTTGCCTAAGGTGGCTCGGGAGTTCATCTCGGAATGTCGTGGGGTGCTGAAACTCGACCAGGGGGATAGCCCTTCAGGGCGCTTTTGGGTTCGATTGCCCCCTGGCCGAGGCCAGGGGGTTTTTGTGGCATCGGAAAAACCCTCTGCGGCGAGCGAGCGGACAACCCTCTCTATGGAAACGCATTCTAATGCATCATCCGAGGACGGGGGAGCCAACCCACCCATCCTCCATTCTTCCCGAATTGGGGATAGATTCCGAAACGGACAGGGCCAGGGCGGAATGCTGCCCGGTCTGGCCTTCTTTGCGGAGAAGGAAAAGTGTTTTTCGCCAGCCGTCTCCAGCATACCAGTGTGTTCGACCTCTCTGGTCGGCAGGTGGGCACCCTCCAGGATCTGGTGGTGTTCATTCAGCGGGAATACCCTCCCGTCACCTCCCTCATTGTAAGACTCTCCCACAGTAAAGAACAGAAGAAGGTCCCTTGGTCCCAGGTGCTGAACTTTGAGGAATCGGAGATCTTTCTTTCCTGTCGCCTGGAGCAGGTGGAAGAACACCCCCAGTCCGAGCAAGAGATGTGGCTGATCAAGGAGATCCTGGATAAGCAGATCGTGGATACCGAGGGCCGCAAGGTGATTCGGGTTCAGGATATCCAGTTGGCCCGGGTGAATGGGAATATTCGGGTGATGGCGGTGGACATTAGCACCCACGCCATCTTGAGGCGCCTGGGCCTCGGTTTTCTCTCGCAGCGCCTGGGCTCCAAATTGGCGCCCCATTTCATCGACTGGTCCAATGTGAATCTGGTCTCCAGCAAGGTCTCCAAGGTGAGCCTCAAGGTCTCGCTGGAGAAGCTGGCCATCCTTCACCCTGCGGACATTGCGGATATCATCAACGAGCTGAGCCCGGACCAGAGGGCCGCGGTACTGCAATCCTTGGACCATGAAGTGGCGGCGGATACCATCGAGGAGATGCATCCCACCCAACAGGCCACCGCCCTCTCCGAGATGGAGAGTGAAAAGGCCTCGGATATCCTGGAGGAGATGGCCCCGGACAACGCCGCCGATCTCTTGGCCGACCTGCCGCAGGAGAAGGCCCAGGAGCTTCTGAATCTCATGGAGAAGGAGGAGGCCCATGATCTCCGCCAGCTCCTTGCCTATCCGGAGACCTCAGCCGGCGGCATCATGACCACCGAATACATGGCCATCCCCGCCACCCTCACCGCCCGGGAGGCGATTGAACAGATCCGCAAGGAGGAGCCGGAGGCCGAGACCATCTACTACCTTTATGTGGTGGACGAAGAGGGGCATCTCTTAGGGGTCTTTTCCCTGCGCGACCTGATCATGGCGGCGCCGGAGGCCAAAGTGACTACCTTTATGATCGGCAATGTGATCAAGGTGGAGGCAATGACCAAACAGGAGGAGGTGGCGCAGCTCATCGCCAAGTACAACCTGCTGGCGATCCCGGTGGTGGACAAGGGGGATCACCTCCAGGGGATCGTCACCGTGGATGATGCCATCGATGTGGTCATCCCCACTGCCTGGAAGAAGCGCTTTCCGCGGATTTACTCTACATAGAATGGTGGCGCACCATGGCCCTTGGGAAGGGGTTCTCCCGCAAGCGATTCCTCGCCTTCCTGGCCCTCCTCGGCCCCGGCATCATCACCGCCAGCGTCGATAACGACGCGGGGGGGATTACCACCTATTCCCTGGCCGGGGCCCATTATGGCTATGCCCTGCTCTGGAGCCTCATCCCCATCACCGTCGCCCTGATCGTCATTCAGGAGATGGCCGCCCGCATGGGTGCCGTGAGCGGAAAGGGTCTGGCCGACCTGATCCGGGAGAATTTCGGGATCAAGATCACCTTCTATCTCATGGTGGCCCTCTTCTTCACCAACCTAGGCAATACCATGGCCGAATTCGCGGGTTGGGCCGCCGCCATGGAGATCTTCGGGGTGAGGCGGTATCTCTCCCTGCCGATCGGGGCCTTCGTCGTCTGGTGGCTGGTGGTGAAGGGGACCTACAAGGCGGTGGAGAAGATATTTCTGGTGGCCAGTGCGATCTACTTGACCTATGTCATTTCTGCCCTGCTCTCCCGGCCCCCTTGGGGAAAGGTGCTGCAGCAGATGGCGATTCCCGAGGTCCGCTGGGACCCGCCTTTCCTGATGCTGCTCATTGCCCTGGTGGGGACCACCATTGCCCCCTGGATGCAATTCTATCTCCAGTCGGCCGTGGTGGAGAAGGGGATCCAACCCAAGGACTATCGGGCGACCTTCTGGGATGTCGTCCTGGGCTCGGTGGTCACCTACGTGGTGGCCCTTTGCATCATTGTCGCCTGCGCCGGCACCCTCTACAAGCACCATATCCAGATCGAGGATGCCAAGGATGCTGCGTTGGCCCTGGCCCCGCTGGCCGGCAAGTACGCCTCGGCCCTCTTTGCCCTCGGGCTGGCCAATGCCTCTCTCTTTTCTGCCTCCATCCTCCCCCTGGCCACCTCCTACTATGTCTGCGAGGGGATGGGCTGGGAGGGGGGGGTCAACAAATCCTTTCGGGAGGCCCCTCAGTTCTTCTGGATCTACACGGTCCTGATCGTCCTGGGGGCGGGGATCATCCTCTTTCCCCAGGTCCCCCTGGTGCCCATCATGTATCTCTCGCAGGTGCTCAACGGCATCCTCCTCCCCTTGGTCCTCCTCTTCATGCTGTCCCTGGTCAACAATCGGGAGATCATGGGTGAGTATGTCAATTCTCGGGGTTACAATGTCATTGCCTGGTCGGTCTCCCTGGTGATGATCCTGCTTACCGTGCTCTTGGCCTTTTCCACCTTTCTCTCATAAAAGGATAAAAAGCATGAAGGAAACGGAAATCAAGGTATTGTCCACCACGGCCACTTTGGGTTACGGCTTCCCGCCAGAATCCTTCCACGCCGGCCTGGAGCGAGGCCCGGATGTGATTGCCGTGGATGCGGGCTCCACCGATCCGGGTCCCCACTATTTGGGGGCAGGGGTCTCGTATGTAGATCGGAAGGCCACCTATCGGGACCTGAGCTTCATGCTGAAGGCGGGGAGGGACCTGAAGATCCCGGTCCTGGTGGGCTCAGCCGGCGGGTCCGGTGCTGAGCCCCATCTGCGCTGGACCCTGGAGATTGTCCGGGAGATCGCCCGGGAAGAAGACCTTGCCTTTCGGCTGGCGGTCATCCATGGGGAGATAGATAAAGAAGTGGTTTTCAGGGCGTTTGAAGCGGGGCAAATCTCTCCGCTGCCGCCTACGGGGCCCCTGGCCCGGGAGGAGATCACCGCGAGCACGCACATCGTGGGTCAGATGGGAGTAGAGCCCTTCATCAGGGCCTTGAAGGCCGGGGCAGAGGTGACCGTAGCTGGCAGGTCCTACGATCCGGCCATGTTTGCGGCCCTGCCGATCATGAGAGGGTTCGATCCTGGATTGGCGATGCACATGGGCAAGATCTTAGAATGCGCGGCTATCGCCGCCACCCCAGGGAGCGGTGGGGACTGCATGATGGGCTATCTGCGGGAGGACCATTTCCTGTTGGAGGCGCTCAACCCGAAGCGCCGATGCACCACCACCTCGGTGGGCGCCCACACCCTTTATGAGAAGAGCAATCCCTACCTGTTGCCCGGCCCAGGCTTCCTCCTGGACCTGAGGGCTGCTCGCTTCGAGCAATACAATGAGAGGATGGTGAAGGTCTCCGGCAGCCGCCTATTGCCCACCCCCTATCATATCAAGCTGGAGGGATCCAAAAGGGTCGGCTTTCGGACCATCTCCGTCGCCGGGGCCAGGGACCCGGTGTTCATCCGGAAGGTGGATGAGATCCTCCAGGGCGTTCGATTGAGGGTGGAGGAGAATTTCTCCGACATTTCCAAGGAGAAATACCGTCTCCTCTTCCACCTCTACGGGAAGAACGGGGTGATGGGGCGGCTGGAGCCCCAGAAAGAGGTCACATCGCACGAACTCGGGGTCGTGATCGAGGCGATTGCCGATTCGCAGGACCTGGCCAACACGATCTGTGGCTTCGCCAGGGCGACCCTGCTGCATTATGGGTACCCGGGCAGAATCTCCACGGCCGGGAACCTGGCCTTCCTGTATTCCCCTTCGGATATGGCAGCGGGGGAGGTCTACCAGTTCAGCGTCTACCACCTCATGAAGGTGGAAGATCCTTGCGCCCTCTTCCCCATGGAGATCAGAGAAATCAAGGGAGACAAAGGATGGGAGTGAAACTGACCGACATTGCGGCCGTGATCCGCAGCAAGAATTCGGGGCCCTATGAGCTGACCCTGGATATCATCTTCAAGGATCGGGAGTGGTACGAGAAGATCAAGGAGGCAGGGCTCATCAACCGAAGCCTGATCAGCCGGATTTATGGCCTCCCGGAGGAGAAGATCCTGGACATCATCGAATTCGACCCGGCAGGGGCGATCAAGATTAATCTCAAAAGGCCCATCGTCTCCGGGGATATTGGAGACACGGATATCTACGGCGCCCAGCAGCACGGGCCGCTGTTGGGCATTGAATTCTCTGGTCTGGACTAACATAGCATCATGGCAAGGTGGTGCTCTATGATTTGCAGTTGGGGAGAAATTGGGCAGGAGGACGCATGAACGCAAGGAGCGCAGAAATGAATATCTTTGGACGCAGCTATGTCGTCATAGTCTATGCGCTGGTGTTGTTGCTGACAGTTTCTCTATGCTCCGATGCCCTTGGCCAGGAGTCGAAAAGCAATGCGCTCTGGGTGAAGATTGATCAGCTTGCTTCCCAGGTGGAGCCAAAGTGCGTTGCCTGGCGGCGGGATATCCACCAGAACCCGGAACTCTCCAACTGCGAATTCCGTACTGCCCAGTTGGTGGCGGAACATCTGCAAAGCCTTGGCATGGAAGTAAAGACCGGAGTGGCTCGCACCGGGGTGGTGGGCATCCTGCGGGGAAAGCAGGAGACGCCCGTGGTGGCGCTTCGGGCGGACATGGATGCCCTGCCGGTGACGGAGGCGCCCGACCTGCCATTTGCCTCGAAGGTCAAAGCTCAATATGAGGGCCGGGAAGTGGGCGTGATGCATGCCTGCGGCCACGATGCGCACACCGCGATCCTGATGGCCGTCGCCGAGGTGCTCTCCCAGATGAAGGAGGAGCTTCCCGGGACCGTGAAGTTCATTTTTCAACCGGCTGAGGAACGGGGGGAGGGCGCCGCGCAGATGATCCGGGAGGGGGTCCTGGATTCCCCGAAACCGGATGCCATCTTCGGCCTACATGTCGGCACTGACCCGGTCGGAACCATTTGGTACCGCCCTGGAGGATATCTGGCCAGTGCCGACCTTCTGGGAATCGTCATTAAAGGGAGTCAGACACACGGAGCCAAGCCCTGGATGGGGATAGATCCGATCGTGGTGGCCTCTCAGATCATCATGGGTCTCCAAACGATCGTCAGCCGTCAAACAGATCTCACAGCGACTCCGGCGGTGATCTCTATTGGAAGCATTCACGGAGGGGTGCGTTTCAATATCATTCCCGACCAGGTCGAAATGATCGGGACCATTCGATCCTTCGACCCCAGGATCCAGAAGGAGATCCACGAACGAATCCAGAGGACGGCGAAGATGATTGCGGAGAGCGGGGGGGCAAGCGCCGAGGTGACCATTGAGATGAAAGTCCCCGTCACCTTTAACGACCTTGATCTTACCCAGCAAATGACCTCTACTTTGGAGAGGGTGGCCGGCAAAGGAAAGCTGTTTGTCGGACCTCAGACCACGGGGTCTGAGGACTTTGCTTACTTTCAGGAAAGGATACCCGGGCTGTACTTCTTTCTCGGAATTACTCCCGAGGGCGGCAAGGTGGTGTCGCAGCACTCGCCCCACTTCTATGTGGACGAGAAGGCCTTAGGGGTTGGCATCCGCGCCCTGGCCCACCTCGCGGTGGACTACCTGGCCAATCAGGGAAGGTAGGAGCCGGGCGCGAAGAGGCAAAGGAAAGACGCCGATTGGAATTTTCGGCGATCAGATAAACAGGTTCACCTTGCCCGACTGGGCGCGATCCAGGTAGGTCGCCACCCCGCCGACCTCCACCCCCTCGATCAGTTCCTCTCGTTTGATCCCCAAGAGATCCATCGTCATGGTGCAGGCCACCAGGCGCACGCTCGCCTTCTGGGCGCTCTCCATCAGCTCGGGCAGGGAGGCCGCGTTTTTCTTCTTCACGATCCCCTTGATCATGGCCGCGCCCATCCCCGCCATGTTCATCTGCGAGAGGGCCAGCCGGTCCGGCCCTCGCGGCAGCATCCAGCCAAAGAGGGACTCGATTGGTCGGGGCACAATCAGGGTTCGGGAATGGTCAGGCGACACAGGCGAACGAACCCTGAGGGCCTTGTTCCAAAATTTCTTGTGACATATGACTGGTAAAGATGGTAATATTGATGGGTAATTGGAAGTCGGCGGGCTCATGGCTATCCTATCAGCAACAGATAACCTTCTCGGGCCGCCCTGCGAGATGGTCCCTCGATGAGCCGAGAGGAAAAGGGGACAGGTGGACTGGGCAGACACCATAAAGAAATGCTTTGATGCAGATTCAGTGCTCTACACAAACCACGCTCGCCGCGAAATGAAGCAGGAGCCTTTTGGCGAGATAAAGGAGGAAGAGGTATATGAGGCCGTCTCGAATAGTGAAGTGGTTGAGGCCTACCCGGATGATGCCCCCTATCCAAGTGCTTTGTTGTATGGTATGACGAAAGCGAACCGTCCCCTTCATATCGTCTGCGCACATGATGCCGGAGAAAATCGAACGATCGTTATAACCGTCTATCACCCTGATCCCCAGCAATGGGACGATTACCGGAGGAGAAAGAAATGAAGTGCGTGATCTGTCATGGTGATGACATCCAACTTAGGGACGTGCGCGAGGAGTTAGCGGTCGGCAACGATGTGGTCTTTATCTCAGTGAAGGCGTTAGTCTGTGGAACCTGCGGCGAGCGGTACTATGACCGCCGGGTGATGCGATTTCTCGAGGAGGCGGAAGGCAAACTGAAAGAAGGGAAGGCAGAACTGCGAGAGGTTGGCAAGATTCTGCTTTACGGTTGACGAGAAAACACACCAGCACCTTCAGGTCATTGCCGGGCCTTACGCCCAGCGCCGCCCCAACCCCGTTTCAGATCTCCACCGAGCTCTTCAGATAAACAGGTTCACATTCCCCGACTGGGCGTGGTCGAGGTGGGCGGCCACCCCGCCGATCCCCACTCCCTCGATCAGTTCCTCTCGCTTGATCCCCAAGAGATCCATCGTCATGGTGCAGGCCACCAGGCGCACGCCTGGCAGTCGCCTTTGCGTCCTCGGCAATCTCAGGCAGGCAGCTTCTTCTTGCCACTGGGCTTGGTCTCGATCGTCAGCCACCAGAGTCTGTTCCCACTCAGTGGCAAAGCCCAAAAAATCCTTGAGAGGACAGGGGGGGGGGGGCATGTTAAGTAACCCTCGAATAGGAGCGAACTCACCAGCTCGGATTCACCCCTAAGAAGCTCCACTTCGCTTATAGCTTCGGAGTAGGTTTTGGCCGCTTGCGGCAGGAGGTGGAAAAGAAAAGAACAGGCACCGGATGGATCTTGAAGTTCCTGGGGATCACGGTGCCTCTTGTGTTTGCGGGAGGGAGCACGGTCCGACTTCTGAAAGGACAGAAAGTGATTGAAGTGACAAATGAAGAAGCTGTCCAACGGTTGACAATTTCAGGACACCGATAGTGATCAAGATTATCTTAGAATGTGAATTGTTCAAGAAAGGGAAAGGCTGAGTCTTTCCAGTCATCCCTCTTTGGTCCTGGTGTTTA
>Ga0315289_10001057_pt1 | contig 43006 bp, 47 predicted proteins | sample YL17G11_40_MG_FD_203452 | JGI IMG/M metagenome (GOLD analysis project Ga0315289, IMG submission 203452) | Sediment microbial communities from Yellowstone Lake, YNP, Wyoming, USA - YL17G11_40 | ecosystem: Environmental > Aquatic > Freshwater > Lake > Sediment | place: USA: Wyoming | collected... | reverse complement strand
TGTGTATGGTACGATGACGGCTGCCGCGCAATTACCAATACGATGGATAGGACGCTTACGGGATGGAACAGTCTGGCTGCTCCTTGTTTCCATCTTGGGGGCTTCTTTCGCTTCCCCGCTCCTCTTTCCCATTGCGCCTGAGGACAAGCTCTTTGTCATCGCAGGGGGCCTCATGGCAGGGATTGGAAGCTTAATTGCAATCAGACAGTTCTTTAAGTATCATGATCCCATTAGGTGCCTTTTTTTCGTTGGCATGCTTATCCTCTTTCTCTATGCAATATTCGATGCTGTGCATGCCCGAAGGTTCATAAGGAATGACACCCGTATCTTGGCCGAGCAGGCACTTGAGCCGATTACAGCTGGTGCACCGGCCCGAACATACGGCTTGGAAAATACCCAACGGCAGATCATTGTTGCTATGCTTATTCAGCGAAACGTCCCAGCCATTCCATCACTCCCTGCCCTTAAGGAATGGATCTGCGAGTCCAAAGGGGATGTGTATGTCGTTGCTGAATCCTGGGATGCGAACAAGATCCTGGCTGATCCTGATATCTCAGCCGAATCATATGCAGCCTTTTCCTTGGAAAGACGGGATATGAAGGTGGTGAGGATTATTGCCAGGCAGAGAGATCCATAGGAATGAATCATGCGCAGGAGAAAGAAAAGGAATAGCTGGTTCAGGACATATCTCTATAGGATTGCAGGACAGCCGTTCTTGAGGTTGTTTCATTCTTTTGTTATTTCCTGTCCGCTGGAAATTTCCACCTCTCTTTCGGAGAAACTTGGAAGGATAAGCTACTATTTTATGTCGAAGTACAGGAACAGGGCGATGAGGAATCTAAGGCGGGCCTTCGGTCATGCAAAGAGCAGAAAAGAGAGGAAGATGATCTGCAGGAGCATAGCGAGAAACGCCTTCAAGGATATTGTAGAAGTGTTCTACTCTACCGGTCCTGACCAGCCAAAAATTGCTGAAAGAATCAGCATAAACGGAGAAGAAAACCTTAAAGAGGCGTTAAGCCGTGGAAGAGGGGTAATTGCTGTTAGTGCCCACCTCGGGAATTTCAGCCTCATCGGTTTTGGTCTGGCTTGCAGGGGATATCCTGTGCACGTTGTAATCAGGCCGGTGCGCGAGCAGGCGATTGAAAAAATCTTGCACGAATACCGCAAAAAGCAGGGAACCAGTTTTATCTTTACCATACCTCCTCAGGACAGTGTGAAGAAAATGCTCAAGGCCTTGAGAAGTAATGAGATTATTTGTTTACTGGTAGACCAAGCGAAAAAGCATGGCAGTGTCTTTGCTGATTTTTTCGGTCGGCCTGTTGCCACGACCATAACCCCAGCATTGCTCTCTTTAAGAACTGGTGCTTCGCTTGTGCCTGTTTTTATCGTGCGCAATGAAAATAATACCCACCACATCTTCATTGAACCTGCAATTGAGGTTGAAATGACAGATGATCATGATGAAAATATCTTCAGGATAACTGTGGAGATAAATAGGATAATACAATCATATGTTGAAAAGTATCCTGCCCAGTGGTCTTACTGGACTGCACGGCGCTGGAAGTATCAACCTAAAAAGGTATTGCCCCATCAGGAAGCAACTGTCCGGTAGACTTCTTCTATCCTCTCCCCATACGTAAACAGGGAGAATTCAGACAGGGCTTTAAGCCGGGCTTTTTCTCCCATCTCCCTTCTGAGGGCTGGATTTGATACAAGACTCTCAATTGCTTGAGAGAGGTTTTCCGGCGTGTCATCAATGATCAGACCGTTGATTCCATCATCAATGATCTCAGGGAGCATTCCCCTCCGAGCGGCGATAACTGGTATTTCCATTGCCATTGCTTCCCTCACAGCCCGGCAGGCACCGTCGGTTCCGGGAACCAGAAATACCTTTATATCCATACAGGCGAGCGTCTCTGCATAGTCCTTTTCCCGGTAACCGGTGAAGATGACATAGGGAGAAAGCCCCATTTTCTCCACTGGCTTTTTAGCCACTTTCTCGATATGAGTTCCTCTGCCCACGATCATGAGTTTAAGGTTAGGTATTTTCTCTATGGTCAGGGCTAAGGCGGAGAGCAGGGTATTAAAACGCCGGTGAGGTTGAACCCTGGCAACTATCCCCACGACAACCTCATCACCTTTTATCCCATAACTCGCCCTTACGCTTTCTGACCTCTTTTCTGGATTGAATCTCTGTCCGTCCACAGGAACTGGTATCTTCCAGATTTTATCTGTAGGGAAATGGAACGTATTGAGAAGGGATTTTCTTGCCCTCTCTGAAACGCAAATTATCCCGTCAGTCAGATGGGAGAAGAGAATTCGGTTCATCAAGCTCCTCCTCAGTTCTTCCCCTTCATAACAGCTCCTGATTATTTTGATGCCTTTGATTCTCCGTGCAGAGATTATGCCGAGAAAGTGGTCGTTGGTAAGATGGGTATGAACAATCTGAAACTGATTCTCCTTCAGGAAATGTTCAAGCCTCCTTATATCAGAAAGGTTGTGAAAGATGTGAAAGTGTTTGTTCATGTGGAAAGAGGTTAAGGGGGTTATACCCCTTTGTTCCGCCATTTTTAAAAGGGATTCTTTTACCCCCTCAGGTGGCTTTCCACAGGCAAAGGTCAGGTCATGACCTCTCTGTTTGAGGCAGGAGACTACGTGCAGAGTATGTTCTGCTGGGCCTGTCCATTTCCAGTTGCTAAAAAGGTGCAGGATCTTCAAAGATTTATTCCTTCTTTCTAAAGCTCAGCCGGTAAGGTTCGGTAACCTTTTTCCTTCCCATGTTTAAGACCTCCTGGTAAACCCTTTTCCTTTTCGTGAAAAGAGGGGTGTTGAATCCATAGGATTTGAAGAATCGAAGTCTGTCTGGGATAGTGATACAGTCAGCTACTGAAGCATTGATCTGGGCAAGGTTCTTCACCTTTTCATCATAAGAAAGTCTCTTCTTAAATCTTATCCGATCCAGATCTATAAAGAAGAATTGCCATCCGTTATTCTTTTCCTTAACCAAGATATTATTGGATTTTAAATCAGGTTGGTAGATCCCACATTCATGTAATTTTCGAATCTCCTGTGAGAGGTGCTCTACGAATCTCCATTTTTTCAATCTTCTTTCAGAGGAAACGGTAGTATCAAAATTTTTAAGGATATAGTCGTTGAGTTCGGAAACTTCGTCAAGATACTCAAACACAAAGAGGCTACTGTACAGGATTCCGCCCCTTCTTTCTTGGAACAGTGCCAGAGGTTCCGGAGTCAAAAATCCCCTCACTCTCAGCCCATGTGCCCCAATCCATGATTTCAAAGCGCGGCTCTTTGTGAGCGAGTGTCGTAGGGCATAGAAAAAGGTAGGATACTTGAACTCCTTGAGACATACCTTTAGATGTCCACCTTTCCAAGGAACAGTGAGGAGAGAAACCGAAGATTTATGGTGCTCTTTTAAGAATTGGATCCTTCCCTTCTCTTTTGCCTCTTGGTACTCCTTATTGATAGCGTGGTAGAAATCCTCCCCATATTTTCTTTTAAAGTAGAAGCTTCTCTTAAAACCCCTCTGCGCTATGAACTCACTGCTTGTTGTCAGACATCTCTTGGTACGGCTTTTGAGGTGAGAGCATTTCAATCGTTCTGCATACCTTTTGATCCACATTGCCATCGTCATCAATGGTGGATCACCATCCTGAAGGTAAGCCTTCAAGAACCTCATCCTGTCAGACCATGTGGAATAAAGAGAGTTTTGAAGCTGGGCAAGATCCCTTATCCGCATAAAGAGAGGAAGTCTTTTTAAGTGCCAGACCTTGTGGAGGTCAACAAAAAAGAGGCTGAAACGATCTCCCGGTTCATCCTTTATCAGGATATTGCCAGCATGGAGGTCACGGTAGAAAAACCCCTTTTCATGGGTCATTCGGATCTGCTGAGCAACTGCGTTTATGATCTCACACTTTTTCTTAAGGGTTTCCCGGAGAGATTGGCGACGGATAGTAAGAGAGAATTCTTTCAGGGTATGACAATCGGGGATGTTTTGGGTGATAAGGAGGGAATCCTTAAGTAAATATCGCTGCCTTTTTTCCCCTTTAGCAATAGGGGTAACTGTGGGAAGATGATATCTTCGAAAGAGTTGGATGGTTTTCCATTCTCTATTGGCCTTAGAGGGGAAGAAGAGGTATTTGAGAGTATCTCCCCATCCTTTCATCTTGTACCGTTTTACAAAGATCTCGCCATTTCCCTTTAAAGGAATGACGATACTTAACCGAACCATATTCTCTTTAATGACATGGGCATTAGCTGGGATATTGTCCAGGGTGTTGGCAATCTCATTGATAAGATCCTGGTGCTCCTTCATCATTACCCAGTTCATTCCCTTGCTTGAGAATTGGATGTACGAATCCATTGTGATTTCTTTGCCTCCTTACCAGAGGAGGGGGCTAAGGTTCTCTCTGCTTTTTAAGTTCCCAGAACTTAGCATATTTTAAAAAGCAGTAAAAGGAGGAGACTAATGAGATAATCAAGCCAGGGATTCCATCCAAGAATCCCCGTCTTAAGATGTAGGTCTCAAAAAACTTTATAGGAGGATGAAAAAGAAGGGCAAAGAAGGTGAACTTTTTCCCCTCTTTTAGCCATCCTTGGGCAGTGATGCTCGAGAAGGTATCTACCGTCTTGAGCTGGTCAGAAAGGTCTTTGTAGACCAGGTGCAGAATTTCTCCCTTGAGGTGTTGACTCTTTCCCTCTAAGATGATTTTATCGTGAGGATTTTTTCCTCCCCATCGGGCTTTCTCTCTCTTGAACAGTCTCAGTTTATAGTCAGGGTACCATCCACCGTGATTGATCCACCTTCCCAGATAATAGGAGTGTCTTGGGAAAAAGAATCCGTCATAAGGGTTACTCTGATGAGAAACCTCACGTATCACCTCTTCGGTTGCCAGAGGTGATAAGCGTTCATCCGCATCAAGGCAGAGGACCCATGGCTGGGTAGCTTGTTCTAAGGCAAAGTTCTTCTGTTCGATATGGCCGGGCCAGGGTCTTTGAAATATCATGTTTGTATACTCCTGACAGATGGCAACGGTTTTATCGCTACTCAGGGAGTCCACCACAATGATCTCCTCCGCCCATTTTACTGACTCAAGAGAACTTCTTATATTTTCCTCTTCGTTATAGGTGATGATACAGACTGAAAGCTTGACCTTTTCCATGGATACGATTTTAACTCAGAGTTTGAAGATTGAGGAGCTCGATTGCTGCCTTAAGGACCTCATCAGAGTCTATCGCCTTCATGCATGCCCGGGAAGCACATTGGTACTCTCGGCACGGGCTGCAGGGAAGATCCCTCCTTATGATAATATTGCGATTCCTTTTAGATGGTGCATTGACTACATGATCAGTGGGGCCAAAGATGGCAATCACCGGGGTTTTCACCGAAGCAGCGATATGCATAGGTCCAGTATCACTTCCAATGTAGAGATCACACCTTCGGAATATCTCAGCCAACTGCTGCAGGTTATCGGTCTGGCAGGCGATAAGGGGACGATACTTCATTTGATGAGCTATCTCCTCGACGGTTGAGAGTTCTCCCGGCCCCCAGGTGAGGATTATTCGGGCATGATAATCTTCGATGAGGGTATTAGCTAACTGGACATATCGTTCTTCATCCCATCTCTTGTAAAGGGTATTTGGGCTGGTTCCAGGATGGATAGCGATGAGAGGGTGATGAATCACGGCCATATTTTGCAGGAAGAAATTATCGATCTTCTTTCGATCATCCTGGGTTAAAGGAATAACTGGATCAAGTTCAATTGGTTCGATCCCAAGGGCTGAGATTAATGCTAAGTTTTTTTCGATTCTGTTTAAGCTTTTGTCTTTCAAGTGGACATGATGGTTGTTGAAGATATAATTGGACTCCTTGCAGAATCCCCGGCTGAATCCAACTCGATGAGAGGCACCAGAAAGAAACGAGATGAGACCGCTCTTGAATATGCCGTGGAAGTCTAATACGAGATCAAATTTCATTCCCCTTAGTTCTTTAATAAATCGTACTGGCTCGATGAGAGTGGGCAGGGATGTGAGAGGATTGAGGAACCCCTTGACTATCTTCTTCCTGGGGAAGATGATTATCCGGTCGAGATCCGGATTGCCCTCCAGTATTCCACTGGCTTTCTCCTCCACCAACCAGGCGATATACGCAGAAGGGAACTTTTCCCTTATTGCCCTCAAGGCCGGCAGGGTTCGTACCACATCACCGACGGCACTTAACCTGATGATCAGTATTTTAGATGGTTGATAACCCATGGTAATTGATCATATACTACTCAATGGATTTTTTTCAATATCAATCATGTACAGGACGAGATTTCTGAAAAATAGGGTTCCTCATTGCTCAACAAAGGACAAATGCTTGACAGACCAATCAGGGAAATGCTAAAAAACTACCTATGTGGGAAATAGTAGGTTGAAGGAAAGGAGGTGAAGCCTGTATGACCAGGGTGTGTCAGAAGGGATATAGACTATGAGCCTTGGAGCATGTTCCATGGGCATGGACCAAGCTGATTAGGAAAAGGATAGGGCAGATCCTGGTCAAAGGTAATTGGCAAGAGACCTCGTAAGACTTATTGAGAAGATCTGTCTCTCTTTAATTTCCCTTTACCTCACCAGGTAACTGCTCTCTATACCCTTTCCCCAATCATACCTTTCTCGTTAACTTCTTATAAGAGGAGGATATGTTTGTCGTATTATCAATTTACAGTCGGATTTTTTGCTGAGGGAAAGAAGTAATGTATAATACAAATTGGATAACGATGAGTTGAAGACAACATTATGATCTACTTCGATAATGCTGCCAGCTCCTGGCCAAAGCCTCCTGAAGTCATTTCAGCAATGAATGATTTCATGGAGAGGGTAGGGGCCAATCCAGGGAGGTCTGGTCACCAAGCATCCCTTAAGGCAGGAAGGATTGTTCTGAAGACAAGGGAGGCAGTTGCAGAGCTTTTCAATATCAAGGATCCCTCAAGGGTTATCTTTACCTTAAATGGAACTTACGGCCTGAATCTGGGTATTAAGGGTTTACTCAAAGCTGGAGACCACGTGGTTCTTACCTCCATGGAACATAACTCGGTAATGAGACCTCTCAGATATCTGGAAAAGATGAAAAAGGTAAAGCTCACCATTATTTACTGCCAAAGAGATGGCCAGTTAAATCTTGAAGATTTGCGGAAGACTCTTGAAGGAAAGGTAACACTGGTGATCGCTACCCATGCCTCCAATGTGACGGGGGGGATCATGCCGTTAAAGGAGATTGGGAAGTTGGTTAAGATAGAGGGCGGTCTCTTTATGGTAGATGCCTGCCAGAGCGCTGGTTCACTTCCTCTTGATTTAGACGAGATGGGGATAGATCTCCTTGCCTTTACTGGCCATAAGGGAATGCTCGGGCCGCAAGGTGTGGGAGGACTTTACATCCGGGAAGGGATTGAACTTGAGCCTCTTGTGCAGGGAGGAACGGGAAGTAACTCTGGAGAGGAATTACAGCCCGAATTCTTTCCAGATAGGTATGAAAGTGGAACTCTCAACACTGTGGGTGTTGCTGGACTGGGGGCGGGTGTGGAGTTTCTCTTGAGGATTAGGATCGAAGAAATCAGGAAAAAAGAAGAGGCTCTCATTCGGACGCTCATTGAAGGCATGAAGGAAATAGAGGGTATTGAAATTTATGGTCCTGAAGATCCAGAAAATAGGATAGCCATTTGCTCCTTCAATTTCAAGGGGAGAGATCCAGCTGAGGTGGGGTACCTCCTCGATAGAGAGTTTGGCATAATGTGTCGGGTTGGTCTCCACTGTGCGCCTGCTGCCCACCGAACAATCGGGACCTACCCTCAGGGTACAGTAAGATTCAGTCTTGGATACTTTAACCGGGAAGAGGAAGTATACACAGCCTTAAATGCGCTGAGAAAGGTCAAGGAGATGACAGGATGAAGGAAAAAAAAGGGTGTATCATAACCTTCCCCACTGTTCATCAAGCATTGAGGGCGGAAAAAATCCTTACTCAGTATAAGTTTATGGTTACGGTACTTCCTGTACCGAGGGAGATAAGTTCTGACTGCGGTATTGCGATTAAATTTTCCGGTGAGGATGAAACAAGGATCAAGACAATCTTAGATGATAGTAATGTCAAGATAGAAGGTATTCATTACTTAAAGGGGAAAAAAGTTGAAGAAGAAGGTCAAAATTGAGAAAGAAATTGGGCAGAGTGAGGAATCTGGTCTGAAGAAAGGGGGGGTTATCCTCATCACTGCTGATCAGATAGGGATGGGGAATGAAGAACTTGGCAAGGTCTTAATGAAATCTTTTCTTTTCACTTTATCCGAAACAAATCTTAAACCCGAAACAATTATGTTTATGAATAGTGGTGTTAAGCTTACCGTAGAAGGATCTCCGGTCCTGGAGAGCCTGGATAAGCTGGAAAAGGAAGGGGTAAATATACTTGTCTGTGGAACCTGTCTCAATTATTTTGAGTTAAAGGATAAACTCAAAAAGGGAAAGATCTCCAACATGTATGAGATTGTAGAACAGATGCTGAAGTCAGGGCAGTTGATAATCCCTTGAACCTATCGAGTGCATGGTTAAAGTGGAGTTAAAAGCTCTTTTAAGTAAAGGACGTTTCATAAAAGTACTTGAGGAAATACTCGAACGTAATATTTTTCCTAAAAAGGCTGGTCAGGCGGAAATCTTGAGTCACCTAACTGGGAGTTAACTGACTAGAACGCTCTGCTAATCCTACTACCGACTGTTGCTATAGCACTAATAAGAGCCGCAGCGATCAATGCAAGTAGGATACCATACTCAACAGCAGCTGTCCCTTCCTCCTCCTTAAAGAATTTTATTAATTTACCTATCATCCTTTCACCCCCTTTCTTTTACCAATTATTTTCTGCAGCTTAAATCTTACCCTGCGTTGGAAATCCTCTCGAACAAACTGCTAACTTTCGTTCCTAAAGTTGTCACAACAGCAACCATAACCCCCGCAATCAAAGACCCTACAATGACTAATGAATTAAACCCATAGTTTATATCGGCATTTGGGAGAGAAAGCTTTATTTTTTATCTGGTCGTAGAGATTTGGGGTCAAACCAAAACAATTCACTTTCCACCAATAATGTGTGATGGTGTTCTTCACCATGGCGCGGCAGCTAAGGATAGAATATGAAGGAACATTCTGCCATGTTACTTCAAGGGGAAACCAGAGAACCAAGGTATTCTGGGACGATAAAGGTAGGGAGGAATTCAAGAGGATTCTTGAGAGGACTAAGGAAAGATACAGTTATGCACTGCACGCTTACGTTGTAGATAAAGAGACTTATCTTGGAGTTAGGGAGATACTTTCATTTAAACCCAATGAGGGCAGACATAATGGAAAAACCTGAACACTACCGAGTGTTACATTCTCTTGAGCTTTTTTAGTATTTTTGTTAGAATATATATAGATATAGGATTCAAGGATTTGAGGGTTCAAAGAAAATGTTAAATGCCAAAATCCAAATTCCAAGTTTGACATTTGAGCGTGGTCATTTGGATTTTTCTCTGTTGCCTATTGTTCGTATTTTAGGAGTATAAATTTTGCGAATAATCCTCATTACTGGAAAAGGTGGGGTGGGAAAGACGAGCATAGCTGCAGCTACTGCCTTGCGGTGTGCAGACCTTGGCTATAAGACCAAGGTCTACAGCACCGATGCTGCCCACAGTTTAGCTGACTCTTTTAATAAGGAGATTGGTTGTAACGAGACTTTGATAAAGAAGAACCTTGCTGCACAGGAGATTGATGTTAACGAAGAGATCAAGAAGAACTGGGGGCCGATCCAGGGTTTCATCCAGCAGTTCCTGAAGTATCGAGGCATGGAAAATTTGATTGCTGAAGAGATGGCAGTGTTCCCCGGTATGGAGGAGGTCTTCAGCCTCCTTGAGTTAAAGGAGCGTTATGTTCAGGAAGATTTTGATGTGGTGATCATAGACTGCGCCCCGACCGGAGATACCTTACGCCTCCTTGCTTGCCCGGACATAGCTAAGTGGTATATGGAAAAGGTCTTCAACATTGAACGGAGTGTATTTAAAGCGGTCAGACCGCTGGCTCAGCACTTTGTAGATATGCCGCTTCCCACCGATGATGTATTCGAGAGCATTAAAGGTCTGTATAAGAACTTCATCGGTATCAAAGAGGTATTAACTGATCGGGAGATGTCTTCAATCCGTCTTGTCATGAATCCGGAAAAGATGGTGATCAAGGAGTCTCAGAGGGCATATACCTTTCTCCATCTCTTTGGTTATTCAGTTGATGCCGTGATTGCCAACCGTATCCTTCCAGAGGAAATCAAGGATCCCTACTACCATAAGTGGAAGGAGATTCAGTCAAAATACCTAAAGGAAATCGAGGACTCTTTTTATCCACTGCCCATCCTGTTAGGTAAGCTCTGGGATCAAGAAGTTATAGGGATGAAACTGCTCTCCCAGATGGCTGAAGATATCTATGGCGACAAAGATCCGACCAGCGTTTTCTACAAAGAAAAACCCCTGGAGATTATTGGTTCAGATGGCAACTACGATGTCTACTTCAAGCTCCCCTTTGCCAGCAAAGAAGATCTCAACATCTGGGTGCATGGAAATGAACTGACGATCAAATTCCTGAACTTCAAACGAAACATTCTCTTACCTCGTGCCCTCTCCTCACTGAAATTGAAGAAGGCCGAGTTTATTGGAGATACCTTAAAGGTCAGTTTTGGAGGTGATGACCATGGCAGAAAAGTGTGATCTGACGTCTGTATGCCCTGTCTACAAGATGTACTCTGTCCTCTCGTTAACCGAGGCAGGAAAGCACGTCCTCAATGCGAAGAAGGAGATGCTTCTTGCCGTCAAAGCGATGATAGAGAAAGAGATACAGAGGATTGACAAGGCCAAGGGAGGACAAAAGGCAGAGAAGGTAAAGATCAAATAGAAATGTCAAATGACAAAATTCAAATGACATTTTAACCTCTCCCAAAGGTAATTGCACCGTGAGGACATTTAATACAGCGTAAACACCTCACACACCCCCTTGCGTTCTTTTTAATCTCATCCAGATTAAGTGACACCGGACACTCACGAGCACAGAGGTCACATTTATCGCATTTCTGTTCATCCACCTTAATGTGAAAGAGACTTACCGAATTGAAGAGTGAGTAGATGGCACCCAGAGGACAGGTGGTGCGGCAGAAGGGTCTTATACTGACCATCATCCAGATGAGAAAGGAGAGGAGAATAATTATCTTGAGAACAAAGAGACCTCCCAGGGATGAACGAAGATTAGGATTCAATATGAGGAAGGGAATCCCTGCCTCCAATGTTCCAGCGGGACAGAGCTTAGTGAACCAAGGTTCAAGTGTAAGGTAAGGTATGATGATAACCAGAATGAGCAGCACGAGATATTTGAGGTTGTCCAGCCATTTGGGGATCTCCCTTTTGGGTAGTTTTATCTTGTAGAGAAGGTCTTGAAGCAGACCAAAGGGGCAGGCCCAGCCACAGACAATCCTTCCACCAATACCCCCGATTATCCCCAGAAATCCCAAAGTATAAAAGGAGAAGTGATAAGATCCATAGGCGATCATAAACTGAATGGCTCCAATAGGACAGGCAAACAGTGCTGATGGGCAGGAGTAGCAATTGAACCCAGGGTTGCAGATCTGCTTTAAACTTCCTTGGTAAATCCCAGTTGCAATAAAACCTTTTACATAGGCATTGGACAATACCGTAGCAATGGTCTGGGAAAGTCTCTGAAACCTTTCAACCAATGCCGATACACCCGAGGCAAATTCTTATGGCATGATTCAGGATCATAGCAGGTTCTTTCAGGATGAGGCCGAGGATGAAAGAGGCTATGAAGAGAATCAAAATAACTTTACATACATGTCTTTTGAAGAACGACATTTGAAACGACATTTGATGTTCATTAAGAAACTCAGATGAATCCATTGGTTGATAGCTCCTTATTCTACTATTGTTTTAAGGGTTTGAGAACTGCAAAAAACTCAAAATACATGGCTAAAATATCCAGAAAATCTTTAATGATCCTTGCAGTGATACCCCAGATGATGAAGGGTCCAGATTGGTAGATATAGGTGTGTCTCTTTCCACCCTGAGAAGGGAGGATCTTTTCCTTTCTCTGAGGAAAAATGGTTATTAAGGGGACTTCTATCAGGGTCTTTGTCTCCTTTTGATTGATCTTAAAATGGTAGGGATAGGGAATGATACCCACAAAGGGGGTGATACGAAAGTTGCTGATTGTAGGGTAGTCATCAAGGAGACCAAGTATTTCTACATTATTCACTGCAACCCCTATTTCTTCAAAGGTCTCACGTAATGCGGTCTCCTTCAAGTCACGGTCACCAACCTCTAAGACCCCGCCGGGAAAGGAGACCTGATAAGGATGGTACTGTACATATCTTGACCTTTTGATCAAGAGGAGATGGGAGTTAGCTTCCTTCTCAAAGAGGGGGATGAGAACTGCCGCAGGAATTAACTCAGGAGCGAGAGACACATTTCTCCTCCTCTCCTGCAAGATTACAGGAAGCCTTTCCTTAAGGAGAGAAAGGGGGATCGATCCGTTAGGTACCTTCATTGGCGTATGCCTGGTAGCACATGGTTACTCCACCCCGGGTAACCTTACTATTCCCATAGGGTTGATAGATTGAGATTACACCATTGAAGGCGATAGGGTCAAATGGATAATCCTTGACAGTAAGTCCCTTTTTTATTGTATCTTATAAAAGGACTCAGCTCGGAGCTGAGCAAGAAAAAACGCACCAGAGGTAACGTATTGTGGATGAACGTGTGAGCGGTGGGCTTCCCTTTTTCTCGTTCAACCTATTTTCAAAGGGAAAAGAGGTCTTCCAGGCCATCACTACCCGGATAGGTGGAGTAAGCCCACCCCCTTTTGATAGCCTCAATTTGGACGTGAATGGTGGGGACTCGCCAGAGAACGTTATGGAGAACTATCAATTATTAAGTAATGCCCTCGGATTTGAACTTGACACGCTCGTGACATGTAAACAGGTTCATGGAGATAGGGTAATTGAGGTGAGGAGGGAAGATAGGATGAACTGTTCTTTTCTGCATTGCAGAGAAGAAGCAGATGCCATGGTTACGAGAGATCCTGGTCTGTTCTTAATGGTGAGGATAGCAGATTGTATCCCTGTCATGTTTTTTGATCCATGTAAGAAGGTAGTTGGGATTGCTCACATAGGATGGAGGGGGGCATTAAAAAAGATAGCCATGAAGACAGGTAAGTTTCTCATTGATAAGTATAACTCAGACCCGGCAACCATTCTCACTGGGATTGGCCCTTGCATCGCCCCTTGCTGCTATGAAGTGGATAAAAAAGTTGGATCTCTCTTTAGAAAGAGTTTTTCTTATGGGGATACGTTGATTGAGAAGAGAGGCGGAAGAAGTTTTCTCAACCTCTGGGAGGCAAACAGAAGACAGTTAATGGAGACTGGCATCAGGGAAGAAAATATCGAGTTGGCCAATCTCTGCACCTCCTGCCATTCTCACATTTTTTTCTCGCATCGAAAAGAGAAAGGGAGAACCGGAAGATTTTGTGCTTTGATTGGAATCAGAGGGTAACTCATCTTCTGGTCTGTCTTATGAAGGTGTCCTTTTCCCATTCTTTCCCGCCTTTTTCTGGATAATCGATGTTGAAGTGGAGTCCCCTGCTCTCCTTCCTCTTGATGGCAGATATGATGATGAGTTCTGCTACGGTTGCGATATTCCTGAGCTCAATCAGATCATTCGTAATAATGAAATCCCAGTAGTATTCATTAATTTCCTTCTTTAAAAGTTCGATCCTCCTCTGGGCACGGGCTAATCTCTTATTCGAACGGACAATCCCAACATAGTTCCACATTAATCTCCTGATTTCGTCCCAGTTATGGGAGACCACAACCGATTCGTCGCTATTCACTGCCTTGCCTGGATCCCAAGGGGGAATATAGACCGGGAATGTATTCTTTTTCTTGATCACCTCGAGAGATTTCTTCGCTGCTTGATGGGCAAAAACTAACGCCTCAAGCAAGGAATTACTGGCCAGCCGGTTGGCACCGTGCAATCCAGTACAGGCCACCTCGCCACAGGCAAAGAGCCTTTCTATGGTAGTTATCCCGTTTTTATCGGTAAGGACTCCACCGCACAGGTAATGTGCGGCCGGGACTACAGGTATGGGCATCCTGGTTATATCGATATCAAAGGAGAGGCACTTCTTATAGATGTTGGGGAATCTGTTTTTGACAAACTCAGGTTCCCTATGAGTAATATCCAGCAACACATAATCATCCCCACTTTTCTTTAATTCAGTATCAATTGCCCTTGCCACAACATCCCTGGGTGCAAGATCTTTCAGAGGATGATACTTCTCCATAAAAGGTATTCCGTCTTTCAACCGAAGGATACCGCCTTCACCTCTCACTGCCTCGGAGATGAGGAAGTTTTTGGCCTCAGGGTGGTAGAGGCAAGTAGGATGGAACTGAATAAACTCCATATTGGCAATTTTTGCCCCGGCCCGATAAGCGATGGCGATACCATCGCCAGTGGATATATCTGGGTTACTGGTGTAGAGATAAACTTTGCCAGCGCCTCCAGTTGAAAGTAAGGTGACCTGTGAGGTAAAGGTATGTATTTGGTGATTCTTGGTATCCAGTACATACGCACCATAACAAACATCCTTTCCCCCTTTTTTGAGCCCTTCCTTTCCTCCCAGTTTTCTCTTGGTGATAAGATCAATGGCGATAAAGTGCTCATAAATCTTGATCTGTGGAATAGCTTCGGCCTTCTCAACCAATACCCTCTCAACCTCCTGACCGGTTAAATCCTTGGCATGGACAATCCTTCTCCGGGAATGTCCTCCTTCCTGCCCGAGATCGAAAGAGACCTTATCTTCCTTTTCCACGATAGAGAATCTTACCCCCAAATCCATAAGCTCCTTGATCCGCTCTGGAGCATCATGGATCACCATCTCTACTACATGCCCGCGGCATAAGCCATCGCCTACTGTTAAGGTATCCTGAACGTGGAGATCAAAAGAGTCATTTGCACTGGTGACTGCAGCGATTCCGCCCTGGGCATAATTCGTGCTGGATTCGATACGATCCTTCTTGGTGATGACAGCCACACTACCGTAGGGAGAGACCTTAAGGGCATAGGTAAGACCTGCAATTCCGCTTCCAATAATAAGAAAATCCACCTTGAAATCCATAGTTCTGTTTCATATCTTAGCTCTCGTTAGCTGTCAACAGCCAATTTGAGGTATTGTATAAATGTGTAATGATTGAAAACGTTCCAATTAGACTTCCCTTGGGATATCAGTTACAATACCATACAGCATTAAATAAGGAGTATATAAAGAGCGATTACTTACCAGTATGTTAGTTTTAGGCATTGAATCATCCTGTGACGAAACTGCTGCTGCTGTGGTGAAGGATGGCAAAGTAGTCCTTTCCAATATTGTATTCTCCCAGATCCCCTTCCACCAGAAATTTGGAGGGGTAGTTCCGGAGATTGCTTCCCGCAAGCATCTTGAGACTATCATTTCAATAGTAAGAGAGGCTCTCGAACGAGCCGGTGTGTCATTGAAGGATATCGAAGGGATAGCAGTCACTCAGGGACCAGGGTTGGTTGGTTCACTCCTGGTTGGCCTCTCTGTGGCCAAGGCCATTGCCTATGTTTATCAGATGCCGATTGTTGGCATCAACCACCTTGAGGGCCACATCTCGGCAGTCTACCTGGAATACACCCCTAAATATTCCTTTATTGCCCTCGTGGTATCAGGGGGACATACCTCTCTCTATCAGGTGCAGGAACGAGGCAGTTATCGGTTATTGGGACAGACTCGTGATGATGCAGCAGGTGAGGCATTTGATAAGGTAGCCAGGCTTCTCAATCTGGGATATCCAGGAGGGGTGATCATCGATCGGCTTTCTCAGCAGGGTAAGGCAGATGCTATCCAATTTCCTCGAGCCTTAAGCTTGAAATCTTCTCATGACTTCAGTTTTAGTGGCTTGAAGACCGCAGTCCTCAATTACCTTTTATCACTAAAAACCTTTCCTGAACCTGATGAGATACCGGATATTGTTGCCAGCTTTCAGGAGGCAGTGGTAGATGTCTTGATAGAGAAGACTTTCCAGGCAGCGGGAGAGTTAAAATGCCCTTCGATTGTGGTGACAGGCGGAGTGGCTGCCAATACACGCCTGAGGGAAAAGATGGAAGAAAGAGGAAAGGAAGATGGTATTGCGGTCTTCATCCCTTCTCACAATTTATGCACGGACAATGCTGCCATGATTGCCGTGGCAGGTAATTACTATCTTGAAAAGGGATGGCATGCACCCCTCTCTTTGAATGCCCTATCCCGCTGGCCCCTCTAAAGTCAAATCCTAAATCTGAATATCGAAATCCGAAACGTTTTGATATTTGAATTTTGAAATTTGGATTTGTTTCGAATTTAGTGCTTCGAGATTCGAATTTTTATCTTATGAGCAGATTGCCTGTTGCCTACATCCGCCTCTTCTCCACGAACGCATAAGCGCTGTGATTGTGGATACTCTCAATATTTTCTGACTCTATACTAAACCAGGTGATATTGGGGTCTTTTTCTAACTTATCTGCTACATTCCTTACAACATCTTCTACGAACATGGGGTTATTATAGGCCTTTTCCGTGACATACTTTTCATCTGGCCTTTTGAGAATAGCATAAACCTCACTGCTCGCTGAGTCTTCCACGATCCTGATTAAGTCCTCGATCCAGAAGATCTTTTTGAATCGTATCTTAACCGTGACAATGCTCCTCTGGTTGTGTGCTCCCTTTTTGCTGATCTCTTTGGAGCAGGGGCAAAGGGTGGTGACAGGCACTTCTACACCCACAATCAAATCCTCTTTATCATTATGAGACCCCCAGAATTTACAGGTATATTCCATCAGGCTCTTTGCCTTAGTCACTGGCGCCTCTTTTTCGATGAAGTAAGGAAACTCGATCTCCATGTGGGCAGATTCAGCGTGCAAGGACTCCTTTATCTTGTTCATGATATGGGAGATATTTTTAATGTTGATCCCCTGCCGATACCTATTCAGGATCTCGATGAATCGGCTCATGTGTGTCCCTTTGAAGTGATGTGGCAGGTTCACATACATGTTTATGGTTCCGATGGTGTGCTGGGTGCCATTCTTCTTATCCAGTACGGTAATAGGGTAACGGATACTCTTCACCCCAACCTTGTTGATTTCAATGTTACGGTTGTCTTTCTGATTCTGGATGTCAATGATTGGGCTTTTGCGTTTCTTACTGCTCATGAATATGTTTTTCTCCCAATAGTTTGCTCATCAGGGTTTGAGGATTCTGGACGTTAAAATCCAAATGACAAAATCCAAATTTCAAATGAATAACAAATGCTAAAATGTCAAATTTAAAACCATCTTTATTGGGCATTTGAGCTTTGACATTTGGATTTTACTCATAGTACATTGCCTTTGATCCCTCAGACTCCCACACTGTTACCCTACTAAGTCTTACCTTCTCTTCCCTGAGTTCCTTTTTCAACTGATCAAAGAGATAGCGGGCGATATTTTCTGAGGAAGGGTTGAGTTGTTTAAAGGGAGAGAGTTCATTCAAATGATGATGATCAAGCTGCTCAATGACAATACCTGTCCTTTCCTTTAAAATTTTGAAGTCAATCGCCATCCCGATTTCATCAAGATCATCACTCTTTACAGTTACCTCAACTTTCCAGTTATGGCCATGCAGTTCCTCACATTTACCACGGTAGTTCCGCAGAGAGTGAGCCGCGGAAAAGGTGGCCTCTATTGCTACCTCGTACATTTTATCACCTGATACATTAATTGACAGATAGAAGGTACAATTGAACTGTCTTTAAGTCAACCCCATTTTCTCAGCGGGGTGTAGCTGATGTCCTAACCGGGATGAGATAATTTCTTGACACATGTAGGTGGAAGCGATAATAATTTTTATTAATATTAAACTTATGTGTAAACCGGAGGATATCTTACCATGGTGAAGATTCTCGTAGTAGATGATGAGGAACATATCCGACTGTTGTACAAACAGGAATTGAGTGAAGAAGGCTATGAGGTCATCCTGGCAGAGAACGGCAAGGAATGCCTAAGAAAGCTGGATGAGGAAAACCCAGACCTCGTGATCTTAGATATTCGAATGCCTGTGATGGATGGGATCGAGACCCTCGGGAAGATCATCAATAAGAAGAAAGATATACCGGTCATCTTGAACACAGCCTATTCTTCTTATAAGGATGATTTCATGACCTGGGCAGCAGAAGCCTATGTTGTGAAATCGTATGATCTCGCAGAGTTGAAGACAAAAATCAAAGAAATCATTGATCGAAAGAAAGAATCTTCATGAAGGTAATTGCGATGATCCTGGCCGGGGGAAAGGGGGAGAGGTTATATCCCCTAACCAGGGATCGGGCCAAACCAGCAGTTCCCTTTGGAGCCATCTATCGGATTATTGATTTCTCCTTGAGCAATTGCGTTAATTCAGGGATTCGGAAGATCTATGTACTGACCCAATATAAGTCGCTCTCCTTAACTCGTCACATCCAGCACGGGTGGAACATTCTCCCCAATAAGTTAGGTGAGTTCGTACATGTCATCTCTGCCCAGCAGAGGATCGATGAACACTGGTATCGGGGCACAGCAGATGCCGTTTTTCAGAATATTTACACCCTCGAGCAGGAACGACCAGACCTGGTTCTCATCTTAGCAGGAGATCATGTTTATAAGATGGACTACAAAAGATTGATCCAGTTTCATCTCGATAACAAGGCTGATCTCACCATCCCGGTGATTGAAATGGGAAAGGGGAGTTCTAAAGAGTTTGGTGTGGTCGAGATTGATCAGAGCTACCGTATTATTGGTTTTACAGAAAAACCACCCAAACCCGAGACCATACCTGATAAACCAGGATCTATCCTTGTCTCAATGGGTATATATGTCTTCAACACCGAGCTGATGGTGAGGAGATTGATTAAGGATGCAAAGACAGACAGCCAGCATGACTTCGGAAAGAACATCGTCCCCTCGATGGTCAAGAGTGACCGGGTATTTGCCTTCCCCTTTGAGTCGGGAAGCAAGGAAGGAGCGTATTGGAAAGATGTGGGGACAATTGATGCCTATTTTGAGGCAAACATGGATCTCCTTTCTCCAGAACCAACGTTTGACCTTTTTGATCCAGATTGGCCGATCTATACCCATGAGGAATCTTACCCTCCCATAAAAATTGTTCTCACCGATAAGAAAAGGGGTAAATCTTACGGAATTGCCCTCAACTCGATCATCTCCCCGGGATGCGAGATAAAGGGAGGAAAGGTGGGAAATTCTCTCCTTTCCCCTGGGGTCAAGGTGGAGGCATATGCGGAAGTGGATAGCTCCATCCTGCTCAATGAGGTAAAGGTCGGGAAGGAAGCACAGATAAGGCGGACAATCATTGATAAGGGAGTAAGAATCCCCGATGGTATAAAGATAGGGTTCAACGTGGAGGAGGATGCCAAGAAATTTACCGTTACTGAATCAGGGATCGTAGTGATCCCGCGTTGGATACGAATGTAGGTCATGGAAAAAAGGAGGGAGAAAAATGAGTGAGGAATATTCATTTGCACCTTATATTGAGAAGATGGAGGAGGCTTTAAAGGAATTTGGTGGGACGATGATGGAGGAATATCGGGGTCATGACGTCAAAACTCTCTGGAAACAAAAGGGAGAGGGATACAGCGGATTTAAATATCTCTACAAAGCCCCCAAACTGGAAAAGATAGCTCTTGGTTTTGGAATCTTTCGGGAGAAGCTCATGTCCTATGCAACTATTATATGGCCGGATGATGACCATGCCTTGCCCATTTACTCTGCGTATTGGGCAGAGAGTGCTAAGGGTAATTTCTTCCTCGTTGATCTCTATCCTCTGGCTGACTGTATTAGGGATCTCCCCTATATGGAGAAATACCTTGAACCCTTGGAGGATACCTACAACAAGGGTCTTGATTATTTCTTTAGTTTAGGGGGGAGGAGCGCCAATTGGTTTCGGGCACTCACTTCTCCCTACTGTTTGACCGGAGATATTGACGCAAACAAAGAAAACCAGGAAAGGATCCTTGCGTTAATTCTTGAATATCTGAAGATCTACACTGATCTCTGGAAAAAGGATGAGCCAAGACCGTTAGAATATATGAAGGAGTTGAATGCCAGAAAAGAGGCCATTCGGATGACCTTTCAGGAGAGGGATTTAATAGGCGATATGATGTTAACCAAGGCCATAGGAAAGGAATTGGCTCATTTGTCTCTCATTACCCAGTTTTGAGGTGGGTTAAACTTCATGTATATCTGGATGCCGTAACTATCTATTGCGAATTGCAGATTGTGGAATGAGGATTGGTGATTGCAGTTAGAAATCAAACGTAAGACGTGAGACGAGAATAACAAAATCGTTCTTACATCTCACGTCTTACCTCTTTTAACCCCAAAACTCAAAACCCTAACCGCAGGCTCCCTAACCAATTGTCTGACTTCCCTTATAAAAGAGGGAAGGAAACAATTCTGAGAATTGTTGACACTGGTGATGTTCCCTGATTTAAGCTATTCAGGGAAGCGAGATATATATCAACCAGATGGTTGCTCTGTCCCTGGAAAAATCCAAAGAGCAGAAAACTCGCCACTACCAGGAAGGTGATAAATGTTATGGCAATAATTCTCGCCACCTTAAATCCTGATTTCGTCTCAATGTGTTCCATCGTCATCTCCTTTCTTTTAGTGATATCATGCAAATGTATAATTGCCCGATTGCTCATAGAGAATTGTGTAAGCAGGGGACAGGGTAAACCCTATCATTTAGCACCACTCTTTATTTCAATCTTCTTTGGTTTGGCCTCTTCAGCCTTTGGTAAGGTTATTTCGAGAATCCCATTCTCATAAATCTTCCATGCGCTGTTCCAACTCCCTGAATGTTTCAAATGGGTGCCATCTTTCAATTGCCATATTTTTTTACCTCCTTTGTTCCTCTATATATTGGGTGAGTGGGGTGTACCTGCCTCCCTGCTCACGATAGTGCCACGTATGTTGTTGTATAATAATATTATTGTATAATACAACCAATATCGTAAAAATTTTTACCTCAATTACCTTTTCATGTGAGCCTCTCTTGTCCTCTGAAATACCTTGAGAAGGAGGTTCAAGGATGACAATATGTTATCCCATTCGTTCTCAGGAATCTCGTTAACTACCTTTGAGGTAAAGTGCCTCTCTGACTCTTGGATCGTTTTTACCAGTTCCTTGCCTTTTGGGGTCAACCGGATCAATACTTCCCTTCGATCCATTTCCCCCCTTATCCGTTCTATATAGCCGATTTTCGCCATTTTATCGATATTCCTGGTCATTGTACAGGTAGCCAATCCCATGGTATCGCTCAGTTGCTTCATGGTCATCCCTTTATAACCCTTGAGACTCCTCAAGGTGTAACACTGGGAAATGGTTGCGCGGTGCCGTAACTTTTCTTTCCTATCTACCTCGCTGAACACACGGACAAAGAAGGTTACCAGTTCGTTAAACTCTTTGATAAATTTTTCGATCTTCTCGTCCTGGGCTACCAAAGTCAACCCTCAATTATCCATTACAATTATTGTATTATACAAATAAATTTCCCCTTGTCAAGTCTTTTTTTAAATTTCGGTATTGGGTTCTATCTAAGAAGGTTTAACGATTCCAGCAACCCTATGGTTTCCTCAAGTTCAAGTTCTCGCAATTTCTCCTTCTTCTGAAACCCAGTTGCCACATCCCATCCTCGAAGTTCATAGTACTCATCCTTCATCTTTTCGAAATCTTCACGATCCAGAGGCATCATATTCCGTGAAATTGTTTCACCATCTTTTCCTGGCAGTAACACATCAGGATTGAACAGGCTGAACATGTCCGTGACTTCTAAGGGTGTGCCAACATACTCATTCTCTGGCACAAGATCTTCCCCCCTGCCTTTTCTTCTTTCTCTCATTACAATTGCCCGCTGAAGGTTGAAAACACTCTCGCCAATCCTCTCCAGTCCCTGTCCATCCGTATTTGTTCCGGTAACTGCAGAAAGAAACTTTGCCTCGAGATCGTAATCGCCTACATGGTCTTCTGTCCCCTCCACATCAATGATAGGCCAGGCAAAGTCGCACAGGATCAAACACTCCTTGGCAAACTCCCGGTTCTGGATCTTCATGGCGGCTAACGCCTTGCCCTCGTAGGTTGAGAAGTCAAATGCAAGCTCACTTCCCCAGAACTTTTTAGCAATGGCTCTTCCCACCTGGGGTGAAAGGTATGAAGCCTTTCCATTGGAGGTAGCCCAGAACACCCATTTCACAACGAGATTGCAGACCTCATGGAGTTCAGTCACTTTCGGCCTGGGTTCAGTTGCAAAGAAAAGCGCTGTGGTGAGAAAAATCTTGGGATTATAAGCGGTGGAAAAACCGGTCCGGGTCATGTGAGGCATTACCAGTTCCAGTGTACCCTTACCAACCTTTTCTGCTGCCCTTAAAACGCCTTCAGACAGGACATTTCCAAAACCTTCCCGGGAGGAGATTTTCTTAACTAAAGTGTCAATAAATTCAAGACTCCCGATCTTGCTCAGAGGCAGTTCAGTTTCAGCTTCACTCAAAAGGCCTTCCTGGTAGCATTGTTCCAGCCATTTAACGATGCCTGATAACTGCATGGTGTCAAGCGAGTAACGGTTGGCAAGAGAGGTAGCGATAAAGGATGCCTCGGTTATATCATTATTGTATTTTCTATCCCAGGGCACATAGCAAAACATTGCCTGGCACTTCCTGACCTCCTGCTGGCCAGATGGGCTCTTATAGATCGCGCGCCAGCATCCATCAGGACAGCCCTGGCATTTTGATTGTTTGATATACTCGGCATTTCCCAAAGGCGTGCCCGGGCGAAATAGGTTTAAGCTGTTCTCACCTTGAATCTTTTTCATATAGGACCTGAGTTCCTTTACTGTAGTTGGATGGGCAATTCTCGGCCTTGAGTTCCCTTTAATCGCTATTACCTTCAGGTTCTTCGAACCCATTACTGCACCAAAACCGGCTGAGCCACTGCCTCCGATGTCTGTCGATAGAGTGCTGATCCGTACCTTGTTCTCGCCAGCCGGACCAGTTGATACGATCCTTACCGTCTTGCCTAAATTATCTCGAATTACCTCAGCGGTCTTCTGAGTATCTAGTTTCCAGAGATGACCCGCCTTTTTAATCTCAGCTTTTCTATCGGTGATCAAGAGAAAGCAGGGACCATCAGCTTTGCCTTCGATAATCAATCCGTCGTAGCCAGCGAATTTCAGTTCAGGTCCCCAAAATGCCCCCAAGTTTCCGTAACCGTACTGCTCTGGTATAAGGAATGGGGATTTGGAGCAGACTACCCATCGCGGTGCACCAGGTACCGGCGTTCCTGCAAGAGGGCCGGTCATGAAGATAAGTCGGTTCTCAGGAGAGAAAGGAGTAATTTCTTCCTTGATTTCATCCCAGTAGATCTTTGCTGCTATCCCGATTCCGCCGAGAAATCGTTTGCTGTATTCAGAGGTATCAATCTCTTCCGTTTTCTGGTTCGTGAGATCAACCCTCAATATCTTTCCCATCCATCCGCCAGAGTTTTTCAATTCTTTCTCCTTTCCGAATCAACATGTGGGGCAGGTTTCAAACCTGCCCCACTCCACTCTACTCTGCTTATTACCTTATACCTTTGGCCTTACGATAGCACAAGCACTGAAATCACCGTTCCTACCAGAACTACCAGAACTACCCAGATGATCTCCACCTTTAAAAACAATGCAACAAATGCAGCACATACAAGGAGAGTGCGAGAAAGATCCCACGGGATGTTCAACCCAAAGTGAACCGTGACAGACAGGAGGAGCCCTACAAAAGAGGACAGTACCCCTCTCATAGCCTTATGAAAGGCGAGCGAATTGTGCAGCCTGTCATAGTAAGGCACAACCCCAATGATGATGAAGAAGGAAGGTAGAAATATGCTAAGGGTAGCAATAAGTCCTCCGAGAGTCCCATAGAGAAAATAGCCTACGAAGGTTGCGGTAAGCATAATCGGCCCTGGAGTAATCTGACCGAGTGCGATTCCATTCAAGAATGTCTGTGCATCCATCCAGGAATTGACCTTGACAACTTCGTGGAACATGAGGGGAAGGGCTCCAAATCCTCCTCCAAAGGCAAATAAGGTTATCCTGGCCATGAGAGCAGCAAGGTTGAATAACTTCTGCTGGAAAACAAAGAGGAAAATGAAACCTCCTATGGTAATCAACAAAAGCAACAGCAGAGGTTTTAAAGAGCGCGACTCTCCTGATGAGTCAACCCTCATGGGAGGAAGTGTCTGTCTACGGTAGAACATAAGCCCTAAAAGAGCAGCAAGCAGAATTACCAGGATTGGATGCAATCCTATCCCGAACATGACTGCAGCAACAACTGCTATGATTACGTCCTTCTCTTTTTTCAGGGAAGTTCTGCCGAATGATAAGGTGGCGTGAGCAACAAGGGCTACGATGATAGCCTGGAGGCCATGAAACGCTGGAACCACCGTAGGCAGGCTATACGTACGCATATAGAGGACAGAAAGGATCATCATAGAGAAGAATGCAGGAAGACCAAAGCCTAAGAAACAAACTCCAGCACCTGCCATTCCCCGTAATCGCAGTCCTGCATACGCTGCTGTCTGCATGGTAATTATGCCTGGTATCGTTTGACAGAGGGCTACGCCATCCTGAAAGGATGCTTCATCAAGCCACTTCTTTCGCTCAACTACCATGGTGCGAATGTAGGCAACCATAGGAGGACCGCCAAATGCGGTTGACCCTAATTTAAGAAAAGAGAGAAACAGGAGAAGTAGTGATGGTTTGGGCGTAGGGGCAGGTTCTAAACCCTCCCCCACATTTTTTATGGCGGGCATTTGCCGCAGACAGATCTGAATAGGGTAGTACTCAGGTAGCGGTCTCCCCGATCAGGAAGGAGTACAACAATTGTACCTTCACTAATGTCCCGTGCTATGCGCAGGGCACCGGCTATAGCTGCCCCACTTGACATCCCGACCAGAAGGCCTTCTTTCTGGACAACGAGCCTGGTCATTTCAAATGACTCGTTGTCATCGATGACAATCTTTTCGTCCAGTTCTTGAGGACGGTAAATCTTTGGCACGATGGATTCTTGCATGTTTTTCAGCCCCTGGATAGAGTGTCCAATGGTGGGTTCAATCCCCACAATTTTGACCTTTGGTTTTCGTTCCTTTAAGAATCTGCTCACCCCCATCAAGGTTCCAGTTGTTCCCATCCCAGCCACGAACACATCAATCTCTCCATTGAGCTGGGCAAAGATTTCAGGGCCAGTGGTCTCATAGTGAGAAATAGTGTTATTTTCGTTTTCGAACTGGTTGGGCATGTAATACTTTTCAGGGGATTCGTTTAGAATCTGATGTGCCCTGAGAATGGCCCCATCTGTTCCCTCATTTGCAGGGGTGAGCACAACCTCTGCACCATAAGCCTGGAGGATCTGACGGCGTTCCGTGCTCACACACTCTGGCATGAAGAGTTTAACTTGGTATCCCCTTGCACTCCCTATCATGGCTAAGGCAATTCCTGTGTTGCCGGAGGTTGGTTCAAGGATGATTTTATCGCTTGTGAGCTCGCCGGACTCCTCAGCCTTTTTTAGCATGTAAAGGGCAGGGCGGTCTTTGACCGAACCACCGGGATTGGCCCCTTCATATTTACCAAATATTCTCACCTTAGGGTTATGGTTCAAATTGCGCATTTCTACCAGCGGGGTATTACCGATAATACATGTTACACTCATTTTACCTGTCCTCACATTTTTGAATGGTATGCAGGGACGGTTCATGAGCCGACCCTGCACCCTGTAAACTCTATGTGAGAGTATAGAAATGAGGGCGTAGGAAGTCAAGTATTACCCATCTCGATCTTTAAACCGGCACAGAGGGTTGTTTATCGAAATTGCATAGGATAAAATATAGACTTAGACTACCCTCCACATCAGACCTATCCCTACAATGGGAGGAAGAATGAGACAGGAAAGAGTTGAGATCTCTTGTGATGGTGAAAGGATCTGTGGGGTGCTCCATCTCCCTGATCAGGATCAATCACCCTGTGTGGTCATTTCTCATGGGCTCTTCAGCGATAAGGGTACAGTCAAGTTTCAGGAGATAGCTGACGAGTTTCCCAGGGAAGGTTTGGCAGTCCTACGATTCGATTTTATGGGGTGTGGCGAGAGCAGTGGAAAGATCGAAGACACCACCATATCAGGAAGGCTCTCAAATCTCACCATGATGATCGATCTTGCCTTTACTCATCCTTCGATTGATCATGAGCGGATTGGGCTTATGGGTAGTAGCATAGGAGGTTATCTTTCGCTGTTTAAAGGTGCTGTGGATGAAAGGGTCAAGACCTTAGTGGTCTGGGCAACTCCGTACACACTGACAGACTTAAAGGACAAGATATCATCTGAGAATGAGCCTGAGCTGGGTCCCGCTTTTTACAGTGAATTAGACAGGTATCAACTTGGCTCAATCTTAAATAGAATAAGCAATTGCCTTGTCATCCATGGAGATTTTGATGAGCTAATACCGGTTTTTCATGCCTATGAGATATATCAGGGGTTAAGTGATCCCAAAAGTCTTGAGATAGTTAACAGTGCAGATCATCGTTTCTCCAATGTAAGACACCGCCTTAAGGCAAGACACCTCACCCTAAACTGGTTTAGAAGATTTCTATGGACAAAGTGAGGAGAATGTATTACTTCTATTTCAAAATTCTTGACTAATTTAGACAAATTAATTCATGAGGAAGAAATGAAGTTATCAACTCAGAGTAGGTATGGTGTTCGGGCAATCTTTGATATTGCTTATAATTCACCACATTCTCCAGCACAGATTAAGGATATCTATCGGAGACAGAGGATTCCTGCCAGGTATCTCGAACAGATATTTCAGAAGCTCAGAAAGAATGGTTTCCTTGTAAGTAAACGAGGGCCAAGGGGAGGATATATGCTGAAAAAACCTCCGGACCAGATTAAAGTAGGAGATATCATCCGGTCAGTTGAAGGTCATTCCATGATCGTCTTTTGTACGGAGATTGAGGGCAGCAGAAAGAAGTGTACCCTCTACGATAAATGTGTTACCAAAAAAGTGTGGCAAGAAGGTTGTAATCGCCTCTTTGGTTATTTTGACTCTATCTCCATTGCCGATCTTTGCAAGATGGCCAAGGAGATGGGAATCCGGCAGGAACTCGGCCACCAACTCAGTTTCGTAATTTAACGTAAGGGTTGAGAGGTTTTTCTCTTATGGAGAAGAATAAGGGAAATCATATTCTTGAGTTGATTGGGAATACACCGATTGTTAGACTAAATAAAGTGGTAGGGAAGGGTGATGCCACGATCTGGGCTAAGCTTGAGTCCTTCAATCCAGGGGGGAGTGTGAAGGATCGAATCTGCTTAAGTATGATTGAGGCGGAAGAGAGGGATGGGAAGATAAAACCAGGTACTACCGTTATAGAACCAACGAGTGGTAACACAGGCATTGGTCTGGCCATGGTGTGCGCAGCCAAGGGATATAAACTGATTCTTGCCATGCCTGAAACCATGAGTATTGAAAGGAGGATGCTCCTTAAAGCATACGGTGCAGAATTGGTATTAACCCCTGGTCAAGAAGGGATGAAAGGGGCAGTTAAAAGAGGGGAGGAACTGATCGCCGAAAATAAAAATTCCTTTATGCCTCAGCAGTTCAAGAACCCGGCTAATCCCGAGATACATCGCAGGACCACTGCCCAGGAGATCTTGAGACAGATCGGTGAGAATATCGATGCCTTCGTGAGTGGTGTAGGTACTGGGGGTACAATTACCGGGGTGGGTGAGGTCTTGAAAGAAAAAAACCCCACGGTAAGGATTATAGCGGTGGAACCAGCTGCCTCTCCAGTGCTCTCCGGAGGGATACCCGGGCCTCACAAGATTCAAGGGATTGGGGCAGGTTTCATACCCGACGTTCTGAATACGAAGATCATAGACCGAATCATTACTGTGAAGGATGATGAGGCACAGGAGACATCAGTTCGATTAGCTAAAGAAGAGGGGCTTTTAGTGGGGATTTCCTCGGGTGCTGCTACCTTTGCTGCACTTAAGGTTGCAAGAGAGCTGGGAAAGGGGAAGACCGTAGTGGTAATTCTCCCTGATACAGGAGAAAGATATTTGAGCACAGGGTTATTTGGATAAAACTCTAAATTCGAAGTACAAAATTCTAAACAAATCCAAATGTCAAAATTCAAATAAATAATTAAAAAAAATGTTTCGGATTTCGATATTCGGATTTCGAATTTGAGGAGTAACGATGTGGGAATATACTGAGAAGGTTAAAGATCACTATATGAACCCCCGCAATGTTGGGGTGATAGAGGATGCCGATGCTATAGGTGAAGTGGGGAATATCGTGTGTGGAGATGCCCTGAAGCTTACTCTTAAAGTTGATAAGAGAAGTGGGAAAATTATTGATGCCAAGTTCCAGACCTTTGGGTGTGGAAGTGCCATCGCCTCTTCTTCTGCTCTGACCGAGATGATCAAAGGGAAAACCTTATCCGAAGCGGAAAAGATCACCAATCAGGATATTGCCACCTATCTGGGAGGATTGCCTCAAGAAAAGATGCACTGCTCAGTTATGGGAAAAGAGGCCTTAGAAACTGCTATCGCCAGATACCGGGGCAAGAAGCTGGAGAGAGAGGAAGAGGAAGAAGGGAAAATAGTTTGTCAGTGTTTTGGCGTAACTGACAGAAAAATCGAGAAGGTTATACGTGAGAATAATCTAACCACAGTGGAGCAGGTGACTAACTACACTAAGGCAGGTGGGGGGTGTGGTTCATGTATCCCCAGAATCGAGGAAATCTTAAAAGAGGTGAGGGGAAGGAAGGAAGAAGAGAAGGTAGAGAAAAAGCCTTCTCCCCGCAAGGGTCTGACTAATCTCCAGAGGATACAGCTGGTACAAGAGACCATTGAGAAGTCGATAAGACCGCAGTTGCAGCGGGATGGAGGAGATATCGAACTTATCGATATAGAAGGTCCTAAGGTACTGATTGCCCTTCGTGGGATGTGTGCAAACTGCGTAGCGGCTGAGGCAACAGTCAAGGGACAGATCGAAGCCAAGTTGAGAGAATTTGTTGACGAGGACATAATTGTTGAAGAGGTGAAGTAATGGGAGAGAAAAAACTGGTCTATGTTGATAACAATGCCACTACCAGAGTGGATGAAGAGGTGGTTCATGCCATGCAGCCCTATTTCACGGGACTGTATGGCAACCCATCCAGCATCCATAGTTTCGGAGGCCAGATTGCCAAGAAGATTGCTGATGCCCGGGGGCAAGTCGCCGAGCTTCTCGGTGCCCAGGATACCGAGATCGTTTTCACCAGTGGTGGAACCGAGAGCGATAACTTTGCCATCAAGGGTGTCCTGGAATACTTCCCTGATAAGAAGCATATCGTGACCACTAAGGTGGAACATCACGCCGTCTTAAGCCTCTGCGATAAACTGGCCAAAGAGGGTTATCAGGTGACCAAGCTTTCTGTAGACCGGAAGGGAAATCTTGATCTTAATGAACTCAGAAACTCTCTCAGGGATGATACTGCCATCGTTTCTATTATGTATGCCAACAATGAGACCGGCGTGATCTTCCCGGTTGAGAAGATCGGGCAGATTGTAAAGGAGAGAGGGATAACTTTTCATGTGGATGGGGTGCAGGCTGTGGGTAAAATTCCCATCAATCTCAAGGATAGTCCCATTGATCTTCTTTCGCTTTCCAGCCATAAATATCATGGTCCCAAAGGGATTGGGGCCCTCTACATCAAAAGAGGTACCAGGATAAAACCCATGATTGTTGGTGGCCATCATGAGAGAGGCAGGCGGGCAGGAACAGAAAATGTTCCGGGGATCATCGGACTGGCTAAGGCCTGCGAACTTGCACAGAAGTATATGCAAGACGAACTCACCCGCATAAAGGGGATGCGCGATCGATTGGAAGAGAAAATCCTCGCCCGTTTTAAGAATGCCCTCGTAAATGGCGACAGGGAAAACAGGACACCCAATACGACCAATATCAGCTTTGAGTATGTGGAGGGAGAGGCGATTCTCCTCTACCTTGATGAAAGGGGGATAGCTGCCTCCTCTGGCTCAGCCTGTACCTCTGGTTCCCTTGAGCCTTCCCATGTTCTCCGGGCAATGGGTGTACCATTTACCGCTGCTCATGGTTCGGTGCGCTTCAGTCTGAGTCGTTTCAATACTGATGAGGACGTTGATTATATATTGTCCGAGCTGCCGCCAATCATTGAACGATTGCTTGAGATCTCCCCATTCGGGAGGGAGGTTCTTTAGGCTAAGGCTCAAGAGATCTGTTATGGACATCCTGTTGACTGAGACAGAATATCAAAGATACCATCGTCAGATCATTCTCCCGTGCTGGGGAGTGGAAGGGCAGAAAAAGGTCAAAGAGGCGGTGGTGTTCATCGCCGGTGCTGGTGGACTGGGTAGCCCGGCTGCCATCTATCTCGCTGCCGCCGGTGTAGGCAGGATCAGGATATGTGATGACGGCAGGCCTGAGCTCTCCAACCTCAACCGTCAGATCCTACATACGGATAAGGATATCGGGAAGAATAAGGCATTATCAGCTCAAGAGATGTTACGGGAGATCAATCCTCAGGTGGAGATTGAACCTCTCCCATCACGGATTGAGAGAGAGAATATCAATGAACTAGTTGGGGATGCCCAGATCATCATAGACTGCATGGATAACTTTCCCACACGTCATGTCTTAAATGAATGCGCAGTGCGGAAAGGAATGCCCTTTATCCATGGAGGGGTGATTGGGATGTGTGGACAGATCACCTTTATCCATACCCCTGAGACCCCATGTCTCTACTGTATATTTCCTGGTTGCCCTCCTCGTGAAATATTCCCCATCGTGGGTGCTACTCCCGGAGTAATTGGTACCCTTGAGGCCTTGGAGGCGCTCAAATATATTACAGGAATAGGTGACAATCTCAAAGGAAGGTTGCTCATCTGGGATGGCGAGAGGATGGAGTTTCACCAGGTCAACGTTAAAAAATTTTCAGGCTGCCCCGTTTGCGGTTAACCTTTCAATTATAAAATTTTACCAGTCAAAGAAATGGCAAAAATAGCTGTCGCTATGAGCGGAGGGGTAGACAGTTCAGTAGCTGCTATCCTGCTTAAGGAAGAAGGTCATGAGATCGTGGGAGTAAGCATGATGCTTTGGCCCTGTGCAGAGATTGATGGGATAGAGACTCGTACAGATATCTGCTGTTCCCCTACTCACACCCACAGTGCCCGGGAAGTAGCAAAAACCTTCCATTTTCCCCATTATGTGGTGGATCTTGAGAGAGCGATAGAAGAGGAAGTGATTGAACCATTTTGTGAAGATTATCTCAAAGGTTTAACTCCCAGCCCCTGTATCCTCTGTAATGAAAGGATCAAGTTTAGGAAATTGTGGGAGAAAGTCAAAGATCTCAAGGTAGATTTTATTGCAACCGGTCACTATGCCCTTCTCAAGCAGGATACCCGTTACTTTATTACGATGGCGAAAGATAGAAGAAAGGATCAGTCCTATTTCCTTTTTTCACTGACCCAGGAACAGCTCAAAAAAAGCCTTTTTCCCTTAGGCAATTATACCAAAGAAGAGGTAAGGAAGATTGCTCAAGGATATGGACTCCCAATAAAGGAAGAGAGTCAGGAGATCTGTTTTGTTCCGGATAACGATTATACAAGTTTTCTAAAACGGAGAAAACGATTAGTTTTCAGGCCGGGCGCAATCTATGACATTTCAGGAAAGAAGATAGGAGAACATCAGGGAATTTACCATTTCACGATCGGACAGAGGAAGGGACTTAAGATCTCCCTGGGTGAGCCGCGGTATGTGGTAGAAATCAACCCCGAAGAGAATTCCATTGTCTTAGGAAGGAAAGAGGATCTCTACCAGAAGGTACTCTTTGCTCATAGAATGAGTTTCATGAAGGCGGAAGATCTTGATGGAGTCATCGCATGGGCGAAGATCCGATCAACACATAAACCGGCGAGATGCCTTATAAGCAAGGTGAAGAAAGATTTCTACCAGGTGGAATTCGTTGATGCACAAAAGGCGGTAGCTCCGGGACAGGCAGTGGTCTTCTATGACGATGAAGGTGCAATACTCGGTGGTGGCTGGATCGCCAGAGAGAATGGATAAAAACTAAAATGGAATTGATTTTTTAAACAGAATAGAGTAAAATTATTCTACCTTTTATATGGATTGTGAGAGTCAGGAGGTAGGTATGATCGAGATGAAGATTAAGGATCTGGCCTTTGATATCGGGAAGAACGGTGCCACTGTCTTGCTCGCGGATTTAAAAGAAGAAAGGACATTGCCCATTTGGATCGGATTATTTGAGGCAAAGGCCATTGCCTTGGAATTGCAGCAGGTTCGTCCCCATCGACCAATGACGCATGATCTCATCTCCAATATCTTCAAAGAGTTTCATGCCACAATCACCAGGATCGTGATCACTGATCTGAGGGAAAATGTTTACTATGCGTTGATTCTTGCCAGGAATACTCAAGGACAGATTGCTATTGATAGCCGCCCCAGCGACGCTATTGCTGTGGCCTTGAGGGTTAATGCACCGATCTTTGTTGAAAACAGAGTGATGGCAAGGGCAGGTGGATATGAACGGGAAGATGAGGAAGACGAGAGAACCAAGAAGTTTATGGAGTGGGTAGATAAGCTGTAAATCCAAAATCCAAATCTCAAATGTCAAAGTAGACAAACCATTGACCCTTAACTTTTTTGTACGGGCGAACCGTCGGCTCGCCTCTACATTTTCCTTTCACCTTATTTACCAATGAAAAGCTACGCAGGTATTGATATCGGTTCAAGAACCATCAAGGTGGCTCTGATTGAGGAAGGCAAGATTGTAAACTATAAGGTGGAGGATACTGGTACTGATCTTTTAAACAAATCGAAAGAAATGCTTAAGGGTTATAAGCCTTATCGGGTTGTGGCCACAGGATACGGGAAAAGCCTGGCAAAAGGGGATTACGCCCAGGGAATTATATCCGAGATAAAGGCCCATGCTTTGGGTGCGCGGCATCTCTTCCCGAGGTGTAGAACCATCTTGGATGTAGGCGGCCAGGATAGCAAGGTGATCTCCCTCGAAGAAGATGGCACAGTTAAAAACTTTGAGCTGAACGACCGATGTGCTGCCGGTACTGGCAGATTTTTGGAGGTGATGGCTAAGGCTTTGGGCTTCTCACTCGATGAGTTTGGTAAGAAGGCACTCAGGGCTAAGAATCCGACGACTAAGATAACCAATGTCTGCACGGTATTTACTGAATCAGAGGTGGTCTCTCTCCTTTCTCAGGGCGTAGATCCCAAGGATATTGCTTTTAGACTGCACGAGGCAATTGTGGACAGGCTAAAAGGGATGCTCCTCAGGATCGGTGTGAATGGCGACATGGTATTTTCAGGTGGGGCAGCGAGGAATACGTGCCTTCGCTCTTTACTGGAAGAGACTCTTGGAAAGAAATTCAAGGTGTATCGTTGCCCAGAAGTAATCGGAGCTATGGGCTGTGCCTTAGTGGCCCAAGGTATTGGGTAAGGAGGGGAACTAAAAGGTGACAGTTATCCTCTTTTAGATTCAGGGTTAAAATCGGAGCTTGAGGATTAAACTCTCTTACCTTTCTCTCAATCTTCTCTACCTGTAATCCTTCTTCCCTTTTATTGATCACTACAATGTTAGCTTTTTTAAGGGCAGCTATCTTGCTTGGCTTTAACTCTATAATTTCTCTATCTACCACAAAGAAGGAGAGATCAGGGGTTATATGTTCAAGGATGCTGGTTCCCTCAATGAGTGTGCCTTCAGCTTCTCCGATCATGTTCCAGGCTAATCCCATCACCTCAGGGAGTTCTTCTACACTGCTTTTTACCCATACAACCTTGGAAGCTCCGCTCATCTTTAAACGATAGGTGTCCTTGCCCGGAACCATGAGTTCTTCATCATTATCAGTAACCTTCGTTTCCAGGTTCTGGATGGTAATCTTAATGGCAGCAAAATGAGGGAGATGGTTGAGTAGTGCACAAACGAGAGATGTCTTTCCCGACCCACTCATTGCCCCAGAGACAACGATGGTCTTGATCCTTTTTTCTCCTTTTTGTTTGTTAAACGACACCTTGGTTTCCTTGACAATTCAAGGACCCGTGTGATAAAAGCTTACAAGTTTTCAATCGTTAGATCAAATAGATTCTATTCTAAAGGGTTCAAAGGGCCAAGGATTCAAGGGGTCGAGTGAAATGGTAAAAAGATAGAAATCTGGATTCATAACTTGAATCCTGGAACCATGTACTTTGAATCCTTGAACCTTTACTCGAAGATAAAGGATTATAGTGTTCATGTCCGAAGAGATTATAGAAAAATCATACGATCCCCGAGAGATAGAGGGGAAGTGGTATGCTTACTGGATAGAGAAGGGATATTTTCATGCTGATGAGAATGGTTTTGTCCGAACATTCTCCATTGTGATTCCTCCACCTAATATCACTGGTTCACTGCACATGGGCCATGCCCTAAACAATACCCTCCAGGACATCCTGGTGCGGTATAAACGGATGCAAGGTTACAATACCTTGTGGCTTCCGGGCACTGACCACGCAGGTATTGCCACCCAGAATGTGGTGGAAAAACAGTTAGCTCTGGAGGGGAAGAGCAGGAAGGACATTGGAAGAGAACAATTTGTAGACAGGGTCTGGAAATGGAAAGAGGAGTTCGGCGGGATTATCATTAAGCAGTTGATGAGGCTCGGTGCCTCCTGTGACTGGGGTCGACAGCGGTTTACCATGGATGAAGGCTTATCTACTGCGGTGAGGGAGGTCTTTGTACGATTGTATGAAGAAGGGCTGGTCTACCGTGACAATTACATTATCAACTGGTGTCCTCGCTGTCAGACCGCCCTCTCTGACCTTGAAGTAGAGCATGAAGAGGTAAAGGGTAACCTCTACTATATCGCCTATCCCTCAGCAGAGGGAAATGACTCCTTAGTTGTGGCTACTACCAGGCCTGAGACCATGCTGGGTGATACTGCAGTGGCGGTGAACCCTTGTGATAAGCGGTACCAGGATTGGATAGGAAAAGAGGTGCTCCTTCCCCTGGTCAACAAAAAGATCCCGGTTATTGCCGATGAGTATGTGACCCTGGATTTTGGAACTGGTGCTTTAAAGATCACCCCTGCCCATGACCCCAATGATTTTCTCATCGGCCTTAGGCACACCTTAGCGATGGTGAAGGTAATTGGGGATGATGGGCTGATGAGTGAAGAGGCAGGGAGATACAAAGGCCTAGATCGATTTGATTGCCGTAAGAAGATTCTGAAAGATCTTGAAGAAGATGGCCTGCTCAAAAAGGTTGAGGCATATATCCACAAAGTGGGACACTGCTACCGGTGTAAGACAATGGTGGAGCCCAACCTCTCTATGCAATGGTTTGTCCGGGTCAAGACCTTGGCCGAAAAGGCAATCGAGGCGGTGAAGAGAGGAGAGACAAGAATCATCCCAGAGATCTGGGAAAAGACCTACTTCGAATGGATGGAGAACATCCGCGACTGGTGCATATCCCGTCAGATCTGGTGGGGACACCGGATTCCTGCTTGGTATTGTCGGGATTGCAAAGGAATTACTGTGGTTAAAGAGGAAGCAAACCGATGTTCCCATTGTGGGGGAAAAGAGATTGAGCAGGATAAGGATGTGCTGGACACCTGGTTCAGTTCAGCCCTCTGGCCATTTACCACCATGGGATGGCCAGATGAAACCAAAGAGCTCAAACTGTTCTATCCCACCTCAGTGCTGATCACAGGCTTTGATATCCTCTTCTTCTGGGTAGCCCGGATGATGATGATGGGCCTGAAGTTTATGGGCCAGGTTCCTTTCAGGGATGTCTATATCCATGCCTTGGTTCGTGATGTTGAAGGGCAGAAGATGAGCAAATCTAAGGGTAATGTGATTGATCCCCTTGAAGTGATTGATAGGTTTGGAACGGATAGCTTCCGCTTTACCTTAGCAGCACTGGCCATTCAGGGGAGAGATATCAGGCTTTCAGAAGAGAGGATTGAGGGATACCGCCATTTTGTTAACAAGCTCTGGAACGCCTCTCGCTTCACCATTATGAACCTTAGGGATTTCAGCGCGGATGAATTTACCCTCAATCCTGATCACTTCACACTTGCCGATCAATGGATAGTAAGCCGGTTGAATCGGGTTATCTTAGAGGTAGAGAACTGTCTTGACAGCTATAAGTTCAATGAAGCTGCTACCTCACTCTACCAATTCATCTGGCATGAATTCTGTGACTGGTACGTTGAGTTGAGTAAGCTGTCACTCTATCAAACCGAAGACCGCCAAAGGAAGATGACCACCCAGTATCTCCTCAAGAGTATTTTGGTTACACTCGTAGAACTGCTCCATCCCTTTATGCCTTTTATCACCGAGGAAATCTGGCAAAAGTTTAACCCCGGTAAGGGAAGTATTGTGGTTTCTCCTTATCCCACGTGTGAGAAGGGGTATTTGCATGATCGGGCTGAGTATGAGATGGATACGTTGATCGCGGTGATTTCAGCCATCAGAAATATCAGAGCTGAGATGGGGGTATTGCCAGGAGATAGGGTTGATGTCATTCTTTTTACCAAAGATGAGGCTTCCTCAAATACCATCCTCACCCATCATGATTATGTAAAAAATTTGGCCCGGGTAAATCAGGTGATAATAAAGAAAAAGGGGGAGAGACCTAAGTTCGCTGCGGTTGGTCTGGTTAAAAATATAGAAATCTTCGTCCCCCTAAAGGGCTTGATAGATATCGAAGGTGAAAAGAGGAGGTTAAAGAAAGATCTGGATAAGGTAGAGAGAGAGCTTTCTCTGCTCGAAAAGAAGCTCTCCAATCCTAATTTCATTAAGAAGGCTCCAACAGAGGTAGTAGAAAAGGTGAAAGGGGAAGAGGGGGAGTTTAGAGAAAGACAGGAAAAACTCTTAACCAGGCTCACGAAAATTGAAAGGTTAAAGTAGGAATTGGGGATGAGGATTTTTGATTACGGATTGTAGAATAACAAATATTAGAAGCCTAATTGAGACAGCATTGGAAGAGGATATCGGCCCGGGTGATATAACCACCTCCCTGATCAGCGACCAAAAAGTGGAGGTTAAGGCCAGAGTTTTAGCCAATGAAGACTTGATCCTTGCTGGCAGAGAGATATTCTTTAAGGTGTTTGAATGCTTGGACTCAGGGATTGTTGGTAAAGGGTTCTTCGAGGATGGTGAAAAAGTTAAAAAAGGTGAGGTTGTGGCTGAACTGAGAGGAGATGCCTTATCTATCTTAAAAGGGGAAAGGGTTGCCCTGAACTTTCTCCAGCACCTTTCAGGGATTGCTTCATTAACCCGGGAGGTCACTGAAAGGGTAAAGAACTATAAAGTTAAACTCCTTGACACCCGTAAGACCACGCCAGGACTCAGGGCTTTAGAAAAGTACGCTGTTAGGGTGGGGGGAGGAACTAATCACCGTTTCGGCCTGTTTGATGGTATCTTGATCAAGGAGAACCACATCTTTATTGCCGGAGGGATTAAGGCTGCGATAGAAAAGGCTAAGGCCAATGCCCCTCATTCTGTGGAGATTGAGGTAGAGGTTAGGGATCTGGATGAGGTGAAGATTGCCTTGAAGGCAGGCGTTGACATCCTCTTACTTGATAACATGGATCTCAACACCATGAGGAAGGCAGTAGAGATGGTAAATAGAAAAGCCTTGATTGAAGCTTCAGGAAATATTAATAAAGATAATGTGGAAAAGGTGGCTAAAACAGGTGTGGATTTCATCTCCATGGGAGCACTTACTCACTCTGCCCGGGCCAAGGATTTGAGCCTGGAAATTGTGGAGATCGTAAAGAAACGTTCCAGGTGATTCTATGCTCTTAGCGATAGATGTAGGAAACACCAATATTGTTCTGGGATGCTATCAGGGAGATCAACTGATCAGTAACTGGAGAATTGTGACCGAACAAAAACGAACCAGTGATGAATACGGAATGGTCTTACGGAACCTCTATACAGCACGTGGGTTAGCCTTGAAGGATACCGTGGCAATCATCATCTCCTGTGTTGTTCCCCCCATGCTCAATATGTTAGAAGAGATGGCTTTGAAATATTTTGGTATCACCCCTTTAATTGTAGGCCCAGAGATTAAGACGGGTATGCCTATATTCTATGATAATCCCAGCGAGGTTGGGGCAGACCGGATCGTTAATGCGGTAGCTGCCTATGAGAGGTACAAACAGAGTCTGATTATTGTAGACTTCGGGACTGCCACCACCTTTGATTACATCTCACCCCGCGGAGAGTATATAGGAGGGGCAATTGCACCAGGACTTTTTATCTCAAGTGAGGCCCTTTTTCAGCGTGCATCCAAGCTCCCCCATGTCGAGTTTATTAAGCCCAGGACGGTTGTAGGGAAGAACACCATTGCCAGTATGCAGTCCGGTATTATCTTCGGGTATATTGCTTTGGTGGATGGCATTGTGAACCGGATGAGGCAGGAAGTGAAGACTAATCCGAAAGTAGTGGCCACAGGAGGACTTGCCCATCTCATTGCCTCAGAATCAGAAACCATTGAGGAGGTGGATGAAAACCTTACCTTAGAGGGACTTAAGATCATTTACGAGCGCAACCGGGTTTAAGGAGAGGAACATGTTTATCGTCGGGAATCTTTTGCATGCCCTGGCTACTATCATACACTGGGTGCTCAACATTTACCTCTGGCTGGTTATTGCTCGCGCTATCATCTCCTGGGTAAATCCTGATCCATACAATCCTATTGTCCGCTTCCTTTATCAGGTTACTGAGCCAGTTCTCTACCGGGTTCGACGCTTCCTTCCCCTCGGTGCCATACCGATTGATATCTCCCCCATCATTGTGCTCTTAGCCATCTTTTTCCTTGATGCCTTCCTGGTGAGGACCCTTGAGGATATCGCTATACGAATGAGGTGATGCCTATGAAAATTACACCGGTTGATATTGAACAGCAACAATTCAGGATAAGATTTCGTGGTTTTGACATGGCTGAGGTTGATGCCTTTCTCGACCTCGTTGCTCAGGAGATGGACTCTTTGATCAGGGAGACTGTTAGCTTGAAGGAAGATGTGAAGAGACTCAGAGAGGATATAGAGGCCTACCGGAATAAGGAAAAGATGATCAATGATACCATGGTCAATTGCCAGAAAATTGCTGCGGATCTCAAGACCAATGCAGAAAAGGAAGCGGAATTCATCATATCGAAAGCTGAGGTAGATACAGACAGGATCATCGAAGAGGCCAATCAGAGGCTCGCCCGCATTAAGGAAGAGATCCTGGATGCAAAGAAGAGAAAGATTCAGTTTGAAACCTCTCTCAAATCTATGGTGGAATCTCACCTCAAGATGCTGGACTTGGAAATGAAGGAAGAAGATGAGGAATAGTGATCAAGCTTCAGGAAAGTAAAGGAGGGGTTGTCTTTAAAGTCTTAATGCAGCCTTGTGCCAGAAGAAATGAGATCGCTGGCATGTATGAAGATTATTTAAAAATCAGGGTTACCTCTCCGCCGATAGAAGGGAAAGCAAATCAGGCGTGTATTGATTTAATTGCTCAAGCCTTTGGATTGAAGAAAAATGAGATTGCGATACTCTCCGGTCACACCGCAAGGAGAAAGAGACTACACGCCCGTGGCATAACTCCTGAAGAATTCAAGACCCGATTAGATCACCTTATTAAGTGAATATTCAATAATCCCCTCTGCACCCATTTTCTGCAACCTGGGGATAAGCTCCCTCACCTTTTCTTCTGAAATCACTGTCTCCACTGAGAACCAGTTCTTCTGATAAAGATTGGAAACTGTGGGGGCATTGAGACTGGGAAGAATCTCTATCACTCCTTTCAGTTTATCCTCCGGGACATTCATCTTAAGACCTACCATACCTTCAGCCTGGAGTGCGCCTTTTAAAAGGAGTGCAATCTGCTCGATCTTTCCCCTTTTCCAGGGATCTTTCCAGGAAACATTATTGGCAATCAGCTGGGTATTGGTCTGCATCAGCTCGCAGACAATCCTTAACCCATTAGCCCTGATGGTGCTTCCCGTTTCGGTTACCTCCACAATTGCATCTACCAGCCCTTCCACCACCTTTGCCTCGGTAGCCCCCCAGGAGAACTCAACCTCCACCGGGATCTTCCTTTCGGCAAAGTATTTCTTAGTGAAATTGACCAGCTCAGTTGAGATCTTTTTCCCTTTAAGATCCTCAAGCTTATTGACGGGGGAGTTCTCCTTTACGACTAATACCCACCGTACAGGCCTCTGGCTTACCTTGGAATAGATGAGATCTGCAACCACCACCACATTTGATCCATTCTCGATAATCCAGTCCTTTCCAGTTAAACCCAGGTCTAAGGTTCCATTTTCTACATACCGTGACATTTCCTGAGCTCGGACCAGTGTACAGGTGATCTCCTGATCATCAATATTCGGGAAATAGTTTCGGGAACTTACCAGAATCTTCCACCCTGACTTCTTGAAAAGCTCAATGGTGGCATTTTCCAGACTCCCTTTCGGGATTCCGAGTTTGAGTTTATTCAATGGTAAAAACCTCCTTTATCATGACGTCGGCACAAAATACCATTTTATGGGGTGTTAAGTCAAGGTATCATCATGATTGGGATGCAGGGCAGGCAGCAGGCTCCTTCCAATGCATCCCATTACTTCATTGATAACACTCTGCAGATAGCCCTTTTCTCGCCTGCGCACCGGGTCTACGGTGACTGGTGGATTTACCTTTACCATGATTTTATCATGCCCGGGGAATTTTTTTCCTTTTGGATAAACGAAAAAGGCACCCATGATGGTTATGGGGACAATAGGTGCGCGGCTTAATGCAGCCAGCATAGCTGCACCAGGATTTCCTGTAGATAAGAAACCGGTCTGCGTAAGCCTCCCTTCGGGAAAGATCCCGATTACACCCCCATTCCTCAGGACGGTTAGTGCCTTTTTCATCGCCTCCTTATTAATTCCGTTTTCGGTAACTGGAATGGCACCACAGGCCTGAATAAATGGACCGAGGAACCAATGCCGGTAAAAGGTATCATAAACGAGGAAGTGCACTTGCCGCCTCGTGCAGAGACCAATGAGCATTGAGTCAAAGTAACTCGAGTGGTTGGCGCAGAGGATGACTGAGCCGACGTCGGGGATACATTCCGCTCCAGTTATCTTTAAAGAGTGAAACAGGCGCAGATAAACAGTAAAGAAAACGCGCAGCACAGCGTAAATCATCTGTTATCGCTCCACTTCCACACTATCGCCTTCAATGAACCTGGTGCAACGGAAAGAGAAAAAAGCGGCCACAAAAATGAAAAACGGAGTGACCAGGAGTGCATTCCTTAGTCCCCACAAATCAGAGAACCACCCGATGATGGCCGGTGAGATGGCGTCTCCCAGTGTGTGGATACAAAAGATATTGACGGCAAAGGCCATGGCGCGAATAGACGGCGGGGTGACATTGACAATAACGCTGTTGAGCGGACCCATGTTTAAGAAAAGGAAGAATTCAGCAAAAAACATCGCTGTCAGGCAGCCAATCACCGATGGGGTGAGAAGGGCATAGATTGTAATAGGGGCCCCGAGCAGAAAACCCCAGCCGGAAACCAGTAAATATCCCTTTCTGCTCTTCTGCTGGAGACGGTCACCAAACCACCCGCCAAATAGGGTGCCAGTTATCCCGGCTATCGCAGTGATGATGCCGAACAAAGTATTCCCTGTGGCAACATCAAGACCTTGCATACGGTAGAGGAAAGTGGGGACCCACTGGGCTAACCCCCCGAGAGCAAAGGTCATGGCAGACATGGTTAAGGTATTGGTGATGAACGAGCGGTTTGACACCAGGGAAATGTAATCTCTTTCGCCTTGCCCGACATATTTCTCCAGCCTTATTTCATCGCCCCCTCGAGGTGGCTCGCGAAGAAACCAGACAGGGAAGGCAAGAATAAGCCCGGGCACGCCTACCATGAGAAAGGCAACGTGCCAGCCGAAATTTTGTCCCAGAATCCCGCCGAGGAGATAACCGAAAGCACTTCCTACTGGGATGGCCAGGTAAAAGCAGGAAAGAACCTGGCTGCGTCGCTGCCTGGAGAAATAGTCTGAGATGATCCCTGGCGAAACAGTGCCGAAACTCGCCTCGCCTATCCCCACCATGGATCGTGCAAACAGGAGTGACCGGTAGCCAGGAGCAAATCCTGCAAGAACAGTGGCCAGGCTCCAAAGTACCAAGCCGCATGAGGCAAGCTTTACCCGGATTAAGCGGTCCCCGAGCCAGCCGAACAGCGGCGCGGAGATCATGTAGCAGATCATGAAAGCACTCCCTAGAAAACCAAGATCGGTATCAGAAAGTTGAAGGTCAGCCTTGATCAGAGGAAAAACTGCATAGAGCACCTGCCGATCAATGTAGTTGAGGAAGTTGACTGACAGGAGGAGCACCAGTGCGTAGCGGCAATAGTTTTCTGGTATTGATGTATTCATTAATCCATGTATTCTCTTAGATTTGATTGGTATCTACTAAATCAGTATAGAGGTGTCAATGAGTAATTGCTTTAAAATTTATGTCAGCATGAGAGAAGAGCAGGTATATTTTATTGAGCGCTTTATCCGTCCATGTTCAGCATTTCTCTGAACGGCCCTTTAAGAGTTGACAATCTGAGGAAAATTGGTCTGTAACAGCAAAGTGATAATGTCCTATTAGAGCAAAGTAGAAATGTCCTATTTCATGAGTGCTAAACTGCCTGTTTTGGAGAGGAGGCAGGATGGCAGAAAGGGACATTATCACGATGAGTCAGA
>Ga0315289_10001056_pt1 | contig 43055 bp, 23 predicted proteins | sample YL17G11_40_MG_FD_203452 | JGI IMG/M metagenome (GOLD analysis project Ga0315289, IMG submission 203452) | Sediment microbial communities from Yellowstone Lake, YNP, Wyoming, USA - YL17G11_40 | ecosystem: Environmental > Aquatic > Freshwater > Lake > Sediment | place: USA: Wyoming | collected... | reverse complement strand
ACGAGGCCGCTGCGGCCGCTGCCGCCGCCGCCGTCCCCGTCGCCGTCGCTCCTCACTCCGCCGCTCCCCACGCCCACGAGGAAACGGTCGCCCCTCACGCGCACGTGGAGACCCCGGCAGAGAAGGCGGCCGAGGCCGAGATCGAGCGCGAGCTGGAGGCCGAGCTCGAGGAGGAGCTCGAGTTCGAGGAGGAGATCCGCGAGGAGGAGCTCCTCGAGGCGAGGGAGGCCGAGGCCGACAAAAGGCACGCCAGCGAGGCCGCCGCCGCTGCTGCCGCTCACGCTGCTCCTCACGCCGAGGCTACTCCCAAGCACGAGATGACCAAGGAGGAGGCGCTGCTGGACCAGGAGCTGCGCGCCGAACTCGCTGCCGAGCTCGGAGAGTAAAAGGTGACTTTTTTTTTTTGGGGGGGGGGGAGTGGAGAGAAAGAGAGAGGAAAAAAATCAGAGAGAGATGAGAACGACAACAACAAAAAAACATCAAACACGAAAACAAACGACCCACTCTTTGTTTCTTTTTTTACACCCGCCTTTTTTTTCCTTCTCTGTTACCAATAGTATCATTCGCACATCGTTTCTTTTTAGAAAGAGAGAGAGAACCGTCTATTTCTTTATGGGTCGTTCCTTTTTTTGCATTTTGTTCGAACCCCTAGTTTTCTCTGATTTTCATTTTTTATCTCGTTCCTTCACCCCCCCAAATCACGCTCTCCTTCCACCGTCTCTCTCCCTGTCTCTCCATCTCGCTGTGCCCTCGGCTTTGGCCGAATCCTCGCGATTAACCTCCAAAAACGGCCCCTCCAATAAAATAAAATATAAAACTGTATCAAACGGCCATCACCATGTCGATCTTCTTGTGCGGCGCGTACCCCTCGAGCTCGAAGTCGTCTGCCTCGAACCCGTCGATCTCCCTCTCCCCGGCCCCAGGCCTGATCCGCAGCGTCGGCAGCGGCCTCGGCCTGTTGAGGAGCTGCTCCCTCAGGGGGTCGACGTGATTGGCGTAGACGTGCGCGTCTCCCAGGGAGTGGACAAAGTCTCCCGCTTTGAGGCCGCAGACGTGCGCGAGCATGCGGGTGAGCAGCGCGTAGGAGGCGACGTTGAAGGGGACGCCGAGGCCTGAAGAAGGAGTTTTTTTTTGTTCGAGAAGAGAGAGCGAGAGTACAGAGAGAGAAGGAGAAAGTGAGCTCGACGAAATCAAGAGGACAAAAAAACGAAAGCTCTTCCTCTTCTGGCAAGCGCGCTCTCTCTCCTCCTCTCCTCCCCTCGTCGCTCACCCATGTCCGCGCTCCGTTGGTACATCTGGCAGCTCAGCTCCCCCCTAGCGACGTAGAACTGCGCAAACATGTGGCAGGGAGGCAGGGCCATCTCCGACAGGGCCGCCGGGTTCCACGCGGTCAGCACGATCCTCCGCGACTGCGGGTCGTTCCTGATCTGCTCGACCACGTCCGCGAGCTGGTCGACGCCCTTGCCCCTGTAGTCAGCGCCCGCGGTCGAGTAGCTGGCCCCGAAGTGGCGCCACTGGAAGCCGTACACGGGCCCGAGGTCGCCGACGGCGCGGTGCCCGAGGCCCGCGGCGTCCAGGAACGCGCGCGACCCGTTGCCGTCCCAGATCCGGACGCCCCTGCCCGCCAGCTCGTTCGCGTCGGTCGAGCCGCGGACGAACCAGAGCAGCTCCTCGACGACGCCGCGCCAGAAGACGCGCTTGGTCGTCAGCAGCGGGAAGAGCCCCCCGCGGAGGTCGAAGCGCATCGCGCGGCCGAAGACCGAGAGCGTGCCCGTCCCCGTGCGGTCGCCGCGGGCGACGCCCTGGTCCAGGATCTCCCTGATCAGCGAGAGGTACTGCTCCTCGGGGTGCCGGACCGCGGCGGCGGAGGTCCCGGGGGGCATGCCGTCGGAGGGGCCGCCCTCGGGGAAGGAGGCGGGGGGCGCGGCGGAGGAGGGGGCGGCGGAGGGCGCGCCCGCGGCGCCCCCGGCGCCGCCGCCCTCGCCCTTGTCGCCGCCCTCCTCCTCCCTCTTCTGAGCCCGGACCCAGGTCTCGAAGCGGTAGCGCACCCCAGCGTCCGACCGGGGAGGGGCCGTGGCCCACAGGCGCCACTGCGCGGCGTCCATCCGCGGGAAGAAGACGTCGCAGCCGAACGGGTTGCCGTCGGGGACGCCTCCCGCTTCGGGGGCCGCCGCCGGCGAGGTCGACGACGTCGGAGCGGCATCGTCGACGTCGTCCTCAAACACGCGGGTGACGTGCGCGGCCGTGCACCCGGCGTGCTCCAGCGCCTCGGCGTAGACCGACCCGCCGCCTATCACAAACACGCGCTCGACGTGCTTGGAGAGCAAGGGGGAGGAGAGCAGGGCCAGGGCCGCGTCCAGGGAGGGCGCGGCGACGGCGCCCTCGAACAATGGTTTCGTCGCCATCGAGTTCGGCGACGCTTCGGCTGTCGCCGGCGTCGCGTTTTCGTCGTTGGCGGCAGCGGCAGCAGCAGCCACGGAGGACCTCGACAGGACCACGTTGAGCCTTCCGGGCAGGGGCCTGAACTTGGCCGGGATGGACTCCCACGTCTTGCGTCCCATGATGGTGGCGTTGACGACGGCCGAGGCGGGGAGCGTCAGCGAGGGAGAGGAAGAAGAACTCGAAGAAGAGGTGACGACATTCCTCGCGAGAGCGAGCACGGCCGCGGCGTTTGATTCCAAATCGGCAGCTGCAGCTGCAGCGCTGCTCGTCTTGCTCGTCTTGCTCGTCAGCTCCTTGAAGTAGGCCAGGTCTCCAGGTAGCCTCCACGGGAGCTTCCCAGCCTTCCCGATGCCCTGCGTGCGCGAAGTGAACGCGACGGCGAGGTGGAACGTGCGGGGGATTGAGGAGGACATTTTGGCTTCGGTCATCGTTTTTCGGTTTTTCCTTTTTCTTTTTTTTTGATTTTTGATGCGACGAGCATGCAACTTTCATTAAAAACGAGAGCCGGACGATCGAGGAACGGAAAAAAAAAAAAAAAAAAAACTCTCTCGGGAAGGCACACGCGATAGCTATTTTCGTCCTCTCGCGCGCGCATCTGGGCTCGAGCACATCGGAACTCTCTCTTCTGGGCTGGAGGCGTGAGGAGGCACAAAAAAAAGGCCGGGGAAAAAGGCCGCATCGTGCGAGTTTCTTTTTTCCTTTTTCTTTCCCTCGGCGATGGCGGCAGCGAGAGCGCCGCCGACGTCGAGGCCCTCGCCGAGCGAGGAGACGGCGACCGAGCTCCTCCCGCTCTCCTCCCGTTCCGGCGCAGGCTCCTCGCTGCCCCCCCCACTGCCGACGCCTCCTTCGCCGGCTTCCTTTTTTAAAACAATGAGAGATAAGGCAGCCGAGGCGGCGGCTGCTGCAGCTTTGAGCAGCAGCGGCGGCAGCGGCCTTCTCCCGACCTCGTCAACCTCTCCTTCTCCCGAAAGGAGGAGGAGAGACGGGCGACGGAGAGACGGGCGGCGACGGAGGCTCCTCGCCGCCTCTTCCGCCTCTCTTCTTCTGATCTCCATGGTCTGCCTCTTTTCCTCCGAGAGAGTCCTTACGGGGAAAGGAAGCGAACAGGAAAAGAAAGCCTTTGGGCAGAAAACGGCGGGGTTTGTCCACGCGAAAACAGTCAAGCCCGCGGCCGAGGCCGCGGCCGTCGCCTCGCTCAAGATGAGGGCGTTCGCCGCCGCCGCGGCCTCGAGGGCATCGGTCTCGCTCTCTGCGACGGCCACGGCGCTCTCGGGGACCTCCTCCTCCCCGTCGGAAGAGGAAGACGCGCTTGTCCTGGCAGCAGCAGCGGCTGCAGCAGACAAAGCAGCAACAGCGGAAGCGGCAGCGGCGGCGGCAGCAGCGGCAGCAGCCCTCGGGCAGACCCAGCCTCGAACCCGGGACCCTTCCCCGATCTCGACGCAGACCCTGACGGCCTTCGTGGGAGTCCAGTCGCGGCCCGTGACGCCGAGGCGCAGGGCGCTCAGGGAGACATGGTTCCCCTCGACCGCGGGCGAGCGGGAGAGGCTGCTGGCGCCCTTCCAGAGCGGGTCGAGCCCGTCCCTCCGCCACAGCGGCATCGCCTTCCGCTTCGTCGTCGGGCTCTCCGCCGACCCCGGCGAGAACCTCCTCGTCGCTGAGGAAAGCCGCGCCCACGACGATGACATCATGGTCCTGGAGAGCGTCCGCGAGTCCTACGACAACCTCGTGCTCAAGACAGTCGCGTTCTTCTCCGCGGCCGTCGAGTTGTTCCCGGGAGCGGCCTTCGTGATCAAAATTGACGAAGACGTCTACGTCCGCCCCGACAACTTGGCATTTGTCGCGAACCAGTGGAAAGAAGCCGAAAGGGACTATGTCGGGTGTCTGATGAAGGGAGGGGAGGCCTTCGACAACAAAAAGTGAGAGAAGAGAGTTTTTTCCCCTTCAGTTTTTTTTCTCGCCAACGAAAAAAACCGTTCTCACTTATCTTTTTTTCAAAAAAAAAAAAACTCAGGTCTGTCTACTACGAGCCGCTCAACGCCCTGCTGCCCGACAGGAAGTACTTTGGCTACATGAGCGGGAGCGCGTACGCGCTGTCGCGCAGGGCCGCGCTGCTGCTCCGGAGCCGCACGACAGGAAAGGAGGCCGAGGCGTCCGGTCCGCTGGGAGGCCTCCGCCCGATGGCGTGCGAGGACTGCGCGGTCGGGCTGTGGCTGCTGGCGCACGCGGTGAGGCACGGGGAGGACCTCAGGATGTGCAGGTACGACGCTGAGGTCGAAGAGGTCGAGGTCGAAGGAGAAGAAAAGGCGACGGCGGCGACGGCGGCGAAGAGGAAGCGGCACTCCTGCGCTCCGGGGGGCGGCGGCCAGGAGGCAACCCCTCTGATGGCCCCCGTCGTCCTCACCAACAGGTGCAACGGTCTCTGCGACCCCCTGGTGAGCCTCGTGGACCTACACGCCGACCCTTCGTGCCGGGCGCCGACGCTCGGGGCCGAAGGAGTCGGAGTCGGGGGAGGGCTCCCCGCCGGTGGCGCCGGCGGCCCTTCCGCCGCCGTTCGCGCCCTGCCCCTCGGCGACTTCTGGTCCTACGGCCGCGGCCTCTCTCGCGCGGACGCGGTCGCCCTTGAGTGCATCAGGTTCACGGCCGAGGGGGACGTCGACAAGAGCGCGTGCAAAGAAGGGAAGAAGGCGGAGAAGAAGAGGCAGAGAAGATGAAAAATTTAACACGACATCGAGCAGATGATTTTGTAAAATTTGTCTCAGACTTGTACTACTTTGATTTGTCGTCGGTGTGTTCAGGTGGGTGGTGCTGTTTGTTGCGATTACACGAAGAGAGACAACAGAGAGGAGCGAGAGCCCCACGCGTCTTGTTAGGACAAGAAGAAGAAAGGATCAAGAAAATTAAGTGGACAAGGCGTGTTCCTTTTTTCTTCGAGCGGTGTGAATGAAAAGAGAGAACCTCTATCCCTCAATTTTGCTATTCCTCGGCTTTCTTTTTGGTTGAGAAAAAACTATGGTGCTACACACAAAAAAAACTGAACGCGAGCAGGCAGCGCTCGCTTTGTCTCTATTCTCTCTCTCTATCTCGCTCTTAGGCGAGCCCGGTAAAAGGGGAAAAAAATCGGAGGACGACTTAAGTAAGCTTCGGGGTGGGTGGGTGGGGTGGGTGGGGGCAGCTTCCTAGAGCCCCCGGGGGAAGAAGATGGGGAGAGGGAAAACATAAAAAAAAACTTCAGAATTCCTCCTCGCTACCGCCGCCGCCGCCGCCAGCGGGCCCGCCCCTGCTCCCGTCCCCTCCCCCACCAAACGCCGCCCGCATCCTCGCCCTCTCCAGCGCCGCGGCCTGCTCCTCGGGCCCCAGCTTCCGGAAGTCGAACACGGACTTGTCCCCGATGTCCTCTGCCTCGGGCTGGCCCAGCTTCGAGAACGCGAACACGAGCGCGAACGCCGAGACCATCACGCTGCCCAGCCGCTCGAGCGGGACGATCGCCGGCCCGTAGACGCCCACCGCGGGGGCCAGCAGGTGGAAGAGGCACAGGGACGGGATCGCGAGGAACAGCAGCGCGGCCTCGAGCTTGCCGAAGCAGATCCCCTCCTTGAAGGCCAGGCCCGTCGCCGCCGCGGCGGCCGGGCCGACGAGCCAGATCGAGCCCGGGTCGCCCGCGACGGCCGCGGCGATCGATGACGACGCGGAGACCGCGACGAGATCGGAGGGGGAGGGCGAGGCCGCGCCGGCCTCGTACAGGACGCCGTGCCCGGCGGCGACGGCGACGGCGCCGGCGCAGCCGAGCAGCCACAGCAGCTGCAGCGCGCGCTTCAGGGGCGCGACGTAGACGTGGACGAGCGCCAGCGCCGCCCCGAGGCCCAGGGCTGAGGCCGCGGCGAGGGCGTCGACGGCCGGGGCGGGGAGCGTCGGCAGCGGCGAGGCCGAGGGGGCGTCGAAGCCCCCGGAGAGCCCGCCCGAGCCGGCGACACAGAGGGCGAACGCCAGCGCCGAGACGCAGAGCGAGGCGCGGTAGGCTCGGACCTCGAGGACGTCGGCCTCGGTGAGGGTCCAGCGACCGTAGACGCCCTCGAAGGAGGTGCCGACCCCGCCGCGGGTGGGCTCGGTCCGGCCCAGGGCACTGAGAGGGGGGAGAGGGGGGCGACGGGAAGGAGGAGGGGAACGAGGGAGAAGAGGCCGCCAGGGTTGAGTCGACGACGACGACGACAACGACGGCGGAGGAGGAGAGATCGGCGGCCATGCCGACAAGGGCTTGCTCGCCGCGCGCAGGGAGCGCGCCATTACTCCTGCTGGTGTCGTCAAAGCTTTGCAGCTGAGTCCCGCGCGCGGGTGCGAGGCGACAGCGGCGTGCATGGTCGGGGCAAGCAGAGAGAGGGAGAGAGAGGACGTGCGAATCGAATCGAACCTTTTTATCCCTCACACGAACGTCGAGAGTGGGTGACTGCGTGGCTCCGTCACTTTTTTCTCCCCTGTCGAGTGCGTTTTTTTTTCAAAATGCCTTCGTCCCTCTTCCGAAGGCGGCGAAAGCCCGAAGAACAGAAATCCGGCATCGATCCCGCAGCACTTGTCGTCGCCGACGCATCCGTCGTCGTCACGGCAACGATCCGAGCACAGAAGGATGCGAGAGCACAGAGCGCCGGAGGCGAAGCGGGGAAGGAGAAGACGAGCGTCGTCGCACCAATCGAACAATGTCGACATAGTCGAAACCGCTCGGCATTCGTCCTGATTGTCTCCTCCGTCTTCGTCGCGCTCGCCACTTCTTTGCTCATGAAGCAGCAGCAACGGCTCGGCGGCCTCGTCCCGGATCGTATTTCGATGATTTTGACTCGATTGGAGAGGCCGAGATTCTTCCAGCAGCGACGGAAAGTCGAGGAGGAGGAAAGCATCGGCGTCGTCGAGGACGCGAGCGCTTCGACCCCGGCCTCGACCTCGGCCTCTCACGCGGCCGCCGACGAGGAAGAGCTCGCCGCCCAGGCCCGCGAGGCCGCGGAGAGCGCGACCGCTGCCTCCTCGGGCCCCTCGGGCTTCGTCACGAGCGAGGAGTGGGAGGAGGCCCTGCTCCTCGCCGGCGGCGACGATGGCGACGCCGACGCCACCGCTACGAGCGCCCTGGCCTCCCTCGAGGCCTCGATCCGGGCCCGCGCCGGGGCCGCCGCCCGCGGGGCCCTGCTCGCCGATGCGGCCTCGCTTCCCTGGCAGGGAGTCCCGAGGCGTGTCGTCCTCGAGACGCTCAGGAGGTGCCCCGGGGAAGTCGAGAGGGAGCCCGAGTTCTTCGAGGGCGGGAACAGCGCGGCAGAAGGAGACGGCGACAGAGAAGGAGGAGGAGAAGAAGATAGAGAGGGCCCATCCTCTTCCACCGCCTCTAAATGCCCGCCGGCCTCGTCCCTCCCGCGCTCCTACCCGGGCGAGACTGCCGCCGGCGCGTTCTCGGCCCTGGGATACGAGACGCTCCCGCTGCTGCAGTCGCTCATGGCCGCCAACGACTTCGACGCGGCGCACTTCGCCTCGACCGCCGCGGCGTTCTTCTCGAGGACGCCGGGGCACGTCAACGCCCTTCCCAGGAGGGTCACTGCGGCGATCGTGGCCTTCGAGGCTGCGGCCGGAGCGGGCGGCAGGGAAGAAACTCGGAGGGCGAAGGCGAGGGCCGCGGCAGAGGACAGCGCCGCGTCGTCGGCGGTCATCAAGGTCGCGCCGCTCGTCGCGAGGTTCGCGGGCACGCCGAGGCTTCGCTCGGCCGTGGCGGGAGCCCTCGCGGTCCACCAGAGGTCATCACGAGGGGGAAATAAGGGGATCGGCGGGGCCGCGGCGGCGAGGGCCGCGGCGGGCGCGGCCGCGGCCGTCCTCGAGCGAATCGCTGTCCTCGGAGAGTCGGTCCCTCTGGCCGTCGCCGCCGCCTCGAGACCGGCCTCTCCGCTCTCCGACCTCGCGCGCTCGTATCTCCGCGAGGCGTTGGCGGCGTACGAGAGCGGCGACGAGAGGGAGGCCGCCCTTCTCGCGCTTCTGCTTCGGAACGCGGGCAAGGGCGACGGCGGCGAGGAAGGGGTCCTCTCTCACGACGGCGACGGCGGCGGGAGCGGCGACTTGGGAGCCTGGGACACAGCGCCTGCGGCCCTGAGGGGCGCCCTCGCCGCGGCCCTGCTGCACCCTGACGACTTCGCGGAGGCGGTCAGGTGCTCGATGCTGGCCGGAGGCGACGCGACGGCGAGGGCGCACCTCGTCGGAGCCCTTCTGGGAGCGGCGACTGCAGTGGAGGCGTCGGGCTCGGCGGGCGCGTCGGCGTCGATCTCGTCAAGGAGGAAAGGGATTGCGCCGCCTGGAGACTGGAGGCCGCGGGTCGACAAGGTGGTGCAGGCGGACGCGATGATCCACCTGATACTGCACCAGCGCGGGGAGAGGGTGCCCGTGGCGATGCCCGGGGAGCGGGTGCCGGGGGCGGAGCAGTGAGAGGGAAGAGAGTGGTGGAAAAAAAAAAAAAAACTCCTCTCATTTTCTTTTCTTTTCTCGTTTCTTCGCCTTGATTCGCGATGGCGTCGAGGACGAGGAGCTCGCCGCTCCTCCTCCTCGCGCTGACTCTCTCTCTCACCGTGATCTTCGCAGCATGCGCCGCGGCTCAGTCCACGGCCGCCGCTGACTCGGAGGCGGCAGCAGCAGCGCCCAAGTTGCTCGTCCCCGACTTGGAGCTCCCTCCTCCGAGGAAAGAGAAGAAAAAGACCAACGAGATCGAACCTGCTGCGCCCTCGCCTTCTCCATCATCGTCGGCCAAGGCGAAGCGCAGCGAGGGCGGCAAGGGCTTTGGCGGTGGCAGCAGTCGGCGCTCTTCCCCCGGAAAGCGCCGCAAGGACGATTTTGACTACTTCCTCTTCGTTCGGTAAGAAGGAGAGAAGAAGAAGGGGGGGGGGGAAGGGAGGACTGAATTCCAAGTTTTTTTTTCAACCTCGGCCAGCTGCGCTCCGACTGCCCCGACGGCTGAGCTCACCCTCTCTCGCTCCCCCCGCCTCTTCCTCTTCTCGATTCCAAAAAAAAAACGTGACCAGCCAATACGACCCCTCCATCTGCGACTCCATGAGCTGCCGCGTGTTTCCAAAAAAACAAGACTTCACCATCCACGGCCTCTGGCCCGAGCGGCTCGACGGAAGCTGGCCCCAGTACTGCAACTCGTCCGACCGCTTCGACGCCGACAGGGTCGAAGCCCTGCTGCCGCGGCTGCGGGAGCAGTGGCCGAGCTTCGGGATGGGCGCGGACGCGCAGTTCTGGGGCCACGAGTGGATGCGGCACGGTACCTGCGCGGGCAAAGGGGCCGCGGGCGGGAAGGGGGGCGCGGGCGGGAAGGGGGGCGACGGGGCGGCCGTCGACCCGTCGCGCCTGGGCGCCGACGAGGAGACCTACTTTGGCGCCGTGCTCGACCTCCACTCCAAGTACCCGCTGCTCCCGGCCCTGGAGCGCGCCGGGATCGTGCCCGACGACGAGCGCACCTACGAGCGGTCCGCCGTCGTCGCGGCCCTCTGGGCGGACGCGAACGCGACGGGCGCGGCGAGGCCGGCGGTGCACTGCGGCAGCGGCCGGCGCGGCTCCGGCGAGCTGACCGAAGTCTGGCTCTGTCTGAGCAAGGCGGAGCTGGAGCCGTTCGACTGCCCGGACAACGTCGCGGCGAGGCGGGTCGGGAAGAGCGGAGACACGGGCGCGACCAGGGGCGGGTGCGAGACGCTCAAGCTGCCAAAGCTCAAGGCGCGGCCGCCGGCGTCGAAAAGGGGCAAAAACTCAAACTCGGTCTCTTCTTCTTCATCTTCGAAAAACAGGGATTCTTTTGCTGCTCTTAAGGGCGGGTTCGGCGCCGCAGGGGACGCCGCGGTCACGCTCCTGGCGGAGAAGAGCTTGTGAAAGAGACGTGGATAGAGAAAGAGAGAGTAGAAGACAGGGAAAAAATCTCTTTTCGCTTCTCGCTTCTGCGTGACGAGACGCAATCGAACCGTTTTTTCTCTCCTCGGACCCTGCAGGGTCCGGAGAGAGAGAAAGCGTCCAGTGTAATTCTTTCCGTTTTAATCTTTTGAACTACTAAATGTTTTCTGAGTTGCATAAAAGTAGGAAGGGGGGGGGAGGGGGGGCTCTGAGGTTGTGTTCTTCTTTGTCGCTCTCTCGTGGCTCGTGGGGAAGAAGCTGCTGTTCGTGCTTTGTCTCTCGGTGCTTGCTTTCTCTCCCCACTCACTCAGTGGCTTCTCTCTCTCTCTCTCTCTCTCTCTCTCTCTCTCTCTCTCTCTCTCTCTTTCTCTCTCTCTGAAAACAAACTGAATTCGCTTCGTGCGAATGCTGAGGCTGGGGGCTTCCGATAAATGCTGATGGTTATGATGAACTTAGAAAAATCTGATCCGAGTTTTTTTTTCGTCCTTCCTCTTTCTCCTCGCTTTTCTCGCTTTCTCCTCCCAAGAACAAAAGGCCCGTCGCTGCTCTCAGACAGCAGCAGCGGGGAGGGCCGCGACGGCGGCGGCAGCGGCGGCGGCGGAGGCTGAGGCTGCATGCCTCTTGGGAGCGGGCTCAAACTCCCCCTGCCCGCTCCCCTCGCCCTCGCCCTCCCCTTCCTCGAGAGCGAGGCCGCTCCCTCCTCCGCTCTCGCCGTCGGCGCTGGCGTGTTCCCTCTTTGAGGGCAGGGGCGTCGTCGGCGGGGCCGCGGCCACGATTGCAGAAGGACACTGATTCATCGGCGTCGGAGGCCTCCCGAGACCCTGCTGCTGCTGCTGCTGCTGCTGCTGCTGCTGCTGCTGCTGCTGCTGCTGCTGCTGCTGCTGCTGAGCGACCCCCGCGGCGGCGACCAGCGACGCTTCGGCGGCCGCCTCCGCGGCCTCCGCGGCGGCCAAGGCTGCAGATAGCGCGGCGGCGCGCTCGCGCTGCGCCTCCGTCAGCTGCGTACCGTCGGTCGGGAGGGCCGCAGCGAGCGCCGCGGCCGCGATCTCGCGCAGCGCCGCGAGGCCGGCCGACGCCGCCCTCGCGGCCGCGGCCGCGCCGTCGGCGCGCGCGTCGGCGTCGGCCTTGGCCTTGGCAAGGAACGAGACCTCGGCGCTGGCCGCGCGCGCGGCCTCCTCGGCTCCCGCGGCCCGGCCCCTGGCCTCGCCCTCGGCCCTGGCAGCGTCGATGATGCGCTGTTGCTGCTGCTGCTGGTGCTGCTGCTGGTGGCTGCTGCTGCGGGCCGCGGCGAAAGCCGTCAAGTCTCCGGTGCTCGCCTGGCGCTCTGCTGCGGCGGCGTTCCTCGGCGGCAGGGACGCCGCCGCGCCCCCCTTCCTTGAGGATGCGGCGAGCGCCGCGGCGGCTGCAACCGACGCCGCGGCTTTGGCCTTGGCTGCAGCGGCGGCGGCGGCGGCGCGCGGGGAAGAGGCCCCGTCGTCGGCGTCGTCTTCGTCTTCAGAGTCGTCGTCGTCGTGGGGGCGGCCGGTGCCGTTGCCTACGGCGTTGGCAGCAGCAGCAGCAACAGCGTTGGCAGCAGCCGCGGCAGCAGCAAGCTGGTTGCTCGAAGTCACGCGCGGGAGCGGCGGCTTGGAAGCAGCAGCGACGGCGGCCGCGGCCGTCCCTAGTGGCGCAGAAGGCAGGGTGGCCGCCGTCGTCTTCTGCGTCGGGCTCGACGAGGCCGCGGCGAGCAGCGCGTCGAAGAGCTCCGACGAGCTCCTGGCCACCGCCGCCGCCGCCGCAGGGGTCGCCACCGGGGCAGCAGGGGCAGCGGCAGCAGCGGGGGTCGTTTCTGCTGCTGCCGCGTCGAGCGGCGCAACCGCAGCGGGCGTCGTCGTCGCCGTCGCCGTCGCGGCGGCGGCGGTGCCGAGGACACGCCCGGCTGAGCCGCTGGTGCCGCTCGCCGTCGCCTTTCCCGCTCCCGCCGCTGCGTCGTTGCCGCTGGCGTTGTTCCTCGGAGGTGACGCCGCGGGGGGCGTCGTCGCCCCGGGCGCCGGAGGGTCTTGAGCGGAAGGAGGAGCCGGAGGGGCAGCAGCGGGAGGGGCAGCAGGAGGAGCGGCCCCGGAGTGGGGCGGGCTGCCGCCGCCGGCCGCGTCGCCGCCGCCGTTCTCCTTGCCTTTGCCGCCGTCGCCTTTGCCGCCGCCGCCGTGGCCCTCCCTCGTCCCGCCCTTCGCTCTCCCTCCTTCGCCGTCCTCCTTCTCGATCCCTCCCCCGCTTCCCCCCCTCCCAAACCCTCCGTAGCTCTCGCAGCAGCGGCACGCCTCGGCCCCCGCGGTCACGAGCTGGTCGGGCAGGCCCGTCTTGGCGTCGACGACCTCGACGTCGACCAGGCAGGGGCACAGGCCCAGCAGCTCGAGGTCGCCGCGCACGACAGTTGCCAGGTAGTTGTCGTCGCCGCCGTAGCGGTTGCGGTCGAGCGAGGTCGCGTACCGCCTGCCCTTGCCGTCCGAGACGGTCGCCTTGCGGCGCGAGTCGTCGCCGCCCGCGGCGCCGCCGCCCGTGATGACGCAGCCCAGCAGCATCGTCGAGGCGCTGGCCGCCGCGGCGTGCGCGTGCGTGGAGGCCTTGTGCGCCGGGGCGGCGGCGGCGACGGCCGCCGCCAGTCCGGCGCTGGCGTTTCTCCCCGTCGGCCGGTCGTTGTGGAGGTGCGGGTGCGCGGAGGAGGCCGCGAGCGAGGAGGAGGAGCCGCCCGCTGCGGCGTGCCCTCCGCCGCCGCCGCCGCCGCTCCCTCCGCTGTGGGGCATCTCCACCACCTTTGTCCTGCGGGCCTGCGCCGCGAGCGTCGCCATCACGTTGGTGCACCCTCCCGGCCTCGCCCTCTCTGCCGCGGTCAGCGCCACCAGCAGCTGCAGGAACGCCGCGGTGACAGAGGGAGCGGGCTCGGTCTCCGAGGGGAGCGGAGTCGCCGAGTGGGGGCCGAGGGCGGCGACGGCGCGAGCGTCGTAGTGCTGCCAGCGAAAGTGGGCTTTGTACCTGAGGGCGGCGTGGGTGCGTTTCGTGATTTTAATCGAGTGTAGAGCGGGGTAAGTCGGAGGGGAAACAAGGGGGAAAAGAAGACAAGAGAGAGAGAACGAGATAGAATAGACTGCCGAGACTCGAGCGCCTCTGCTGCGTCGAGAAAGGGAAAAAAAAACACGCGCGAGAGGCGCTGCTCGCCTCTGGCCTGCTTTGCCTTTGATTGGAGACTCGAAACTTCGAAAGGGGGCGCCGCGAGTCAAACACAGCACGCGAAGCCCCTCGATACCGACCCCTTTCGACACGAAAGACCTAAAACTGACGAGACTCACAGAAGCTGGTTGTTGGTCGGGCGCGTCCGCGCGGGCTTGCCGCCTGCATTCGCTCCCGTCACGCCGCCGGCAGCGGCCCCGGCGTTGCCGTTTCCGCCCGAGCCGGGCGAGTTGCGCCGCTCGGCAATGTCGCCGAGCCCGGAGCTGTAGGAGCTCGGCCTCGACAGCGTTCTCTGCGGCCTGGTCCTCACGGGGACCGAGCCCGGTGTCGCAGCGACGTCAGGCAGGGACGGAGGCCTCGAGAGGGGAGGCGGCGGCTCGACGAACGGCGGGGGGGCCTCGTCCTCCATCCGGGCGCGCTGAGGCCTTCGCTTGCGGCCCCGATGCGGGCGATCCTCCCTGCCGCTGGCCTGTTCTCCCGCGCCGGAGCTCAGGTCTCCATAAGAGGAGGACAGTCTCATCCCGAATTGTCGGGTCTCTCAACAACAGAGAGAGAAAAAAGAGCCCGCCGAGAGTGATGCCCGTTCAAGTGAACAAGGCCGAAAAAGTGAAAGAAGAAGAAGAACAGAAGAAGAAGACGAAAAAAAATATCAGAGCGTGAAAAAACTGCTCTTCGCTCTCTCTCTCTTTTATCTCTCTTTTCTCCCTTCCCCCTCTCTCTCTCGTGCGAGCGCTCTCCCCTCTCCATTCGTTTTGTTGGTTTTCTCAAATTATGAATTCGGATCGTTGGTGGTTTTAGTGTTGCATCCCTTTGAGAAAAAAAACGGAGGTGTGCTAGTAATGACTCAGAAGCGGAAACAGAAAAAAGGTCGTATCAAGGCCGAGGCAGCCGGATCCTGATCCGCGGCCCTCGCTGCTGCCCTCGCTGCTGCTCTAGCGCCGCCGGCGCCGAGCCCAGCCCCGGGCCCGAACCGGCGTCGCCCCCGGGCTGCGGCAGAGGTGGCGGCGGCGGATGCGATGGCGGCGCCGGCGCCGGCATCCCGAGCCCGAGCCTCTCCCCGAGCCCGGCCGCGAGCGCGCGCGCTGCCGCGGCGACGTCCGATGCCGCGCCGTTGAACTCGGCCGCGTTGCTCGCGATCAGACCGAAATCGGCGCGCAGCGCCGCAGCGCCGCGGTAGTAGCAGCAGGAGCCACCGCCGCGGAACCTGAGCCTGCGAGCGACGACGTCAAGGCCCAGAGGGAGCGCGACGACCGCATTGTAGGCGGCGACGGCGACGCGCCCGCCGCCGACAGCCCGAGGGTAGCGCGCCGCGGGCGGCGGCGTCTCAGCGAAGAGCTCGAAGCCGGGGTCCTCCGCGGCCTCGCGCACGGCGGCCAGCGCCGAGGCCGCGAGCCCCGGGTCGAGAGACGGCAGCTCGGCGCGGAAGGAGGGCGGGGAAGGGGCCCCTCCCTCGCCCTCGCCCCCGAGGGCGAAGAGCTCCCAGGGGGACTGGGCGCTCACTTGGTGCTGCTGCTGCTGCTGGTGCGGCGAGGTGCCTCGGCCGCCGCCGTCGGCCGCAACCGGGGCCGCCGCCGCCGAGGCCGAGGCCGTCGCGTCGATCCACTCGACGCCGTACCTCTCCCACAGCCCCTCCGCGCACCAGGGGTCGGCGGCGACGGGCGCCTCGCGGCCGGCGCAGGCGTCGGAGACGATGCGGCACCTCCACCAGGAGCCCCCTGCTGCTCCTCCTCCGCCGCCGCCGCCGTCTCCCGCCGCCGCCGCCCCTTCACCTGCCTCGGCACTGTCGTCGTCTGCAGCGGCGTCGTCGTCGGGCCAGAAGGCCCGGCATTCGTCCCCAACGCGCCACATGGCGCCGAGGGACGCTTCGAAGCGCTGCCTTGGGACGAGGAAGTCGGCGGAGCCCGCCGCCGGGTGAGGGAGCCTGACTTTGATCGTCGCCGGCGGCGGCGGCGGCGGTGCCAGCGTCGGAGTGTCCCCGCTGCTGCCGCCGCCGCCACCGGTGCTCCCTCTGCGCTGCGGCGCCGACGCCGGCGTCGTCGCTCCTCCTCCTCCGCCGCCGCCGCCGCCCTCGCCAGTCAGCTCGAGCGTCGCCACGGGCTCCGTCGCCCCCGTCAGGGGGTCGACCTCGTACTCGATCGAGGCCACGGTCGCGGGCTCGGCGGGCCGGAGGCCGGGGAGCGCCGCCCAGGGCGCGGGCAGCGCGGAGGCGGCGGCCGGGAGCGGGACCGAGACCGGGGCGGGCGCGGCGCGGCCTCGTCGCTGGCGCGCGTGCCCGCGCTCCTGCTCCTCGGCCGCGGCGGCGACGGCCGCCGCCGCCGCGACCTCGGACGCCTCGAGGAACGCGCGGTGCCCCTCCCTCAGATAGACGACGGCGTCTCCGACCTGCGGGGCCAGCACTCCGGGGACCGTCGCGGCGGAGAGCAGCCAGCGGTAGCAGCTCGCGGGGCGGGGCCTGCCGGAGGCGGGGAGAGAGGAGGAGCCGGTGGTGTTTGCCAGGGGCCGGCCGCGGCGAGCGGCGGCAGCTCCGTTTCCTTCGTCGCCGTCGCCGTCGTCGTCGCCGGAGGACTCGGAGATCTCCTCGGACGCGGCCCGGGGGCGCCCGCGCCGGGGCCTCTTGCGGCGCCGGCCGCCGCCGCGGCGCCCTCGTTCCTCCTCTGAGCCGTCGGAGACGCCCTCCTCTTCTTCTTCTTCTTCTTCCGAAGAGGAGGACTCAGAGCGAGCGCGGCTGCGCTGCTGCCTTCTTTGGTGCTGCTGCTGCTGCTGCCTCAAAGGGGGCCTGCCGCGCCCCCTTCCACGGCCCCGCCCCGCTGCCGGTCTCCTCCCCGTCCTCCCCCCTCCGCCGCCGTCAGAACTGCTGCCCTCGTCTTCATCGCCTTCGTCATCGCCAGCGTCGTCCGAATCTTCGTCGTCGTCGTCGTCGCCGGAGGTGGAACCGGCCCTCACGTCGAAGTCGACGTCGTCGCTGTCGTCGCCGTCGTCGCCCTGGGCTCCGTCTCCCTCCTCCTCGTCCTCGGAGGCTTCCCTGGCCGGGCGCCAGCCCCTCGCCGCGGCGTCGGCCCTCACCGCGGCGTCGTCCGCGGCAGCGACGTCCGCCGGTGCGGGCGCAGGCATCCCGGAGAAGGCGACGAGGGCGCCGTTTGATCCTGCGACTCCGTTTGCCGCTGCTGCCGCCGCTGCCGCTGCTTCCCCGCCGCTGGAGCCGACACCGGAGACGAGCGCCGCTCGGAACCTCGAGAACGCGCGGGAGACGGCGGCGGAGACCGCCGAGGCGTCCCCTCCGGCCTCATGCGCTGCCCAGGCCGCGGCGGAGACGGAGGGAGGGGACTGGAGTACCGCGCGAGGGAGAGGAGGAGCAAGGGGGAGCGAAGAAGAAGGAGGAGGAGGGCGCCGCTCGTCGTGCTCCATTTCCTCATTTTCTTCTTCTTCGTCGTCGTCGTCGTCGTCGTCTTCGTCTTCATCTCTCTCGCCCCCCGCGGGCGTCTCGGCGACGGCGTCCGCTGCAGAGACGGAACTCAGCCTGCCCTGTCTCCAGGCTCGCTGGTACCCGCGAGGGTAGGGAGCGCCCAGGAAGTCGCAGAGCAGGGGAGGAGGCGGGGGGGGCGGCCGAGGAGGAGCGGGCTCGCTCTCGCTCTCGCTCTCGCTTTCGTTTCCGTGTTCGAGGCCGGAGCCGGAGACGAAGCCGCCGGCGGTGAGAGTGCACGAAGGCGGAACGGGAGGAGCGGCGTTTGCTTCCGCTCCCGCTCCAGCTTCTGTCGGTGCCGCCGCCGCCGCCAGACCGGCGCTCGCCGCCGCAGCGGCAGCCGCAGCCTCCTCGAGGGACAGCGCCTCGGTCGAGAGGAACTGATCGTAGCGGGCCCGCGCAAGCGCAGCAGAAGGGAACGCCTCGTCGAAGAGGTGGAGCTGGCCGGCGGCGTCGGCGACAGCGAACGTCGCGCCGCCAGTCGCGCCGCCGCCGTTCCCGCCCCCGCTCCCGCTCCCACTTCCGCTTCCGCTCCCGCCTCTTCCGAGGAGCGGGCTCCAGCGGCCTTCGATGACCTGGATGGCGTCGGGCCACTCCAAGGGAACGGGGAAGGAGGAGGAGCGACTCGTGACGGGGTTGAGCGGCGCCGTGATGGGACCGGAGACGGCGCTGCCGCCGCCGGCCCTCGTCGCAGCCGCCGCCGCCGGAGCTGCCGCGCCCGTTGCCGCCGCCAGAGCCCCCCCCTCCTCGCCCTCCGCAGCGGTGGCGGGGAAGGCCAGCGGCGGCCCCGTCCTCCTGGTCGAGAACTCCGCCACGACGCCCCCGCCAGACCGCAGGCTCCAGACGATGACCCTCCCGTCGTGGCCGGAAGAGAGGACGAGGTCGGGGTCGGACGGGTGCGCGTCGAGGACGTGCACAGGGGCGGCGTGGCCGAGCAGCAGCAGCGGCGGCGGAGGCAGCCTCCGATCCGCTCCCTCGTCCTCCTCTCCCCCTGCCGCGCTACCGTGGCCCCTCCTCCTCCTCCCGCGGACGCCGTTCTCGGCGAGATCGTAGTCCCAGGCCCGCACCGAAAAGTCGCCCAGCGCCGCGAGCACCCGGCGCCCGTCGCAGGTCCACGAGATCTGGTGCACTGCCGGCACGGGCTCGGGCCTCCTGCGGCGCCTGGCCTCGCGCGCGTTGATGCGCTCCTCGTCGGTGCTGAGGGAGAGGACGAGGACGCGATCCCAGAGAGGCTGCTGCGGCGAGGCAAAGGAGGAGGAGGAACCGGAGCTTCGGCGGCGGGGCCTCTGCTGCTGCTGCTGCTGCTGCTGCTGGCGATGGGCTTCCCCGGGCCGCGCCCTCTGCCGCCACACCCGGACCCTCCCGTCGCCCCCGGCCGTCGCGAGCGCGCCTCCCCGGGGCGAGAACTGCAGAAGCGTGAGGTCGCGGCCGTGCGCCGGCTGCCTCTGCAGCTCCGCAGGGCGAGGCACGTCCTCCAGGGAGAAGAAGGCCGAGAGGTCAAAGGCGGGCGTCGAAGGAGGGGCCGAAGGCAGAGGCGAGGCCGGTGCCACCGGCGACGACGCCGAGGCAAGGGCGCTGGCCTCGGCCGCAGCGGCCTCGGCCGCGGCGAGCTCCGCCTCTACATCCCAGCTCCAGAGGTAGAGGCAGCCGTCACTGCCCCCGGCCGCCAGCGTGGTGGCATCGGGGGAGAAGGAGCAGACGAGGAGGCCCGGAGGAGGAGGAGGAGGAGGAGGGGCAGCACCGCCGCCGGCTCCTCCATCGGCGGCAGCCCGGGGAGGCAGCGGAGGCAGCGCGATAACGTCGGAGTCGTCGCCGGAGAGCTCGATCGGCGCGTCATCTTCTTCTCCTTCGGCGGCGAAGGCCCGTGTCGAGGAGCGGATCCGCTCTGCGGCGACGGTGGCCGCGGCGCGCCGCGCCCTGTCGCTCCCTATTCCGCCGCCGCCGCCGGCTCCGCCCCGCTGCGGCCTCCACTGTCCTCCTTGCTCTCGCTCTGGCTCCTGCAGCTGACGAGACGCGACCCTCGTCGAGGGCCTCCTGACCCTGCCGCTGCTTCGCACGCCGCCGCCGAAGCCGCTCGCGGCGGGCCCAAAGGGGCCGCCGGCGGGGGCGAGGCCGAGGACGCGGAGGCACCGTCCCTGCAGCGGCATCGTCGAGGCGGAGGCTCCGGAGGGGGGCGCCGGCGGCGCGGCGGCGGTCCCGCAGTCCCAGAGGCGCAGGGTCCCGTCGAACGACGCCGACAGCAGGGCCCGGGACAGCGCGAGCGGGGCCGGGAGCGCGCTCTCGGAGGAGGAAGGGGCTGTCGAGCTTTCGTGCCGCCAGTGTCGCGTCCGCCGCTGGCAGAAGTCGACGTAGTTGACCGGCGCGGTGTGGCCCACGAGGACCGAGACGGGCCTCCCCGGGCTCGCGCGCGTCGCCCCCCAGACCCGCACCGTGCCGTCGACGCTCGACGACGCCAGGGCGGCGCCGTCGGAGGAGACGGCGAGGTCGGTCACCTCCCCGGTGTGCCCTCGGCAGACAGAGAGCAGCCGCGCCGTCGCTGAGTCCCAGACGCGCACGCCGCGGTCGTCGCTGCCCGTGAAGATCAGAGAGCCGCACCTGGAGAACGCCACACAGTAGACGGCGTGCCGGTGGCCTCGGACGGTGGCGGCGTGGCGGAGCGCGGAGGCGCTGCGGGCTTCGAGGACGCGGGAGGCGAGCCTCGCGGAGGAGGAGGAGGAGGAGGACGAGGGCGCGCGGCCGCCGGGGCCGAGGCCGCCGCGCTGCCTGAGCGACAGCAGGGTCGGGAGGGTGGCGCCCCGGAAGGTCGGGGGCACCGAACACTGCGGCGGCCCGGCGGCGGAGGCGGAGAAGAGCGAGGAGAGAGGGAGAGAAGAGGGAGCGGGAGGGCCTCGCTGCTGCGGCCCCGTCGCTGCTGTCGCGGCCGCGGCCGCGGCCGCCGCTTCAAGCTCCTCCGGCGGTCGCGGGCTCCTCCTGGGCCTCCCGCGCCCACGCGGCGATGGTTGGTACTGCGTCTGCTGAGTCTGGTGGCGAGGGGCGGGCGGCGGCAGCAGCACCTGCTGCGGGGACGCCGGCGGCGCCGTCGCGGAGGGTCGCGCGGGGTCGTCGTCGCCGAGGTTGCCGCCGCCGCCGTTTGCTCCTGCTCCGCTTGCCGCCGCTGCCGCCGCCGCCGCCGCCCTCAGCGCGACCCCTCCGCCAGCGAGGAGCGACGTGGCTCCGGCGAGGGTCGGCCCTCCAACCCTCCTCGCAGCCGCGAGCGCGTCGGCGGCCAGCGCCGCGAACAGCCACGGAGGAGGCGGCGGCGGAGGCTGGGACGAAGAAGAAGCGGCTGCCGCCGCCGAAGAAGGAGAAGAGGTCGCCGCTGCCGAGAGCGAAGCCAAGACCTGTTCGTACGAGCGAGCGTGAGGCCTCCCTTGGACGTCGAACCTCGGAGGCAAGGCCCCACGTGCTACCGCGGCTGCTGCCGCTGCGGGGAGGGCCTCCGGGAGAGCGGCGGAGAGCCAGTGGAGGGCCAGGAACGTGACCTCGGAGGGGTCGACCTGTTTTCTTTTTTTTTTCGGCGACGGAGGTGAGGGAGCGAGGAAAAAAGAGACGAAGGAGAAGAAGAAGAAAAAAACGAGGTGCGCCATCCCTTCTCTTTCAACGACCGGCCGCGCATTCCCTGTTCCGACGCCGTCGGGACGTAGCTTGGAATCTTCTTTAAGTGCACACCTGAAGGAAGCCCGGGAAGCTCACGACAGGTGGGAGCGCGGCAACTGCATTCGACGCCAACCCCGTCGACGGAACGACGTCGTTTCGGCCATCGACGCCGCCAGCGCCGCCTTCGCAGGCATCTTGTCGCCACTCTCCTTCCATGCTTTCTCTTTTCTCAGTTCAAGGTTCTGGGCCCCGAGAGGTCAGCGAGCGCGTGATCCATGGGGAGGGGCGGCTTTGTGAGAAAGAGGCGGCACTGTAAGAGGCGGCACTGTAAGAGAGAGCAGAGAGAGATGCGTCGGCTTCTCCCTTCTGAAAAACAGCAGTGAAGCGCGGGGAGAGAGAGCAGGGGAAGAGAAGAGAGAGAAGGAGACGAAGGAGAAGAAGGAGGAGAAGGAGAAGAACAAGGAAGGAATCTACTCAAAACAAAAACACCTTCGACCAGTTTGAATGAAAGGAAAAACGCTAACACACAAACAAACGGACATTTCTTGGAGCAGCAGCCTCGGCGGGCAAGAAAAGTATTGAAAAAACGCCTTGCTCTCGAAAAGCGCGCGCTCACCTGCGCGTCCGCTCTCCCTCTCTCCTTCTTTTTACAACTCCAGCGCGGGCTCCCTCGCTTGCTGCTCCCTCTTCTTCTCCCCCCGCTTCTCCTCTTTCGCAGCGGCGCCAAGTTCGGCCTCCCTCGCCAGCTCCGTCGCCGCCGCCCTGTACCTCAGCACGCTCTCAGGCGGGATTTTCCCGTCGAAGACCGCCCTGACAGTCGAGAACAGCGGGAACCGCCGCGCGCCCTGGGCGGCGCCCCACCGCTGCTCGATCGCCGCCGAGCACTCGCGGCTCGTCAGGTCGCCCTGCAGGCTCTGGCCCGCGAGCAGCTCGGCCTCCAGGGCGTCGACGGTCTTCCTTCCCGGGGGCATCCGGTTCGACGAGACGCGTAGGGCGTACTCGCGGGCGACGCGGGCGTTGCGGCCTCCGTAGCTCGAGGCGACGACGTCCGAGATGCCCGCCGCTTCGAGGAAGGTATCGGCCCGGACCGTCGAGCCCGAGGCGCCGCCCGAGGAGCCTCCGTCGGCGTCTGAGAAGCAGCACGCGAAGTCGCGCATCTCGCCCATGCCGGCCCGCAGCAGGGCAGCCTTGGCGTTCTCGCCGGCGCCGAGGCCCTGGTGTCGTTGCGAGAGTTTTTTTGTTTCATCGAGAAGGGCGGGAGGGTGAGGAGAAGGAGAAGAAGAGAAAAGCTTCTCCGCTCCGCTGCCGCTTCGCTCGAAGGGGGGGAAAAAGTCTCCAAAAAACGCTCTCTCTATCTCTATATCGCACCGTCGCGATCCCCACCGCGAGCGCCACCACGTTCTTCAGCGTCCCGGCCATCTCGACGCCCACCCGGTCGGAGCACGCGCGCACGACAAAATTGTCGGTGGAGAACAGCCGCACGAACAGCTCTGCCGTCGCCGTGCTCGCCGCCGCGACCGTCGCCTCGGTGAGCCCTCCCCGCGCCACCTCCTCGGCGATGTTGGCTCCCATCAGCACCGCCGTCTCGATCCCGAGCACGCGCTCGACCATCGCCGAGATCAGCTGCGGGCCCTCGGGCCTCACGCGCATCCCCTTGATCAGCGAGAGCGCGACGGTCTTGCGGGAGCCTCCCCCGGGGCCGTTTTCGGCGTCGACAGCGCCGACGAGGCCTCGGACGACGCGTCCCGCATGCTGATGCGGCACGCAGAGCAGCAGGACGTCCGCCCCCTTCACCGACGCGGCCAGGTCGGGCTCGGCGCGGACGTTGGGGCCCAGCTTCACGCCGGGGAGGTACTTGACGTTCTCGTTCTGCTCGTTGATGACCTCGGAGAGCTTCCTCGTTTTTCTTCCCCGCGGCGCGGAGCCGCTGCTGCTGCTGCCGCCGACGACGACTCCTTTTGCGGTTCCGTTGCCGCTCGCGCCGGAGCTCGGAGGAGCAGGGGGAGGGAACTCGATCTCCTCCTCGTAGACCCACATCGTGAGCTCGTCGTCAAAGTCGGGCAGCGTCTTTCGCGGTGGTGACGACGGTTTTTTGTAGCTCGGGAGAAAGAAGGTGAGAGAGAGCAGAGAAAAAAAAGGCGAAACAAAAAAACGGCTCGAGACAAAAAATCAAGCTCTGAGACAAAAAATCAAGCCTCGACCCCGCGCGCCAGGAGCGCGGACCGCCTCACCAGCAGGTTCCCGGCGACGACCTTCGCGGCCGCGCAGGCCCAGGCGCCGCTCCCAACCATGGCCAACTTCCTCGTCGCGAGCGCGCTCTGCAGCGTCGAGAAGCTATTCACGAACCAGGGAGCCGCCGCCGCGACGGCCGGGCGGCGCACGATGCCGCCGAAACCCACAAACAAGTCGGCGCCGCCGGCGACCGCCGCGGCCTCGGCGTCCGTGATCCCGTCCCCGACCATGGTAACGAGCGAGTAGGGCAAGGAAGCGCGGATTCTCTTGATGGCCGCCGGTTTCCCTCCGTTGGCCGAGACTTCTTCTCTTGGGTCGAAGCCCGCGACGCGGAGCTGCGGGCCCCACTCCTCGCCGTCGCTGCCGCTGGAGCCGCTAGAGACGCCGTCGCCGCCGCTGCTCCCGCCCGCCTCGCCGCGCCCCTTTGTCTTCTCGTCGGGACCGTCCCTCAGCTGAAAGTTCATTCTGTTGGCGAGCAACCGGTCCGCGGGCACGCCCAGAGCCCTCGCCACGGGCAGCGCCAGCTCCCGGAAGCCCCCACTTATGAGGTACACGCGCGTTCCCCTCTCGGTCAGGGCGCCGATGAGCTCCTTGGCCCCCGGGGTCAGCCTCCCCTCGGCGGGGTGCGCCTCGTGGAAGCGCGCCAGATCCGAGGGCGTGACGTCCAGGATCTCGAGGCGCCTGCGGAGGGCCTCTTCCAGGGGCATGGAACCCTCCATCGCCGCGGAGGTGAGCGCCGCGACGGCCTCCCCTTTCCCGAGGAAGCGCGCGAGCGCGTCGAGACTGTCGTCGACGGTCACCGTGCAGTCGATGTCGAAGCAGATGACGTCCGACCTCGCCCACAGCGAGAGGACCTCCTTCGACGGTCGTTCGTCGAAGGAAGACTCTCCGTCATCTCCGCGGGAGGGAGAGGACTCGATGGCGTCCTTGAGGGAGCGCGGGACGAAGGTCGGGCGCTGCTGAGGAAAAGAGGGGAGGAGAGGAGGTCCCGGAGGAGGTCGAAGAAGAGAGGCGGCGACGGGAGGTCGCGAGGGCGCGATCGGGGCGGGCATCGCTCGTGCGGCGAAGCCCCTTCCGCCGGAGGAGAGCAGCAGACACCGCGCCGCGCGGACGGTTCCCGAAACCATATCGTCGTGCGGGCCCCCTGGCGGTGAATTGGAGCTCAGGAAGCGGGAGAGAGAGAGCGAGAGCGGAGGAAGGGGCCAGAGATTTATCGATGGGGCTACCTCGCAAAAAAGGGTTTTTTTTTTTTTTTTTGGTCGACAATGCTGGAGCAGACAATGCTGGAGCAGAAACATTCTTAGAATCGAGAATCGACGCGCTGTACTTGTGACAACATGCGTCGCCTCTCCCGCGTCGCGCGAGCTCTTTCAGCAGCTCTCTCCGACGCAGCAGGAACTGGACCGTGTTCTCGCAGTGTCGCAATGGCGTCGGCGGCGTCAGCATCGAAAGCGCCGCCGTTGGCTGCGACGACGACGACGACGCTTCATCGGCTCGCTGCCGCGCTCGGCGCTCTCGTCACTCTCTCCGCGGCGGCGCCGACGACGACCTGCGAACCCGCTCCCCCGCCCTCTGCTCCCCCTCCCGGCTCCGCCGTCCGCAGCGCCGTGCTCTCCGCCTGGGACGCCGCCGACGCAGACTGCCATCGCGACGAGGCCTCGCTCCCCCCCCTGGCGCTGCTCGCCGGGGCCGCGCCGCCCCCGCCGGCGGCGCCGCCCCTCGTCGACGTCGACGAGTGGACCGGGGCCGCCACGGTCTCGTTCTCGCTGCGCGAGGGCGCCGACGAGCTCGGCGTCCTGCTGGCCCTGGCGGAGCTGCTGCAGGTGCTGTCTTCGTCCCCCTCGAGCGGCAGCAGAGGAAGCAGAGGCGGCGGCAGCAGCAGCACAGGCAGCGTTGGAGCTCCCGTGAGCGTCGTCCCGCTGCAGAGGGGGCGCGACAGGGGTTTGCGCCTCTCGGCCGGCGACGCCGCCGCGACGTTTTTATCTGCCTCCTCCTCCTCGTCCTCTCCTTCCGCCGTCACTCCGAAGGTCGAGCTGACGGCCCCGGCGAGCAGACTCGTCGCCGCCCAAGGGGAGCAGCAGCAGCAGCAGCAGCAGCAGCGGCACTCGTCTTCTTCTTCGCCCCTGGAGAAGCTCTTCAGGGCGTCGAACGCCGTCGTGTCGAGCTTCGAGGAGGATCAAGGAGGAGAAGACGGAGGAGAAGGGCGGCGGATGCGGCGGCGCTCGTTCGCGAAGACCTGGACTTGGCAGAGCGGCGGCGGCGGCACCAACGACGAAAGCACAAGCCCGAGAGCGGAGGCGGTGCGCCCGCTGCTCCGGGGCGTCGACGAGGTATTCCGGCAGTCGCTCGAGGAGCTTTTCGGGCCCTCGGAGGGAGGAAGGAGAGAGGGAGAGGGAGGGGGAGAGGAGGGAGGCGGGGTGCGGCTCGAGGGGCGCCCGACCTCGCCGCCTTGGCCGCCCTCGCCTTCGCCGCCCTCGCCTTCCCGCCCGCCTTCTCCCGGGCCTGCTCCTCCTCCCCCCGTCCCCCGCGGGGGCTCGGCGAGGGCCGCCTCGGCGATCCGTGCGCTAGAGGAACTAGGCTGTTCCGTGTTCCTGCCGCGGCCCCGGCCGGCGGCGGCGGCGGCGGCGGCGCCGGCGGAAGACCCGTGGTCGGGCCTCGCAGCCTACGAGCGCCAAAAAGAAGAGGTCCGCCTCGCCCTGCTGCCTCTGACCCACCCGCAGGTGCTGTCCGGGATCGCCGCGGCGGCGAGGGAGGGCGCGGCGAGCGGGGGCGACGCCCTCGCCGCCGCGCCCCGCGCCGTCCTCTTCGAGGGCCCGCCGGGTTGCGGCAAGACCTCGTCGGCCCGCGCCGCGGCGAGGCTCGCCGGCGTGCCGCTCGTCGTCGCGCCCCTGGAGGCGATCGTCTCGAAGTGGTTCGGCGAGGCAGAGCAGAGGCTCGCGGCGGTGTTCAAGCACTCGCGGGAGCTCGCGGCCGCCTCGGCCGCCTCCGCCTCGGCCGCCGGGGCCGCGGGCGCTGCGGCGGCGGACCCTCGCCCCGGCGCCGCCGCCGCCCCGGGCGTCCTCCTCTTCGTCGACGAGGTCGACGCCCTCGCCACCTCCCGCGGCGAGGGCGGGATGCACGAGGCGACGAGGAGGATGCTCGGCACGCTGCTGCGCGAGCTCGACGGCCTGCGCGAGAGGAGGGGCGGCGGCGGGAGCGCGGACCCGGACGCCTTCGAGGGCCCTTCGACCTCGACGGGCAACGTCGTGGCGGTGCTGTCGACCAACCGCCCGGGAGACCTCGACGCCGCGCTGGCCTCGCGCTGCGCCGCGCGGGTCCTCTTCCCGCTTCCCGGCCTCGACGACCGCGCGGCCGTGCTGGCGCTGCACGCCCGCCACCTGTCGGAGGAGCAGCTCGCCGCGCTCGCGAGGGCGAGCGAGGGCCTGTCGCCACGCGACCTCGCCGACGCGGCGGCCGCGGCGGAGCGGTCTTGGGCCTCCCGCGTGGTCGCCGGGAGGGCCGAGCCGGGGACGGCGCCACCGTTTGCGGAGTACAAGAGAGCCGTGGAGGAGAGGGCCGGGAGGCGGTGGTAGGGTAAGGAAAGGAGATGTAAAAATGTGAAGTAGGCAAGACGGTCCTCCTTTTCGCGCCCTCCCTCTCTCTCTCTCTCTCTCTCTCTCTCTCTCTTTCTTTTCTTTTTACAGGGTATATTACGAAATACCTTCTCACTCCCTCGCCGCCCTCGCCGCCGCGGCCTCGGCCTGCGCCCTCAGCGCCGTACGCAGGTCAGCGGCGTCCGCCTCGAGCTCCGCCAGCCGCTCGTCTCGCTCGCCGACCAGCTCGAGCGCCGCGCCCAGCTTTTCTTCGAGGGCGTCGGCCTCGGCCGCGCGCCGCGCCTGGAGCTGCGCGGCCCGACGGGCCTCCTCGGCGAGCGACGCCGCGGCGACGACCTCGTCCGCGAGGCGGGCGCAAGTCGCCTCGAGTTCCGCGAGGCGACTGGTATTGGTGCCGCTGTTGCTGCTGCTGTTGTCGTCTCCGTTGCCGTCGCCGACGCCGGGAACAGCCGCTGCTGCCGGCCCCCGCGGGAGGGAGAACGACGGCGCGGAGGAGAGGGGCAAAGAGCTGTCGAGCGACCCCACAGAAGTCGCGCCAGCGACCGCGGCGGCCTTGGCGGCCTCCTCCGCCGCCGCCGCGCGCGCCTCGGCCGACGCGATCCTCCCCGCGGCCTCGAGCTCGGACCTCCGGAGCTCTCCCCGCGCCTGCGAGGCAGCCAGCGCCGCCGCGTCCGCTCGGGCGACGGCGGAGGCCAGGGCGGCCGCGACCTCGTCCCTCTCCGCGCTCGCGGCCGCCTCCCCGCGCCTGGACTCCGCCGCCGAGCTCTCGGCGGCGGCCGCCCTCCGAGCCACCTCGGCCGCCGCGCTCCTCGCCGCCTCGGCCTCCCTGCGCGCCGCGTCCCCTCTCGCCCTCGCCTGCGACAGCGCCGCCTCGGCGGCGGCCGCGCGCGCGACGGCCGAGGACGCCCGGTGCGCGGCGTCCCTCTCGAGCTCCGCCGCCCCCGCCGCGGCGGCCTCGGCGTCGGCGAGCCGCGCGGCGAGCGCCCCCTCGGCCTCGCGCCACGCCGCGGCCGCGCTCGCCGCCGCGGCCCGCTCGCTCTCGAGCTGCCGCGCCAGCGGCGCCGCGGCCTCGGCCAGCCGCGCCGCGGCCTCGTCCCTCGCCGAGGCGGCCTCGGCGGCGGCCCTCGCCGCCAGCGCCGCGTCGGCCCTCGCGGCGTCCTCCGCGGCCTCGGCGGCGCGCCTCGCCCGGTCGAGCGCCCCGCGGAGCCCGTCGGCGGCCTCGGCCTGCGCCGCCGCCTGCGCCCTCGCGTCGGCCAGGGCGGACCGCAGGCCCGCGACCTCTCCCGCGGCGCCCCTGGCGTCCGCCTCGCCCGCGGCTGCGGCGGCCAGGGCGGCGGCGGAGCGCGCCCTCTCCTCCGCCAGGCCGGCGGCGGACGCCGCCTCGGCCTCCCTCAGGGCGGCGGCGGCGGCCCGCTCCCTCTCCTCGGCCGCCTCGGCGCGCGCCCGCTGCCTGCCGGCCTCGGTCGTCGCCGTCCCCTTGTCGGCCAGCAGGTTCTGGATCTGCTGCCGCAGGCTCCTGGCCGCGGCCTCCATCGCGGCCTGCTTCTTCGACAGCGCCGTCCCCTCGGCCATCACCTCGGCGACGGTCGCCTCCTTCTCTGCGGCGGCGAGCTCGGCGGCGTTGGCGGCCTCGAGCGCCTTGGCGGCTTCTTTTCTGGCAGCGTCAAGTTCCTTTTGGGACAGTTTCAGTTTACGCTCGGCGGCGGCGATTCTCTGCTCGTATTCTTTTCGAAGTTCCGCGGCTTCCTCTGCCGAGTCCGAGGCGGCGGCGAGGTCCGCGTTGCGGGCGGCGACGGCCCCTGCCGCGGCGGCGAGGCGCTCGATCTCGCGCCTGGCGCGGCCGAGCTCGGAGCGGAGCGAGGAGACGGCGGAGGAAGAGGAAGGGGAAGGGGAAGGTGACGAGGAGGAGGAGGAAGTCGGCGGCGGTTTGTCCCCTCGCTGCTCGGCGGCTGCTACTTCTGCTGCTGCGGGGGCTGGAGGAGGAAGAGGAGGACGCGACAAAGGCGGAGAAGATGCGTCACCGGGCGCTGCAGAAGCAGGCGACGCTTTCCCGTCCGCCGCTGGTGCAGCTTCTTCTTTTTCTTCTTCTTTCGCGGCCCCTTTGCTGCGCAGCGGCTGCGATGGCGAGGGAGAAGAAGAAGGAGAAGAAGAAGCGGGAGCAGGAACGACGGGAGCGGGAACGACCTCTGCCGTTGCCTTGGCGGGAGAGGAAGAAGAGGCTTTTGCCCCTCCTTCGCTACCACTGTCACCGAGCTTTACGGCCCCGAGCACCCCTCGCCCGCCGCGCCCTCGCCCCCCCGCGGATCCGCTGCCGCTCCCGGCAGAGGGTGTGCGGCGGAACGGCGTGGTGGTAGCCGAGGGAGAGGCGGCGGCAGCAGCAGGTGGAGGTGGGGGCGGAGGAGGAGGAGGAGGTTGAGGCGAAGTAGAGGCGTCGATCGATGGTCTCGTCTCGAACAGCTCCTCGTCGCCGTCGTCGACGTTCCACCCGTTCTCCTCTCCATCAGCAGCAGCAGCAGCAACGTCGTCGTCGCCGTCCAGATCATCGTCGCTGCAATCGTCTCTCTTTTTCTTCTCGCTCAGGCGAGCAACAGGAGCAGAATCAAGAGCAGAAGCAAGAGCAGCAGCAGCGGAGGACTTTGAAGGAGAAAGAGAAGATGAGGATTCTGCTTCGACGCCATCACCACCACCATCGAACCCGTCGACCACTGCGTTGCTCGCCGCTTCTTGGGCCGCCAGGAAGCCCTTGTCGATCGACGCCTCGAGCTCGTCCTTCAGGCGGGAGGCCCCCTCGACGGCGTCTTCGGCGAGCTTGGTCAGCTGGGCGACGCCGCCCAGCAGGCCCGCCTGGAAGTCGCCAAAGTTGCCCGAAAACATTTCGAGTTTTTGGGTGTCTTTTTAAGAACCAAAAAGTGAGAATTTTCACTTTTTCGTCTCTGAAGCAGTCGAGCATCGGAACTCTGCTTTGTCCGTCGTTCCCCTTCTTTAAGCGTCGCGCCTCCAACGCGCGATCCGCGTCCTTCTTCGAGAGCACTGCCAAAGGATGTCGCGCCGTCGAACCTCCCCCCTGGCGGGTGAGCACGTCCTCATCACGGGCGGCTCCTCGGGCATCGGCCTCGCGTTTGCCAAATCCCTCGTCGAGCGCAACGCCAACGTGACGCTCGTCGCCCGCGACGCCGCCAAGCTCGCCGCCGCGGCCTCGAGCTTGCGCGAGCTCGACTGCAGGAAGATGGGGGTGGACCCATGGGTGTGCACGAGGGTCGCAGATGTCACGGACGCGAAGCAGGTACAGTTGGAGAGAGGAACGTGGAGGGAGGAGAGGAAAGACCCGGGGGGGGGGGTCGAGGTCGGTCGGGCTCTCCTCGACCCCGTCGTGCGCTCGCTTCTCGCCCACCCCAACCCCCCCGGACTCGAACCTCCGAAAACTGCCCCAACAGCTCTCCGAGGCCATCTCCTCCGTCGAGGCCGAGGTAGGCCCCGTCAACGTCCTCGTGGCCAACGCCGGGAGCTCCGAGCCGGGGCGGTTCGTCGACCAGGGCCCCGAGGTCGCCGAGAGGGCGATGCGGCTCAACTACTTTGGCGCGCTCAACGCCGTCCGCGCCGTGCTGCCGCAGATGCTCTCGCGCTCCGAGGGGAGGATCGTGCTCGTGGCCTCGGCCGCCGGGGTCTGCGGCTTCGCCGGGTTCACGAGCTACGCCCCCACGAAGTGGGCGCTGCGCGGGTTCGGCGACTGCCTGCGGAACGAGCTGCTGGGCACGGGCGTGGCCGTGCACGTCGCCTACCCTCCGGACACGGACACCCCGGGGTTCGAGAGGGAGACGCTCACGAAGCCCCCGGAGTGCCACGCCGCCTCGAGGGCGGCTGGGGATGCGCTGTACTCGCCCGAGAGCGTCGCCGAGAGCGCGCTGCGGTCCCTGGAGAGGGGGGGGTACCATCTGAGCTCCCCCGATTTCGGCCAGAACCTGCTCGTCGCGTCGATGGCGGGGCTGTCGCCGCACCCGCTGCCATTGGCCATCGAGTTCTTCCTCGCTCCCTTCCTCGCGGTCGCGATGCGGGTGTTTGGTTGGATCGTCGACAGGGCGAGCAGGAGGGCAGTGGAGGAGCGGAGGGGGGGGAGCGGAGGGGGAGGGGGAGGGGGAGGGGGAGACGGCAGGCCGCACGGCGAGTAGAAAAAGAGGGAAAACAAAATACGTTGTTTTTTCTCTCCCTCTTTTCCTTGTCTCTTTCCGTTTCTCCTGGGCGTCGTTCTCCGAGCTCGACCGAGCAGAGCTGTAAAACCAACATCGATACCCCATTTCCTTACAAGTTACAAAAGTAAAGGGGGGGGGAACGGAACCGAAGAAGAAGAAGGAGGAGGATCTCAGAGTCGCGAGCCCCTGCCCTCTCCTTCCTCCCCTTCTTCCGCTGCTTCTGTTCCCTCCTCCTCCCCGTCCTCCTCCCCTTCGACTTCGCCGTCGCCCCCGCCGAGGAGCCCCAGCCGAGCCATCTCGGCCTCGATCTCGCCCACCGTGCCCCCCGACCTCTCCCTCCTCCGCGCCGGCAGGCCCTCGCCCGCGCCCGCGCCCGCGCTCCCGCCCCCGCTCCCCCTCGTCCCGCCGCCCCGCCCCTCGCCGTCCCGGACGAAGACGAGCCTCGGCGCCCTCTTGAGCCCGGCGACGCGCGACACCGCCGCCCGCAGCGGCCCCGCCGCGGCCCGCAGCGCGCCCCGGGCCGCGTCCTCCGTCCCGGGGGAGCAGTCGTAGAGGACGAAGACGCTCTTGCCGTCGGGGGACGCCCTCGCGCCCGCCAGCGCGAGGCCGCAGCCGGACCCCAAGAGGCGGCCCGAGACGGCCTCGGGCAGCGTCGCCGAGCGCGGCCGCGACAGGATGGCCTGCAGCGCCCGGTGGACCCTCTGCCCCACGCGGCGCTGCGCGTTGGACTGCGGCCAGAGGGCGTCGGCGGTGCGGAGCGGGTCGAGGGTGGCGGGAGGCGAGCGCGGAGGCGGGGCCTTTTTGTTCCGCTTTGGCGGCAGAGGAGGAGGAGGAGGAGGAGGAGGAGGAGGAAGAGGGGAGGAGGAGGAGCCGGCTGCGGTGACGGCTCTTTCTCCTTCTTCGGCGAGCGTCGCTCCCTCGGGGACGCTCGAGTGCGACTCTGCCTCCTCAGTGGGGTGCCACGACGCTGGGTCGGCGACGCGGCGTTCGCTGCCGAGACTCGGGTTGGTAAAGAGGGCGCGGCGGCTCCTAGGCGACGGGGACGAAGAAAAAGAGGTCCACGCCCAAGGCTCGGCGATGTTCCTGCTGCTTCCAGCACTGCTGCCTTCTTGGCTGGGCAGCATCGTGCCTAGTCGCCTGAGGGTCGAGCTCAGCAGGGCGCTTCGGCAGACGGCGCTCCGGCCGGCGGAGAGGAGCATCGTGACAGGGCGAAGGAAAAGGCCCTCTCTCGAGAGTCGATTGCATCTCCGACCGGGAAGAGAGTGGCGAGGCGTCAGCGACTTTCGAAAACTCACTGCGCTCCAAATCACTTTCTGTTTTTTCTTCGCTCGAAAGAAAAAACTGTAGAGAACCGATCCGAGCTCAACACCAGGCCATTACCTTCCACCATGACCTGCCTCGTTAGCTCGACGCGCTAGCTCTTTCAGACAACTTACTCGACGGCGCGGCCCTGGTCGCGGCGGAGCTCGAGAGGAAAAGGAGAAGGGGCGCGAGCTTTTTTTCCATCAATCGCTCCTCGCGAACGAAACACTCGCCAACTTGCCGGTGGCGAAGCATTGGCTAGCGAGAGCGCATTTTCTCGGCCGAGTCCTCCACCCTCGGCATTCCCAGAGTCCCCGACCCGGGACCCGTCCCTGTCCCGTAGAAACCCCGCTTCGAGAGCACGAGCGAGGTGGCTCGGCGCGAAGAAAGCGCGAGCATGGAGGAGACGAGGCCCGGCGACGCGACGACGATCGCCGGCGGCGGCGGCGGCGGCGACACCATCTCGAGTCCTCCGCCACGGAGCAGCAGCGACGACAGCCCGGGCAAGGCCGCCCCCGCCTCGCCGCTCTCCCCGCAGCAGGGCTCGCCGCGCGGGGCGCCTGCATCCGCCGCGCCCGCATCCCCGGGATCCCCTACCACGGTCTCCGTGACCGCGGAGCCCGTCTCTCCCCGGGCCGCCCCGGCGCCCAGCGCCCCCGGGGCAGCAGGGCTCCCGCGGCTGCCGGCACTGCCGCCGACGACGGCGACGCCCCCGCCGCCGACCCCGCTCCTGCAGCCGCTCCGCTCGGCCCTCGCCAGGAGCGGAGGAGGAACGGCAGCTGCAGCAGCAGCAGCAGGAAGAGGAACACCAGAGGGCCGGAGCCCCACCGGGGGCCCCTCTCCCAGGACCGTCAGCTTCGCGGAGGAGCCTCCCCTCCCGGCGGTCGAAGGAGCGGAAGCGGCGGCCTCCGCGGCAGAGGCGCCGCCGCCGGCTTTGGCTCCCCTCCTCCCGAGGAGGCCCCCGGCTCTCCGCCTGCCCACCGCCGCCTCTGGCATCCCCGCAGCCGAGGTGGACGTGCCCTTTACCCCCCGCGGAGGCAGGGAAGCGGCCGCGGCCGCGGCCGCGGCCGCTGCTGCGGCGGCCTTTGGCGTCGCCTCCCCTTCGAGCGGCGGCCGGCGAGCCGCGGGCGAGCTCCCCCCTCTCCCCAGGGCCGCGCGCTCTCCGTTTGCTGCCGACGACGAAGTCGACGACGACAACGGAGAGGACTCCTCCGCCTCCGCTGAGTGGACGGACGACGGCACCTCCCCGAAGAGCAACGCCGCGAAGCAAAAACAGCAGCAGCAGCAGCAGCAGAAACAGCAGCAGCCTCCTCCTCCGTCTTCTTCGTGCAGGAGCAGAAGAAGCAGAAACGCGGACGACGCGTCGTCCTCTTCCTCTTCCGCCGCAACGACCCCGACCACGGCCGTCTCCGCCGCCGCGGCGGGGGCAGCCGCTGCCGGCGTCGCGGGAGCCGCGGGCTCCGCTTCGAGGGCAATCCCTTCTGGGAGCAACGGCGGCGGTGGCGGGGGCAGCAGGGGCTTCGCGGCGCAGCAGCAGCAGCGGCAGCAGACGACGCGCCCGGGCCGCGCCCGCCGCGTCTCGCGCTCGTTCTCCGAGCCCAACCTCTCCGGGGTCGCCGAGCTGGAGGCGCGGCGGGAGGACGAGGAGGCGGAAGAGGAGGAGCGCGAGGAGCGGGGCGCCGGCGACGACGGGGACGCCGACGGCGACGACGGCGACAGGACGGGCGTCTCCTTCGTGGGCTTCTCCGTCCCCTCTTCCGCGGCCAACGGCGACGACCAAGGGGACAGCGGCGGCGGCGGCGACGAGCGGCATCCCGCCTTCGGCAGCGGCGGCGGCACCATCTTCGGACAGACAGGCAGCGAGAAGCTCCGGCAACTTGCGGCTCCTCCTCCTCCCCCATCGCGCCCGCGGTCGCCGCCGCCGCCTCCCGCGTCCTCGTCGGCCTCCTCCGCGGCGGCCGCGGCCGCGGCGGCGGCCCTGCTGCTCCCCCCCCCGCCCAACGCCACGGCCCCGCTCCGCCTCCGCCTCGACGTCCTGGCGGGGCCGGCCGCGGGCGCCTCGGCCACGACCAGGGCCGGCGCCTCGGAGCTCGTCGTCGGCCGCAACCCGGCCTCGGGGCTCCCGCTCCAGGGCGACGGCGAGGTGTCGGGCACGCACGCGATAGCCCGCTGGGACGCGGGAGAGCGCGCCTGGGCGCTCACGGACGTTGGCAGCCTCAACGGCACGCGGGTCAACGGCCGCGAGGTCGGCGGGGGCAGGAGGCGCAGGGGCCGCGCCGTCAGGCTGGCCCCGGACGACATCGTGGCGCTGGGGGGCGCGACCGTGCTGCGCGTCGCTTACCTTCCCGGGGACGTCGTCGTCGAGCCCTCGTCGCAGCAGCAGCAGCAGCAGCAGCGGCAGCAGCAGCAGCAGCAGAGGCAGCAGCAGAGGGGAGCGAGCCTCGACGGGAGGAGCGCCTCTGCCGCGGACGCCGCCGCGGCGGCGGCGGCGGCGGCGGCGACCGCGGCCTGCGCCTCGTTCGGCACGACCCCCCCGCTGCGCCTCCCCTTCCTCTCTTCCGCGTCCGCGGCGGCGGCGAAGGCGACCTCCTCGGCCCCCGGAGTCCGTCTCATCCTCGGCGGGGGGCTCAGGCCGCTGGCCACCGTCGACGCGGAGACGTGGACGAACGCGAACGCCAGCGGCGTCTTCGGCGACGACGACGGGCTCGGCGGCGGCGAGGGCGAGGCGGCCCGCCGCCGCGCCTCGCTCGAGTTCCTGAGCGGCGCCGGCGCCGACGCCGAGCTCCTCTCCGCCTCGGGCTCCCCGATGCCCCTCAGGCGCTCCGACGGGTTCTGCGAAAAGCTGGGCGTCTCGGCGGCGGGCGTCACCTTCCTGGGCGTCGATCACGCGCGGCGAGGGATGCGCTGCGAGGACGTCGTGCTGTGCCTGCCCTCTCCCCTTGACGGAGGAGGACAAGGAGACTCTACTGCCTCGGCCTCGGCCCCTGCCCCTGCCTCTGCCTCTGTCTCTGCCTCTGCCTCGGCCTCTTCTTCTTTCAGCTATCCTTATGTTGCTGCGCTGATGGTCTTCGACGGGCACGGCGGCGCCGGGGCCGCGGGGGACGCCGCAGAGGCGCTCCCGGCGGCGCTGGCCGAGAGGCTCCTCCGTCCTTCGCAGCGAGGCGGCGGCGGCGGAGGAGGAGATTCCACCTGCTGCCCGCTCTCCGCTGTCGACGCCGCCGCCTGGAGGGAGGCCTTCGCCGCGGCAGACGCCGCGAGTCCGGCCGACGGCGGGTCGACCGCGACCGTCGCGCTGGTCTGGAGGGAGGACGGGGACGGCGACGGAGGGGGCGATCTGCTGCTGCGGGCAGCCAACGTCGGCGACTCGGCGGCGCTGCTTGTCGAATCCGAGTCCGAGTCCGAGTCCGACGGCGAGGAAGGAGCAGAGGAGCAAGAACCTCCCTCGACGGCGGCCGCCCCCAAGACCCCGGAACAGCCCTCCCGGCAGCATCTCCGAGGCTCCTCCTCCTCCTCCCGCGCTACGTCCTCTTCTGCTCCCGTCGTCCAGGAGGGCGACGACGACGACAGCTCCGCCGCGGCGACGCCCGACGCGACGGCGGCAGGGGCGGCGGCGGCGGCGCTCGCGGCCGGGGACCCGCAGCCCCGGCTCCGCATCACCCGCCTGTCGGCCGACCACCGCGTCTCCGCAGCCCCCGAGCGTGCCCGCCTCGCCGCGGCGGGCGTGCCCCTGCCCCCGACGCCGGGCGCGCGCCTCTACGGCCTCAACCTGTCGCGGTGCCTCGGCGACCGCGCGATCAAGGAGTCGGGCCTCGGCCTCAGCGGCGAGCCACACGTCTCGCCCGTCCTGAGGCTCGCGAGGAGGAGGAAGAAGGGCTCCGGGCCCCCTCTCTCCTCCTCTCGCTGCCCGTCGCTCGTCCTCGTCGCCTCGGACGGCCTGTGGGACGTGGCCAGCCCCTCGAGGGCCGCCGCCGTGGCCCGGGCCGCGGTCGCCGCTGCGCTCGACGGCGGGGCTACTGACGCCGAGGCCGCCGACGCGGCTGCGAGGGCCGTGGCGGCCCTGGCGAGGCGCAGGCACAGCAGGGATGATATCACCGCCGCGGTGGCGCTGCTGAGGCCGTAGTTTTTTGGAAAGAGGAGGACTAGAGAGAATATGGGACGAGCTCGTTTTTTCAAAAGAAGGAAAGGATAACGGAACGAAGCAAAGAAAAAGAAGAAGAAACGGAAAAAAGGAACGAAAAAAATAAATTGCTGTTGCTCCCTCTCCCCTCAAACAAATAGGAAACGAAAATTAAAAAGAAGTTTTATAAACAAAAACATTGTAGCTACTTGATGGCCCCATTTTATTGATGTTCGAATGAGACGGGGGGGGGGGGTGGGGCGTGGAGCGCGAGAGTGGAGGGGGAGGTTTGAGGAAAACGAAAAAGACAAAAACTCGCTCGCTCGCACTTCACTTTTGGGCGCTTGCCTCTTTCTTCGCTTTCGCACGCTTTCCCCTCCTTTACAGCTTGATTTCTTGTCTCTCTCTTAGCACGAGATGGCGGAAGCGGCTGCTGCTGCAGCCGCAGCTGCAGCGGTCGCTGCCGCATCCAATCCAGCGAACTCGGCCGCCCTGGCTGCACTTTTTGCAAACGGCGGCGGCGCCAATTGCGTGGGCGTCGACGGACAACACGTCGAGAGCAACTCGCATCAGCAGCAGCAGCAAAACTTCGCCGCGCTGGCCCAGTTCCAGGCCGCGTACGCCAATCCGGCAGCGATGAACATGTGGGGGGCGCAGGGGCAGGTGAGACGAAAAAGAGAGCGGTGTCGAAGACTGACCCTTTTTTTAGATATCTCACCCTGGAGCGATAGCAAGCGACAAACGAAAAACTTTTTTCCGCCCCTTTTCCTCCCGGCTCACGCTCTTTCCGTCCTCTCTGTCGCCCCAATTCCGATTTCTAGATGTACGGCGCTTCTCCCTACTTTAACCCGATGTGGCTGCAGGCGGCATCGATGGCGCAGGCGGAGCAGCAATTGCAAAATCACAAGCAGCAGCCCGTCGTCACTGCCGCCGCAGTTGCCGCCGCCGCCGAAGGCCCCCTCGCTGCGGAAGCTCCGTCGTCATCGATGCAGCTCACGGCAACGACGACGGGGACCGGCACGAGGACGATGACGCCCGTCAACTGCGCGACGACGACGGCCAATCACGGTGGAGGGACGATCAACACCGGCGGAGGGGGCTCGAGCTCTGGGACGACACAGGTAAGCGTTCAATTGAAGGAGGAAGCGAGAGGAAGAACCGGGGGGGGAAAAACTCGAGGCCGGCGTTGCTTCTCGGCGGCACTCCCGAGCGAGAAAGCTCGAGCTTTTCTCTCTTTTCTCTCTTTTCTCTCTTTTCTCGACGTAGATACTGACCTTTTTCCTCTCTCTCCCTCCCTCCTTCCACGACAGGACGACTCGGCCAACGCCGCAGGTACCGAGGACGCCAGGACGACCGCTGGGGGAGGCGGAGGAGGGAAGAAGCAGCTCAAGGGCCGCGGGGACGCAGGAGTCCAGGGTGGAGCCGCAGGCGGCCAGGCGATGACGCCGACCACCACCACCTCTCCCGACCCCGCCGCTGCCGACGCCGTCCCGCACTCCGACGTCCTCGAGCTGTGGAGGGCGCACGCCGCCGCCGCGGCGGCCGCCGCGCACAGCCAGCAGCAGCAGTACGCCGTGGCCGCTGCGGCAGCGGCCGCGGCGGCCGCGGCGGCGCACCAGCAGCAGCCGGCCGCGACGGCGACGACGGCAAAAGGCTCCATCGGCAACGGGGAGGCTGCCGCTCCTTCAAAACCCGCCACCGCCGCCGCCACCGCCGCCGCTGCCGCTCTCGCTCCCCCTGCCCCCTACGGCCTCGGCGGCCAGGCCGTGCTCGCCGACCGGGAGGCCCGCCGCCTCAAGCGCAAGCAGAGCAACCGCGAGTCGGCGCGCAGGTCGCGACTGCGCAAGCAGGCCGAGTGCGAGGGCCTGAGCGGCAGGGTCAGCGAGCTCGAGGCGGCGCTCGCGGCGGCGATGGCCGAGCTGGTCGCCGCGAGGGCCGAGATCGACGCGCTGAGGGCCGAGAGGGGCGCCCCTGTCTCTGCCGCCGCCGCCGCTGCTGTTCCTGCTGCTGCTGCGGCTATAGTTGCAGCTCTCGCGGATAAGGCCGAGGCGGAGGCATAACTTCCGGCGAAAAACAAAACAAAAACAAAAAAATTAGAAACGCACTTTCCGACGCACTTGCCAATTTTCTCCACTCTCATTTCAGTCTTTGCGCAAATTGAGCGTCACCAGCATCCCTTCCCTTTCTTCTGGGTATAACGATTCCGGGGGGGAAGAAAGAGAGGTTGCGATTTTGAAAAAACACAGCTCCACCTCCTTCGGGCTCTCCTTTTGTTTTTTTTTGTTTCCTTTTTTCTGGGCTTTTTTATCCTCTCTGTTTCTTCTTCAACGTCCCGATTTTCCTCACCTCGGAGGGACTTGACTGAGACAACAACAGCGACATGATATATTTACTTCTTATAGAGCGCGCGCGGGCTTCTTGGTGGGGAATCGAAAACAAAAAAAGACGCGGGCACGCAACAAACTCTAGCACTTTCATTCATTGAGAAGGAAAAAAAACAAAAAAAACACTCTGTTGTGGGTCGAAGAGAAGAGTGATTTTTTTCCTCGTCACTCGACTGTCGCCCGACTCTCTGTTCACTCTTTTGTTCCCCTCTCTGTGTAACCCAAAAAGAAAACAGCTTTCTTTCTCTCCCTCATTTCTCTCTTTCTCGACGCGAGTTCGTCTCCTACTTGAATAAGAAAAAAATATAGTTCGTTTTAATTTGCATAGCCTCAACTCGAAACCGGGAAGATCAAAACAAGAGGGGACTGGAAGGACTGAAAGAACGAAAAAAATAAAAATAAACAGAAGCGCCGAAGAAGAAATCAAAACTCTTCTTCTTTCTCTTCGTCCTCTTCTCTTCTCAAGCCCGCGCGTCCTTCCCGACGCCGACCAGGCCCACCGACTTGGGAGATGCCGGGGGCTTGTTCGTGAGCGGGATGGTTTCGGCGCCGCGCTCTCTCTCGCGCGCGGTCTCGGAGCCGCCGGAGCCTGAAAAGGTGTATTTTTAAAGAAGAAGAAGAAGAAGAAGAAGAAGAAGAAGAAGAAGAAGAAGAAGAGGAAGAAGAAGAGGAAGAAAAGAGAGGTCGAGGAGTTAGTTTTTTTTCCTTCTCTTTTTTCAAAACCTTCAAAAGCAAAAAAAGAAATCAAAAACATCGAACTCACCGACTGCAGACGAAGCCGCCGCCGCTTCCGCCATCTTCAGCTGCGAGTACCAGACGATTCCGGCAAACGCCAAGGAGATCCCTGTTGGCGTGTTTTTTGTTTGTTAAAGATTATAAAGGGGGAAAAGGCGGAGAGAGTGAGACAAATAGAAAGCTTCTTCGCTCGCTTCGCTTCGCTCGCTTCGCTCGTTTCGCTCGAAGGAGACAAATAGAAAGCTCCCTCGCTTCTCTTCGCTCGCTCACTCGAAGGGAAGACAAGAGAAAGCTTCTTCGCTTCGCTTCGCTTCGCTCGCTCGCTCCAAGGAGTCTCTCAAAAAAAAAAAGACAACCCACCCGCAAGCTTCTTCGGCGGCATCTCGTCCCCGAAGAACAGGCACCCTCCCGCCAGGATGATGACCGTCTTGACGTGCCCGACCACGTTGTACGTCAGCGAGCTCGTCGCGCCGATGACGAGGAAGGTCGAGAGCGACACGAGCAGGCCCAGCCCAGCCGAGACCGCGATCGCGGCCACGGCCGCGGCCGAGTAGGGGTAGCCCGAGAGCGTGTCCGGGTCGGGGGGGACCGCGCCCGGCGTGCCCAGCGGCTCCCGGAGCAGCACCAGGCCGCCCAGCATGCCCGCCGCGAGCGGCGCGTACTGGTCGAGGAGCTGCATCGACCCCGCGCCCAGCTCGCGCTGCTTGGTCCCGGCCCAGATCTGGTACGCCGTCGTCGCCGCGATCGCGCCGGCGCCCACCAGCAGGCCCGCCAGCGCGCCGCCACCGCCCGCCCCCCCGCCCGCGGAGACGAGCTGCGGGTCCGTGATCGTCGCGAGCGCCACCCCGGCGCAGACCACCCCGATCGACGCCGTCACGGCCCTCGACGACCGCTTCCCCAGGAAGACGGCCTCGGCGAGCAGCACCGCCGGCGCGACGGCGATCTTCGTGATCTGGTAAAAGCCCACAGTGTTGAGCTGCAGGTTGAGGTTGTTGAGGACGATGTACCCCACGTAGGCGGCCGCGAGCGGGGCGAGGGCCTTTTTGGAGAGGATCTTCTTCTCGTAGATGCCTGGATTGGGAGGGAGGGAGGGAGCGAAGTAAAAAAGAGAGGAATGGAAGGAAGGGAGGAAGAAGGAGAGAGAGGAAGAGGAAGGTGAGCGGGCGAGCAAAGAGCCGGCGGCAGTAAAAGAACGAGAGGGAGATGAAAAACTCACCTGCTGCCTGGAACGCCTTCATCCCGGCCAGCGTCGTCAGCGTGTGGATGAGCGTGAGGGAATAGATGAAGTGGAAGCCGAAGGTGGAGAGGACGGCCTGAGAGAGAGAGAGAGGTAGAGGGAGAGAGTTGAGGGTGAAGGTGAGGGGTTGAAAAGAGGCGGCTAGCGGGCGGGCGACGAGGGGGAAAAAAAGTCGAGCGACGTCAATCGTTCAAAGCTCGCATTTAGCGTCCCCCTCTGCATCCATAGCTCTGCCTTCCCGTCTCAACATCGAAGAGGCCATGCGTTTGCCGCTCGTGGGCGATAAAGAGACGAGAAAGCAACAAAAAGGGGGCGACAGCCCATCGCTTTTAGCGACAGCCTCAGCTTTCTCAAGCCTCACAACCGGCCCCTCCATCGTCATCGTCGCCGCTGGCGCCGGCGGCGGTGGAACCGAGAACGGAATCCTTGCTCGTCTTTCCTTCTTCTTTCCTCCCTTACCTTGTTGGCGAAGACGATCCCCGAGGCGGAGACGATATTAAGCATCGCGTACGCCGCCGACCGCGCGTTGCTCGTCGAGCCTACGGCCATGGTCGTCGAGGTTTCTTTATTTGATTGCAAGAAAGAAACAGAAACTCGATTCGAGTCGATGGATGTCTTTTTGCGCTCTCGAAGCACTCTGCTTCAAGGTTTTCTTTGCGCGTGCGCTGTGCCTCGACACAAGAGACAAGACGAAGAGACGCAATCGAGAGACGCGAAGAACGAACCGCGCGAGACGGGGAAGGGGGACCGCGAGTGAAAAACAACAGAGAGAGGAAAAAATTAGTACCAAGAGTACAGCTTTGATGAAGAAAATGTTTCAGGTTTTTTTTCCGCTCGAATTCGGGTCCCCCCTCCCCCCTCCAAATCAAACGCCAATCACCTCCTCGAGCGGCAGCACCCGCAGCGCCTCCCCGACGGCGTGCAGCGACCCCGTCACCACCAGCACGGCAGCGTCCTCGTCGCCGTCGCCTCCGAAACCGCCGCCCCCGACGCCGCCGCCGCCGGAAGTCAGCTCCCTCGCCGCGGCGTCGACGGCGGCGCCGAGCGAGGCCTTGACCAGCACTCGGCAGCGGCCCGAGGGCCCGACGAGCGGCTCGGCCCCCACCGCCGCCTGCCACGCCGCGGCCAGCTCCCCCGGGGGGGCGCTGCGGGAGGAGCCGCCGGCGATGGGAACCTCGGTGAAGACGACGACGCAGGGGCGCAGCGGGGGAGGGGGAGGGGGGGCGGGGGGGCCGCCGGCGCCGCCCGCGGCACGCGCGAGCGCCGACGGCGGCGAGCGCAGCGCGGCGGCGATCCCGCGGAGGTCCTTGTCGCCCGCGCACGCGAGCACGATGCCCATCCGCGGCTGCCTCCTCGGCGGCCCCCCGATCCCGGGCCAGGCCGCGGAGAGCGCTCTCGAGAGCGCCGCGGCGGAGGCCGGGGTGTGCGCGCCGTCGAGGACGACCGGGATCGACCTCGGAGCCGACGAGGGAGAAGAGGAGGACGAGAGAGGAGGGGAGCCCAGGGCGGAGGTCAGGTGCGAGAGCGAGGGGGGGCTCCCGCCGGGGCCGCCCCCGCCCCCGCCCCCCTTCCACCTGACGCCTCCGTTGGCCAGGGGCAGCCTCGCGACGTGAAACCTCCCCGGGAGCGTGGCGCCGCTGAGCCCGCGGGAGAGCGCGTCCGGGGAGATCCTCCCGGCGAGGGCCGCGCGGCGGCGGAGGAGGTCGGCGCTCCCGGTCGCCGCCGCGGACGAGAGCAGAGACGGGGAGGGAGGCAGCGAGAGCGAGAGCGCGGCCGCGGCCGCGGCGGCGGCGTTGTCCGCCTGGTGCTCCCCGAAGAGCCGGAGCTCCGCCTCGATCTCGAGCTCGCCCCTCTCTCCGCCACCGCCGCCGCCGCCGCCGCCGCTCCCGGGGGACCGAGGGGAGAGGAAGGGCCCCGCCAGGGCGCCGGATACCTTGAGCTTCACCTTCGTCCTCGGCGGCGAGGCCCTGCCCCGGGAGGGCACGAGCTCACACGAGGCGACGGAGACGCCGCCGCCGCCGCCGTCGCTTTCTCCAGCAGCAGCAGCAGCAGCAGCGTCGACAAGGACGGCCCCGACTCTCTCTATTTCCGCCCTCGCAAGCGCGCCCGCCTTCGAGTCGACTTGCCTCGCGAGCACCGCTGGCACCCCGCGCCTCAGAACGCCGCATTTCGCTCTCACGACCGTCTCCAGGGATCCCCCGAGGGCCGCGGCGTGCTCCAGCGACATCGAAGAGAGGACGACGGCGGACGGCGGGGGCGCGACAGAAGAAAAGGAAGTATCTCCTCCTCCCCCGAAGACGTTGGTCGCGTCCGTGGCTCCGCCGAGCCCGGCCTCTATCACGGCGAGGTCGCACCCTCGGTCCGCCGCGGCGCGGAGGCCCAGAGCCACCATGACCTCGAACGCCGACAGGCGGTCGGGGCTCCGGGCGCCCCCTGCCCGCGCCTCCTCGTCCCTGGCCGCGGCGCGCAGCGCCGCGGCGTGGGCCTCGACCAGCGCGTCGAACTCCGCCTCCGAGATCGGCAGCATCCCGCCGCCGAACGCGATCCGCTCGCGCCTCGACCTCACGTGCGGGCTCGACAGCGCCGCGACCCTGAGCCCGGCGGCTCCGGCCGCGGCCGCGACCATCGCC
>Ga0315289_10001053_pt1 | contig 43122 bp, 47 predicted proteins | sample YL17G11_40_MG_FD_203452 | JGI IMG/M metagenome (GOLD analysis project Ga0315289, IMG submission 203452) | Sediment microbial communities from Yellowstone Lake, YNP, Wyoming, USA - YL17G11_40 | ecosystem: Environmental > Aquatic > Freshwater > Lake > Sediment | place: USA: Wyoming | collected... | reverse complement strand
CGGACCCGAGCCAAAGCTCGAGTGCGAAATGTCAAAGGAGGATGCAATAGAAGCATATCTTTTCGAAAAATGCGTCGATAGGACAGATTTTAAAGCCAAGAACCCCGTTGCATGGGAAGCCGTTGATAATTATTTGTACAAGGACGACGAATTCAGGAAGAAGTTCGCCAAAACCCCGGAGTTCGAGGCCGCTTTCAAGAACAAGATGGACGCGACCCTCATCGCATCACGCCAGGTAGGCAACATCTACACCGGTTCGGCATGGCTAGGCATTGCCAGCATGTTCGAGCGCAAGCTCCAACTGGGCTGTAAGATGGAGGGCAAGCGCATAGGCATAGGAAGCTACGGCAGCGGCTGCAGTGCTAAGGTCTTTTCTGCCATCGTTCAGCCAGGATGGAAGGACGCGACCGGAAAGATAAAATTGTTTGAAACACTCGATAGGCGCGTAAAACTGACTATTAGCGAATACGAGGCGCTGCACAATGGAAAAACGAAAAAGCCCAGCGTTATGCTCACGCCGTCAAACGAGTTCGTGCTCAAGGAAATCGGCGAGGGCAAGCTGCACGGCTACAGGTTTTATGCGTTCGCCGAATAGTTTTAAAAGCTACGATGCCAAGCTGATGGTATGGATATTGAAAAATTTCTGACAGAACGCGCCAAGGAAATAGATAGTATAATCGAGAAATGGGCACCGAGGAAATACGACAAGGAATCACTCGAGTTCACGCTTGGCCCTGCGCGCTGGCAATATAATATAGAGGCCGCTGACAAGGCCATTGCTGACCCGATATGGGACATGCTGGATAGGGGCGGAAAGCGCTGGCGACCCGTACTTTTCCTCTTGATTGTGGAAGCCCTGGGCGCCGACGTAAACAAGCTGAAGGACTTCGTGATAATTCCCGAGTTGGTCCACAACGGAACGCTAATGGTGGACGACATCGAGGACAGGGGCGAGATGCGGCGCGGCAAGCCCTGCACCTACAAGATATACGGCATCGACATCGCCGTCAACGCCGGCAACGCAATGTATTACTTGCCCCTGCTTACGCTCATCAAGAACAGGGACAAGTTACCGCATGAACGCATTTTGCGGGCTTATGAGATATACACGCAGGAAATGATCAACATCTCTTTCGGACAGGCGATCGACATCGCCTGGCACAACGGCCTCGCTAACGCGGACAACCTGAGCGAGGGCGAGTACTTGCAGATGTGCGCATACAAGACAGGCACGCTTGCTAGGATGTCTGCAAAGATAGCGGCCACTCTGGCAGGCGCGGACGAGAAGACCGTGGACGCATTGGGCAGGCTCGTCGAGGCGATCGGCGTGGCTTTCCAGATCCAGGACGACGTGCTGAGCCTCAGTGGCGGCGAATTCGCTGCACGCAAGGGCATGGGCGATGACATAACCGAGGGCAAGCGCAGTCTGCCAATCATTTACACGCTCAAGGCAGCCAATGCAGCTGACAAGAAAAGGCTGCTGGAAATACTCGGCATGCACACGAAGGACGTTAAGCTCATAGAAGAGGCCATCAAGTTGGTCACAAAATACGGTGGCCAGGATAAAGGCAAGGCAAAGGCCCGCGAGCTCGTGAAAGCGGCATGGGCGGATGTGGACAAGCTTCTGCCACCTAGCGAGGCAAAAGAGAACCTGAAAGCCTTCGCCAACTATCTGATTGAACGTAAGATCTGAAGTTCGACAATTGTCGGCGTCAGTTATTTATATGACTTGCTATCTTTTTGTTAGCCCTATGACAAAATCGCTCGTTCAGGATCTGCGCGCGTTCGGCTTGAGCGAATGGGAGGCGCGTAGCTATGTCGCGCTTGCGACGCGCGGCAGCCTGACAGCCGCTGCGTTGTCAGCAGCAAGCAAGATACCCGTTTCTAAAATCTACGAGGTTCTGCGCAACCTGCAGCGCAAATCGCTTGCTGCCCTGCGGGCCACTAAGCCATATCGCTGGTGCGCCGTAGAGCCCGCAGCAGCACTCAGGTCGATTCTGGAAAACAAACAGGCGGCGACAGCTGCGTTGGAAGCAAAGACAGCAGAACTGCTGACAAAGCTTAAGCCAACAATGGAAAAGGGCAAGGCCGAGATGTGGACAGCTACTGGCAAACGGGCATTCTTCGACAAGTTCACCGAGATGCTCGGTCGCGCGAACTCGGAATGCTGCGTCGTCACATCCAAATTCACGAGAACAGCTTCCATAGATTCTGAGATCAAGGCAGCCCTAGGCCGAGGCGTAAAGATTCGGATGATAGGCACGTCAAAACTGAACAAGGGCTCGGACCCTCGCGCCGCTTGGTATGCGAACACCGGCGTTTCAATCCGTCTGCTTCAGCTCGATGCGCATCCGGTCATCGGACTGACAGAAGGCAAAGAAGCCGTCATCCGCATCGATGGCGATGAAGAAAGCGATTACATCTGGTCCAACCATCCGGCGCTGGTAGAGATAACGAAAAATTTCTTTGAGAATCTCTGGGCTCGTGCGAAACCGATCGCAATTAAATAAAATCAGATATGTTTCAATATTTACGGCCACGAATATTTACTGTCACGAATACCAAGGCTTTGCTTAAAGAGATAGCTGTCCAGTTCTCCCTGCAACCTTTCAAACTCTCTCTTAGCCCTGATTTTCGTTTCTTCCTGTCTTTCTCTCTCTTTTGTGTTCTCTTCATTTTTGTGCGGCCTATAACCCAAAAGCTGACTCATTCTTAATTCTGTCAATATTTCATTTTCTTTTTGTCTCTTGTCACTTCTAACTTCTGTATCAATCTGGCAGAGCGGACAGACGGAACCCACATACTGCATTTCACTGTGTACTACACAACTGTTGTAATCATGCGATCTCCCTCTAAATGTCAAATCTGTTGAGAGCACTTCCTTGCCTGTTTTTTCTTCAGCTTCACATACCGGACAGAAGTGGTCGTCGTATTTCACGCCGGTGTGCTTTGTACAGTTCGACACACTTTATTATTGTCTGAGAAAGCATAAGAATGTTGTGTCGAGAATCAGACGATACTGATGGGCTTTGCCAATGCCGTCGGCGGCAGAGGCGACTTGAACTTGACCTTCAGCGTTCCATTGCGCCCGTGTATGCCGGAGACCGTGCCGACGTACTTGAAACCTTTTGTGTCCGTCCATGTGGCCTTATGGCCGATTAGCTTTCCGGCGTCCTTCTTCGAAGTTATCCCGGGAACTAGCACGAACACTTCCTTCGTGTAGGCTATGTGGTAGTTTACGATGATCCCTGTCGGATCTGCCACGTCAACACCGTTCACATCTATTAACACAGAAAATAGAGCGCACTACGGCTTTTTATTGCTTCGCTTTTTCACTTCGCTAAATCCTTACGAACCGCACCTTCAGGCTGGGTATTTCGACAATCGCGGCCTCGCCATCATGGCCATAACCAGTGTTGACAATCAGCGTGCGGCCAATTTTTGTCTTGCCTCTGCATTCGTGAATGTGGCCGCAGATGCCCAGCAACGGCTGGTATTTTTTGATTGCAGCAGCCAGAATATCGTCGCCAACATGCTTGCGGTAGCGATGACTGGTACGTTCCTTGATGATGTCCAACGTGCCCTGTGGTGGTTCGTGAGTCAGCAGGATTGTTCTGCGCGGTTCTGTCAGTAGTCTTTTCAGCTCGGCCCGCTCCTTTTTGCGTTCAGCCATGACAATCGGTACAAGCGCCCTGCCTGGCATTTTAGCCGTAAATTTGCAGCCCATACCGGCAATCATATAGTCATCGAACCTAGTTTTAGAATAATCAAGCTGTCGCACATTCCGGAAATTTTTTATTACGAGTTCGATCGGCATGAGCTTCGGTCTGCTGGACCATGGTGCGGCAAAGCTCTGATCGGCATTGCCATGGACGATGAAAACAGGTACGTCCAAACGTTCGAGGCCTTTTAGGGCAGCCACGCCTTCTGCTATCTCGGTCTTAGATAGCCGCATTACCTTCGCCTTGCCCATTATCGGTATCAGGCTGCCGGGTCCAATGCACCCATATTCATCGCGCTTCAGTTGCTTTGCATACTTAAAGAGCCATTTGCGCGTATGATCGCCATAGACATCGCCGGTGCACAGAATAAGGTCGATTTTATTTTTTCTGATAAATTGCTTTAGCCTGGTTGGCACTTTGCCGTGCAGGTCGCCGATTGCAAGAATCCGCATGTAGTCACTTTTTCTTCGGTTCGGCCTTTCTCTTCGGTTTTTCCTCGGCCTTGGGTTTCTCTTGGACCTTGGGCTTAGCCTCTGGAGCAGGTGCCCGTTCGATCACGCCCCGCACATCGGTGACGAATCTGCGAACGTATTCCTTGACCATCCACACGTCCCTGTCCGGCACGTTCTCGATTTTCTTGTCCTCGAGCGCCTTGCGCATGGAGATTACCTTTGCGAATATCTCGTCGTAGATGTCGCTCACTAGGCCCGACTGTATCAGCTCTTTTTTGAAAGCATCCGGCAGCTTCTCGGGTTCGGGCGGCAGCTTGCCCAGCGCCTTCAGCGTAGCAACGGAAGCCTTGATCATGACCTCATAGTTCTTCTGGATGTCCGTTGCCTTGCGCTCAAACTCCAGCCTTTTCAGCAGCTTGTCGACCTGTTCGACGAACTCTTCCGTCCTCTTGATCCACTCGTCAACTTCCGTGCCCTTGAGCTCCTTCACTTCCTTCTTCTCGCTCGCCTTCCTAAGCACTATCATCTCATCCAGCATCTTTACATATTTTTCATCGAGCAGTTTGGGCTCAATCAGGTGCCGCCTTACGTCCCGCACGAGCACCTTCGGCGGCGAAGGGACGAAACCAAGGAACATGAGGGCCGCTTGGGCAGCGTCGACCATGGCCTGGTACAGGTCGTCAACAACCATGAGCAGCTTGACGTTCTTTACGCGAGCTATGCGCTTCGGCACGAACTCCATGCGCATCTCCGCTGCCTCGGGCGTTATCGGGAACTCGCCCTTTTCGAGCAGCTTGCGCATCGGGATGAAGAAACCCACGTCGTAGACGGCATAGCCCTCCCTGACAATATTATAAATGAACGGATTGACGGCCCGCACGTTCGTGAAGAACTCTGTCAATGCAATGACAGGCTGCGGGTGCAGTCGCGGATCGATGGAGCGGGCGACGTTCGCGATGTCCCTGTCGATGCGGTCGCGTATGTCGTCGAATTTCTTCAGAGGCATCTTGGTGTCGTCGAAAAGCACGTAGATGTCCACGTCCGACTTGCCCGTGAAATCCCCTCGCGTTATCGAGCCCCAGACGATGACGGCCTTGACATAGGCCTTGAACATCTCGAGCAGCTTGTCCTTGAACTTGTTCGCGCTGTCGAGCCTCGTTTCCATCGAGAACTTCTTCAATTTCGCACCGACAGCCTCTTCCGCCATAGAAATAGAATATGATTGCGCTACTTAAATGCCTTTACTGGTACCGTTCCTTGGCCCATTCCTCTGGTCGCTTGCCTTTTTCGATTGCAGCCTTGCTCAGCAAAGAATATTCCTCTTCCGGGATGGACAGCAGGCCCTTGAGAGGGTCCAACGCGTGCTCCCGTATCTTCACTTGCTGCATCTTGACCTCTGGCCCCATCGGCTTAAGCCCGAAGAACTCCTCCGGCAGCTTCTCCGGCGGCGTGTCCCTTTCGAGGAACGCCGCTATCTGGCGCATCGAGAGCACGCTCTCTTTGACGGCGCCCTCTTCACCGCCCCTTTCGAAAATGAAATAGCCGTTCTTGAAGCCCTTCTGCCGCAGCTGCCATAGCACCTTGTAGATGTAGAGCTGCGCCTCGGAAGCGAGCGGCAGCGGCATGTGCGACGGGTTCAGCGGCGAAGGTATGGTCACGTGCACTATCTTCACAGCTTCGCCGCCCCTGTAGGGCAGGGCCTCGATGTCCTTCTCGGGATTTATGTTGCAACCAAGCATGTGCTCCATGTCCATAGTGAGCCCGAACATCGGCGAACCGATTGCGTTTATCATCGAATAAATGTGTGAAAGCTTAGTCAGGCGCATGTAGGACTCATAGCCAGGCGAACCCATTGGCGTCTCAAAGCAAAAGAATATTTTGTAGCGTTCCAGCAATGCTTTGGCGTCCTCTTCCCTGAATTCCGTCAGCGATCGCTTCGTCGGGTTAAGGTCCTGTCGCATATGTCCCCAGATATATTTGGCAGCAACTGCAGGCACCCATTTGTATGATTTCGCTTCGTCGAACAGCTCTTTGTCATCGATTTTCTTACCGACGATATCATTCCATATGGAATCATTCTTGCTCTGCATGTATTTCGCAATGGCATAGTACGCTATCTTTTCCCAGCCATATCCCGTATCATTGCTTATCACGATGCTTTTCATGCCCTCGCAATAGGCCTTCTTTTTTATTTTTTCAACCTGCTCCGGGTTCAGCGTTTTGTTTTCCGCCTTGGCCTTTTCCGTTTCCTGATTATATGCGTGATTGAAATGATTGGAAAGCACCCCTTCCACGTGTCCTATCTGCAGTATGCCTTCCTGCTCCACCATCCACTCCAGTATCTTCGGGTTCTCATCGAAGAACACGGTCAGCTTGCGGCCCCAGAAATCAACGAGCATTGCTGGTTGGAACTCCCTGCTCAGCAGTATGAAAGGATGCGACTCCGAACTGTGGATGGTTATGTAGACGGCGCCGACCTTCTTCGCGCCCAGAATGTGCCTTATCACCCTGTCGTGCGCCCTTATATAATCGGCTTCTATGGCGGACGATAGCGGCATGGTGTCCATGCCGCCCATGGCATAGGCCTCGCCGTGCATGCCGAACGTCAATCCCAGCTTCTTCGCGCGCTCGACCTTGGCGACTATGTCCGGCTCCTCGAATTCGGTTATGGTTTCAAGCGCGACCTCGACGAAAGTGACGCCGCCGGTCGCGGCCCACTCTATCTTGCGCGGTATGCCTAGCAGTTCCGGTCCTCGCTTGACTCCCCATATGCCACTCGACAGGCCAACAGTGTAGCCCATGAAATCTACCCGACACCGGACCTTTCCTTGAGGAAGTTCTTGACATTACCGAACACGCCAGCAGCTGGGCTAAGATACTGCATGCTGATGCGTTCCTTGAACTCTTTCTCGTAGGGTCCTGGTTTGATGAACATGAACATACGTTTCTCCGGCGGCGTCGACGGCATCTTGAACTTCTCAGTGACCTTTGCAATGCCGGCAAGCGACTTGCGCATATCCGTAATCCACTGTTGCAGCTCGGAAGGCTTCTTCGTCTCCCCGAACAGCTCAGGATATTCGCGCTTCACGAGCTCTTCTATCGTTTCATCCTTGAGCTTCACACCAAGTATCTCATCTATGTACCGTTCGAAGTCCTTCTCCCGGCAATACATCTCAAGTATCTTTACAAGCAGTACGTTCTGGCTTATGACGTAGTTCCTCATGTTGAAGGTTATGTCCTCGAGCTCGCCCACCTGCAGTTTCGTTCCGTAGCGTTGGATATCGATGTCAAGGAAGACGTAGTAGAGCTCGTCCGGTTTCATGCCGCGCTTCCTGTCCAGCCACTGCGGTTTTATCACCGTGTCGACGATTTCATCCGCCCTGAACCTGTCCTCAAGGCCCATGGCTCCGCATTTGCTGCACGCGGTCGTGCCGCCAGGATAGTACTTTTTGCATCTAGAACAGTATTTTCGCTCATCGCGCAGCCACGGATAATGCTTGGCTAGTCCGCGCTGCGGATCCAGCACGTACGTTTCCCGCATGTAGTCGTCGTACGGCTCGATGACGAAGTCCTTGCCCGGCTTGAACTCTGCTGACGCTTTACGAACCTCGTAAGGTTTGAAGAATTTCCAGCAGTTCAATCGTATGCCGTTCGCGAACGTGGACATGCCGGTAACATCAGCGAAGGACTTGGTAATTGCAGCCGGTGCGATCATTCCGCCCAGCTTTATGGATTTGAATCGTGCTATGTGCGGCCTTAACCAGTTGCGATATTCTTGGATTGACCTTTTCCTCGCGTTTACGAGTCCTGTCAGCATTTCATACCTGGACTTGGCTGTCTCCAGGAACGTCTTCTTCCAGTCCACGTACAGCCTGTTCTTTGTCGCCAGAATGACGCTCTCAGGCTTGCTGACACTGTATTTTTTCGCGATTGTGTCTGGATCGATGTCCTTGTTGTCGATTCTTATGAAGTCAGCTATTATCGTTGGCCAGCGCGGTGCTATGGAGCGCATGCTGGTGCCCTCACCTGTATGTATGTCCACCTGGTCTATGAACATCGCTTTCAGCGAATGCTCGTCCTTGGTCTTGAAGTAGTCCAGCACCTCCTTGTACTTGCGCAGGTCGTGCTGTACAAGCTCATAGTCGGCAACTGCTGAGGCCGCGCTCGCAAGCCCGGTCTTTATGACGCCCTCGAGCATCTGTTTCTGGGCCATGGTGCGCTCGTAGTATTCGCGGTGCGTTGGCGATACCTCTATCCACTCGTCCACCTTCTCCACGTTGTATGCCCATTTGCCCAGCTGGAACACTAGCGCATAATAAATGGCGGAAGCCGTGCCGGGAGGACCCGTGAAATTAAAACTGATGTTCTGGTTGCTGTACTCTTCTATGGTCGGTGGCGCGCCAGGGCCGATGCACATGTACAGCCCGAGCGTCTTGTGTACCTGGGCGTTCATCTCGAGACCCCACTGCTTTCTCGCATCGCTGACGAATTCGAAAATTGGTTGGTCCGACAATGCATCACCCGAATATTATTAGTGCTATGCCCAACACTAGGACAAGCGTGGCCAGGAACAGACCGGTCTTCAGCATCTCGGGCCTCTGATAGCTTATGTCCGGGAAATACCTGAGTATGGCAATGCCGACCACCGCCAGCAGAATCCCCAGCACCTTTAGCAACACCATGCCAATTAGTTGCACTGCGGTGGATATAAAAGTTTGCAAAAGTATTTATGCTGACAAGTAGATATCTCAGGGCAGTGATTGCATGGTCTTTGCGCGAACAAAACTGATGATTCACGACGACTTGCTCAGGCCGCACCCGAAGGTCACCATACACTTTTCCGGCCCCAACCCGGAGAAACTGTACCACGAGATACCGCATCTTTTGGCGACCGTCTGGCGCGTTTCCGAGCACCAGATTCACGAGCGAAAGTTCTCCTGGACCAAGGGCGAGCCCGAGAAGTTCAACGTGTCATGGGAAGCGACCAAGGATCTGGACAAGTTTTCATACTACACTGTCGAGATCAACCTGAGCGGCTCGAGTTCGAAGGGCTTCGGCACGGCCACCATAATGATTACGGGCGCCTTGCGGACCGAATACCCGCAGGATACGGTCTGGGAACGCTCGCTCGCATACGAATTTATGCGCATGAGCTGGCACACCGCCTTCTACAGGGCAAAGCGCGACAGCTATTTCGAGGAGGGCAGAAGACTGCTCTCGACGTTCATAAGCGATTTGAAAGGTCTGACCAGGGCGTGATTGTTTGTCGGAGTGGAAGATCGTCGATGACGTCTTCGTACCTGAATATCTAAAAACGATCACCATCACCGTTCCGAACCCGGCGCGTCTTATCAGTGAAATACCGAAGATGATGGTCGAGATATTCCGCAAAACGGGCCCTGACCTGTACGAGGACATCATAAAATGGGACGTTTCTGATGATCCCGTTGATTTTTACGGGACTTGGCGCATCCGTGACGTAAAGGACGCACGGTCGACCATGTGGGGCACCGTCATAATCCATGGCAAGCAAAACAAAAAGGACAAGAGCGGCAACGTTACCATATGGCTGAGGGGCAGCCTGATTACAAAGATACCGTACAACACGCCCATCGACAAGTCCATAGCATGGGTGTATACAAAATTCTTTTATGCCGAGCGGAGGCGCGCCTATCTGGCAAAGGCAAAGGAACATTTTGATAGGCTGGAGAACGAGCTAAGGGCCACGTTCGGTCTTGTACAGAGGATACCCAAAGTGGAGATGGCGAGTTAGATGGCGATAATGGACATGTTCAAGCGAAAAAGAGAGGTCGAACTGCCTTTCCCGAGCGGCCCGGCTCCTGGGCCTGCCGCGTTTCAGAGGGAGCCTATGCCTTTGCCTTCTGAACTCGAGCGCTTCCGGATGGGCCCACAGCCCGAGCCGGCGCCATATTCACCGCCCACGTACGCACCGCCAGAGCCTTACAGACCGCCTGTTGCTCCGGCAACGCCAATGTCAGCAGAGGCCAAGCTGGACCTAATCCTGAGCAAACTAGAAACGATAGACGCGCGCCTGCGCGTGCTGGAAGAAAGGGTTGAAAAAAGACCTGGCACAAGCAGCTCAAGTACGGGTGCGTTCAGCTCGATGTTCTAGGATTCCTCACGGACCTTCTTTTCTACTTCATCTTCGATGCCGAGCTTTTCCACGAGTTCCTTGAAGCGGTTCCTGATGGTGACTTCTGTGACACCGATGGCGTCCGCGATTTCCCTCTGCGTCCTCTTCTCGCCTTCCAAGACAGCGGCTATATACAACGCAGCAGCGGCAACGCCTGTCGGCCCCTTGCCAGACGTGACCTCGTTCTTCTTCGCTTCGCGCAGGAACTGGATTGCCTTGGCCTGGACCTTGTCCGAAAGTCCCAGCATGCTCGCGAAGCGCGGCACGTAGTCCTGGGGCGGTGCAGGCAGTATGCGCACGTGCAGCTCGCGTGCGATGTACCTGTAAGTGCGTCCGATCTCCCTGCGTTCAACGCCGCTGGCCTCCGCTATTTCCTCGAGCGTCCTGGGCGTGCCCAGTTCGCGCGTAACAGCATATAGCAACGCAGCGATGACGGATTCCATGGACCTGCCACGGACGAGTCCGCGATCAACGGCCTGTTCGTATTTCTTGGCCACTTCCTCGTGAACTGACCTTGGCAGACCGAGAAAACTGACGAGCCTCTGCAGCTCAGAAAGTGCGAAAGACAGATTGCGATCCTTGCTCTCGACGAGCCTCTTCTGCCACTTGGACAGACGGTAATACTGGGCGCGCTTCGCGGGAGCGACCTTGAACAGCTCTCCCCTGCCCCTGCCTATCTCAGTTGTAAGTCCCTTATCGTGTTTGGTGAATGTAAGCGGTGCTCCGGCCCTGGTGCGCTTGGAACGCTGGTCCTCGTCGAAAGCGCGCCACTCGGGCGACGTATCGACCATGCTCTCTTCCAAAACAAGACCGCATTTTGCGCATATGCGCTCGCCTTTGCTCTCGTCCTCATAGAAATGACCGCAGCCACACTCCGGGCATTTGGTCTCCTTTTTCGCATGTTTGAATGCCATAATATCACATCCTCACTGTATCGTAGTAAATACAACGGAAATCTATATAAAACTTACACTGAACTCCTATATAAAGCTTTCGGCGGCATAGCTTTAAAAATCTGACGGATTTGCAACGATAGCATGATCAACGATTTCATCGTCTAGCCGGTCGTCATAAGCCCGTATTCTTCAGCCGCTTTCCTTTTCTTCTCTTCCGAGAGTCCTTGCAGGCTATATAGACGTGCGGCTATCTGTTCCTTCACCATCTCTTCCGGCGTCCTCTTTTCAGCCACACATTTCACCTAAAAATATATTGTACTCAAGACCACTTAAAGTTATCTATTTTCACTACTTTTTAGTTGTTATAGAATGGACCGGCTCGCTATTTTGGAGGATATTTTATAAGCGAAGGGCGACAAACGTTATCCATGTCCCTGCCCGTAGCAGCCATCGAGCGCGTGGCCCGCAAGGCCGGCGTGGAGCGCATATCCGCCCCGGCATTGGTCGAGCTGACGAAGACCGTCGAGGAGATAGGCCTTGCGCTGGCACGGGAGGCGGCCACAGCAGCCAAGCATGCCGGCAGAAGGACCATAATGAAAGAGGACATCAAACTCGTTTCTAGGAAAGGATAAAGTTTATATGCGAGCTTTTCGCTCTAACATTCATGTCTGACCGCATGTCCATGAAAGAGCTGAAGCCAGGCAGATTCTGTGTAATTGATGGCGAGCCCTGCAAAGTGGTTGACGTCACGGTTTCCGTTCCTGGCAAGCACGGCGGGGCCAAGGCGAGGCTCGAAGCGATCGGAATATTCGACAACAAGAAGCGCTCGATCGTAAAACCGGCCGACACCGAGATAGAAGTGCCCATTGTCGAGAAGCGCACTGGCCAGATAGTGGCCGTCTCGCCGCCGAACGTCCAGATAATGGACATGGAGAACTACGAGACCTTCGACGCGCCCATACCGGACGACCTGAAGGACCGCATAGTGCAGGGCGCAGAAGTGCAGTACTGGATTCTGATGGGCAGAAAGATACTCATGCAGGTAAAGGGCTAGCGAAGCACGCTCAGTTTTATCTTGATTTCTTGTCCAGGGTCGCGCAGCAGTCCCGTCAACGCCCTGCTCAGGTCGACAGCCGCCTTGTTCGCCTCTACGCCCACGGTAGCATTTTCAACGAAGTCGCTCTTTGAGATTATTATGTTCTTCTTGTCCGAGAATTTCAGGTCATAGTTGCCGTATGCCGTGACAGTGCCCTCTGTGCCAGCCGTATGGATTGTGACGGCCAGCTTCTTGCCCTCGGACAGCGCGGTCTTCAGTTCTGCAGGCAGTTCGGCAGCAGAGCAGTCCGCAGCAACAGCGATCACAGAGTCATCAGAAACCGTTTTGCCTTTCGCGATCGTTATCTTTTTTTGATTCATGCAACTGATTTTTGCATTGCCCTTCGCATTGATTATGAATTCGAACACGCTGGTAGCCACTCAACCACCTATCTGCTTCATGGGCGATGCTGACAGCAGGTGCGCTACGCGCTCTATCAACACACGCTCGTATTTTATCAGATCGCTGGCGGTGATTATGCCGACCAGGTGCCCGGCTTCGACAACGGGCAGTTTTTTCACGTTGTGCTTTACCATGAGGTCGGCGGCCTCCTCTAGGCTCTGATGTGGGTCGACGGTCACGATCTTTTTGCTCATTATAGCATCCACACGGACGCTTCCGGAGTCCTTGCCCTCGGCGACAACATCAGCGAGTATGTCGCGCTCGGTCACTATTCCCAGAACTTCACCACCACCGCCTACAACCACGAGCGAGCCTATGCGAGAATCGTTCATTATGCGCACGGCCTCCTTCACGGTCGAATCCGGCCGTATGGTCTTGACGTCCTTGTTCATGGTTTCTTCCACTAGCATGCAGATAGCTTGGCCTAACTGACATATATATTTTGACAAAAGAAAACAATCGGTTTTATTAGCAGCCTGCTGCTTTATAGATTTATGAAAACCGCGCCGACTACTAATGCTTTCATAACAAAAATCTCCCGGAACGTGATGTCCCAGCTAAGGCCGACGGCTGCCGAGAAGGCCGCGATGGAAAAGTTCTCCGCAAAGCTGTTGAAGGTTGCCGAGCCCGCCGCAAAGCCTTACCGGGCCAAGCCCATGCTTTGCGGCTCCGTTGCCAAGAACACATGGCTGGCCAGCAAGAACGAACTGGACGTATTCCTGCTCTTCAACCATTCAGTGCCCCGCGACCAGCTGGAGAGGCATGGCATGGCACTGGCAAAGGAAATCATGGAAGAAATCAAAGGCACGGCCAGGATAGCCTATGCTGAGCATCCGTACTTGACAGGCGTCGTTTCTGACGGTTCAGGCACGTTCAAGATCGATCTCGTTCCTTGCTATGATGTTCCCGATCCGTCAAAGATCAAGTCTGCCGTTGACCGGACGCCGCACCACGTTCGCTATGTAAAGGCGAACCTGAAGATGCCCGACGATGTGCGTCTGCTGAAGGCCTTTGCAATGGCAGGCGGCGTATACGGCGCGGACGTCATGACGCAGGGCTTCTCGGGCTATCTCTGCGAACTGCTCGTGCTCAACTACGGCATGTTCTCGGACGTTGTCACGGCGGCAGCAGACTGGCACGCCGGCATCGCCGTCGACCTCAAGGGCAAGGTCGCAGCGAACGTTCGCGAAAAATTTCACGCACCGCTGATAGTCATCGATCCCGTTGACCCGAACAGGAACGTGGCAGCGGCAGTCGCGCCCGAAACCTTCTACCGCTTCGTGCGTTTTTGCAGGGACTTCCTGCGCAAGCCGACCATTTCATTTTTCAGCAAGCCCGTTGTCAAGCCCTACACGGTTCCTGAGATAGCGAAGCAAATCCGGAGCAGAGGCACGCGCTGGTACATCGTATCGTTCAAGCGGCCGAATGTCGTCGACGACATACTCTGGCCGCAGATGAGGCGGTGCCTGGACGTACTGCAGACGAAACTGCATGAGGCGGACTTTGAAGTTCTCCGAAGGGGCGTCTGGGCCGACGAGCAGCGGTGCGTGCTCGTGATTGAGATGAAGGAGTGGCTCTTGCCGCGCATAGACAAGAACGTCGGTCCGAACATTTACAGCAAGCACGCGTCGGATTTCCTCAAGCACTACAAGGAAAACAAAATATATGTCGACGGCGAAAACTGGATTGTCGAAGTTCCGCACAAGCACATCGCTGCCCTGTTCTTCCTCAAGGACATGCTCGGCAGACCGGAGAAGGATCTCTTGAAGGCCGGGATACCGACCAAGCTAGCGTCCGAAATGACGAATGCGACGATTGCGGCAGGTGGAGATGCGTTGAAGGAGATGGAAAAACTACCGGAGCAGTTCAGGGCTTGGATACGTAGCTGGTTTGAGACGGACCTCAACGTTTCTGATTAGGCGCTTTTTCATAATTCGGATCCGCGCCCATCATATTATATACATCCTGCCAGCCACAGTGCCTGTCATCGTTCTTGTAACTCGTACAATCCCTACCCATATTATCACTAATATATAGTAACAAACGGAGATATATAAACCTTAGCCTATTCTTGCCATGCCCGTGCCCATCGAAGTGACCGTTCTAGGTTCAGGCAGCGCCATACCGACGCTCAAGCGCGGCCATCCCGCAGTGCTCGTGAAGCGCGGTCCGGACTGCTTTTTGTTCGACTGCGGCGAGAACGCCCAGCTCGAGCTGGAGCGGGCAGGCGTCAGCCCGCTGAAGATAAGCAAGATATTCATAACGCATTGGCACGCGGACCACTTCGCCGGCCTTTTGCCACTGCTGGAGACCATGCACCTGAACAGGCGCTCCGAGCCCTTGGAGATATACGGCCCGGACGCAAACAGGTTCGTTTACGATATTCTGGACCTGAGCTACTGGTCCATCGGCTTCAAGGTTACGGCAAAGGACTGCGGCAGGCAGGCGTACGAGAAACTTTTCGAAACGCCCGAATACGAGATGTGGGCGATAAAGACAAAACACAACGTGCCCTCCTGCGGTTATGCGCTCGTTGAAAAGTCGCACTGGCGGATTGATGTGAAAAAGTTGAAGAAGTTCGGTCTCTCTCCCGGTCCGATACTTAATAAGATAAAACAGAAGAAACAGATGAAGGTCAAAAACGTCACCGTCCGACTCTCCCAGATTGCTTCAGAAACGCCTGGAAGAAAAATCATCTATTCCGGCGACACGCTCGTCCACAGACCGCTGTTCAAGTTCGCGAAGGATGCGGATCTGCTTTTGCACGACAGCACCTTCATCGAGCCTGCGCCGTCGCATGCCCATCCTTCTGCAGAGCAGGTAGCGGCGCTCGCAAAGCAATATAAAATAAAGAAACTCGTGCTCATACATCTGAGCAGGCGCTACAAGACATCGGCGGAGATATTGCGCGTGGTGAAACCGGTGTTCAAGAGCACGGTTCTCGCAAAGGACGGCATGAAAATAACATTGAGGTGATGGAATGGTTAGTCAGGTGTACGCACGGCACATACTCGTGCGGTCAGAGCAGGATGCGCAGCAGATTTTGACGGAGCTGAAACAGGGTTATGATTTCGCGAAGCTGGCTCAGTTGAAATCGACCTGTCCTTCGGGAAAGAAGGGCGGCGATTTGGGCTGGTTCACTCGGGGCAAAATGGTCCGAGAATTCGAGAACGCAGCGTTTAGTGCAAAGAAAGGCGACGTCATCGGTCCTGTCAAGACGCAGTTCGGTTGGCACATCATACAGGTGCTCGAGACAAGGTAGCGAGCCGCTTGAAATCTGCCAGGAAAAGTTGTTTCATTTTCTTGTACTGTCGTGCAGCTGATGGATGAGGTGTCGGCATGAACCTTATTTTGTTTTTAACGATGATTTTGCCGTGACATTTGACAACGGAATATTCCTTGCCGAGTACCGCTTTTATGGCCGTGTTGCCAAGCAGCACGACGATCTTCGGTCTTATCGTTTTTAATTCTTTTATGAGCACGGGCAGGCTCCTGGCGATGCTCTGCTCGTCCGGCGGTCCGATACTGCGGTGCTTGACCACATTCGTTATCCAGACATCCTTGCGGTTGATTCCTATTGCCGCGAGCTGCCTGTTCAGGAATTGTCCTGCTGGGCCGACGAACGGTCTGCCCAATCTGTCTTCCTGTGCACCGGGCGCCTCACCAACGAAAATTATTTTCGCTTTCGGATTGCCGATGCCTTGCACGTGCCTGTAATCGCTCTTGCCGCACAAGCCACAACGTCTTGGCATCATGCAGAAATTATTGCGATGAGTTCAGATATAGCTATTTCTTTATCAGAATCGCGTTGACCACGCCGTGCTGCGTCGGTCTGCTAGTTACCCGTGCCAATCCGGCCTCGGTATCGATGACGGCACCCTTGGTTATGATGTTCATTCGCACGAAGTTCGGGTTTGCGGCGTTTTCTTTGACAGTAAGGATCTTCACGTTGGGTGTTGATTTGTGCGTCGCCGGGTCCATCACGTTCGCCTTGTCAGCGGTGAGCATCTTCATCTTCTTGTTGCCGCCCAGCATGCGCACGGCCTTCGTCTTCGTCGCTGCCATGCGCACCGGGATGAAATCGCTGCCCATCCAGGCCTTTTTCTTTTTGGAGAGCTTGTGATAAGTGCCTCCGGTAGGCTTTCTGCTCGCCCTGAACTGATATATCGACATAACAATTGCCTTCTCTTCAACGCTTATAAAGCTTTTCTAAAAGATTTATAAATACGCAATGTCATTGTGAGAGGTATGACAAGTGCAAGACCTTTGGACGTATTGGACCGAGCGAAGGGAAAGCGGATAATATTGCGTCTCAAGAACGGTTCGGAAGTCACCGGTGTGCTGCAGGCCTTCGACCTGCACCTGAACATCTGGCTCGAGGACGCGGAGGAGCGCAAGGACGACAAGGTGGTCAAGCTAGGCTCGGCGCTGGTACGCGGCGACACCATCATCTTCGCATCGCCGTCCTCCGAGTGATTTAAAAACCTTTAGTCCGAAGTATTCTACATGACGACGTACGATATTGATCCTGGTTTGAACGAGCTGTTGCGTTCGACCGGCCTGATACAAGAAGTTGACAGGACAAAGGATGCCATAACGCTTTTTGCCACCCAGTTCAAGTACGGTTGCGATCAAAACGATGCGCAGAAGCTTCTGGAGCAGAAGAAGGTGTCTTTCGGCGACGACTACGACATTCCCATCGTTGCGGAAACAATACTTCACCTGTCAACGTTCGATTCGGCCATGACGGCGAAGTTGCACGACGCATCGACCATAAGCGAACAGCCTTCGGGCGCTCTTGCCGTAGCAATGGCGGTGTATTATTTAAATACTCATTTGAAGATAGGAAATGATACATCGGATTACATAAGGTGATTGAATGGTCGGAACAGGAACGCCCTCATTGGGAAAGAAGAACAAGATATCGCACATCCGCTGCCGCCGCTGCGGTCTCCACGCATACCATATTAACCACCACAGGTGCGCCAACTGCGGCTATCCCGACAAGAGGCTCAGGAAGTTCCGCTGGCAGTGGAAGCAGCCGCTGACAAAGGTACGCAAGAAGTAACATTTTATAAACCCTGCGAATGCAATTCTTTTCTGGGTCCATAGCTCAGTCTGGTAGAGCGCTCGGCTCTTTGTTCCCAAAGAGCAATACTAGCCGCTTTGGCAATGAGTAAAACCGAGATGCCGCGGGTTCGAATCCCGTTGGGCCCACCATCATTTTATAAATTATCATTCTAAACTATCGTCGTCGGGGTGGCTCAGCCTGGTTAGAGCACCAGACTCATATCGGCGATATGAGTGTCGAGGAGAAATCCTGTGAGAGATCTGGGGGCCGCGAGTTCAAATCTCGCCCCCGACACCAATCATGCTAACGGTTCTAGCCTGTGGATTCTCACATAAGGCTGTCCATCTGTTGTGTGCACCTTGCCCCAGACGCGGTATCTGGTGGACGGACGCGGGCTGATGCGGTTGCCTATGCCAACCAGACCTTTCTGCATCCTGAAGACGACGTCGCCGTTCGGGTAGCTCTTTATGGGATCGAGCGGACTGTGCAGCAAAACGCGCTTGCCTGCATGGCGTCTTGTTATCGTTGTTGCGTCAGGAACATGCTCGTATCTGAACATCATGAAAGTGGTGCCGAGCGACGCCGCCACAACTATAGCGAGACCGGCAAGTATCCATTCTATCGGTAGTGCTGAAGGAGTCGGCGATGGAATGACAGGAGCTGTTCGAGCCATCTGCGCCGCGCTGTCGGCCAAGCTCTTCGCATTCGTCCAGTTCTTGCTAGTGAACGCCGTCCTGGCCTCAGCTAGCTTCGCCTCCGCAGTCGTCGTGTTTCTGTCCTGCGCTTTCGCGTCAGCTATTGCTGACTCTGCAGAGGATATCGCAGTTGAAGCGTCCGTTTCCGTTATATTTGTTGTTGGCTTTGCGGGCACGGTGCAGCTCTGAGACTCGGTATAGGACTGGCACGTATAATTGGTAGTTGCGTTGCATCTGTACGCCGTCCTCGTCTGCTTGCTGGATGTGCAGGTTGACCATGATGTTGCATTTGGACATGTCGGACACGACAGACCGCCTCCACCGAAGCTGCTACTACCACCTCCACCGCCCGGGCTGCTGATGCATGCGCTCTTGTCAAAGGTGCAGTCGGCTTTGCATGCCAGCGCACCACTAACGTAGCCCAAGCTCTGACAGGTCTTTCCGTTCAAGTTGCTTCCATCGCATTCCTCGCTGCCTAAGATGACGCCGTCACCGCATACGTGGGTTATGTTTCCGCTTATCCCTCCAGCAGAAAGATTGCCGCCAATCTCAGCGCCTGGTGCGGACATGGCCACAGCTGGCAAAAGTAACAGAATTGGAATCAATATTAGTATCGCTCGCATCTCTATCACGCATAGATACCTAACGCATATGTCGTCGAATAGCTGGCCGGATAGGTTCCAGTCGGTATCGTCTGGTTCAATGCCAGTATGGTCCAGCCGCTCGTAATGTTCAGCGCATCGACAGTCTCTGTCTCATTGTACGAATCCAAAATGTTATAAGTCTTCCAAATGCCGGTCGCGTTCTGGTATTGCAGCCTCGCATAGCCCGCAACTGGTATGATGTGGTATGAGCCGTCTGTCCAGTTGGCCACCTTCATCCTTACTCTGGTTCCGCCTGAAACGCTCACGTTGAATGTCCACTGCCAGTAATCAGTGCCGTTAGCGCTGGCGGATGTCTTGTCCGCCGTTATCGAGTTGATGGATATAGCGAAGCCCGTGTTGTCCACCGTGAAGTTCTGGCTGTTGAATCCCGTGTTTGCAGCATTGTCTGCACCAGTTGCATTTGCGTTGAAGGTCGACAGGTTTGCCGCATAGCCAGCGGCGCTGCAGTTCCATGTGGCGTTCCAGATGTTGTTAACCGGGTCTGCTAGGCTAAGCGTCATGGTGTCGCTTACAGCAGGCAGAGCCCCCAGCGAGGTCATGTTGCGCAAGTTGACAGTCACGGAGTTGACGCCGGACGCCACACCGCCAGACTGCGGATCAACAACCTTCGCGCTCACGGTTATGTTCTGGTATTGTTTGACGTGATTCTGTCCGAGAGGATAGGTTATCGTAACGTTGTTCACGGTCGGGCCCGTGTTGTCGGTGAAGTAGAAAACCGAAGTGGAATCCCTGTTGTCGGCCGTGTCGTTGGCGTAGACAGTGATGTTGTTTATGCCTTCGTTGGCGGATGCTGTCACATTTCCTCTCCAGATTGTCGGAGTGATGTTTGTCAGTACGACACCATCGGCTGTCACTACGGACACGCCTGATGGATCAGATGCAGTGACGTTCACTGTTATGTTCGTTCCGCCCTTGTAGTATGGCGGGTTGCGATCGAGCACGACACTTATCAGTGGTCCTGAAACGTCCACGGTGAAGTTGTTCAACGCCGAGACGTTGCTGTTGCCTGCCTGGTCTGTACAGTTCACAGAGATGTTGTGGAGACCGTCCGCCACCGACGTTAGCAGGACGTACTGAGCAGTACCGTTCATTACATCTGTCGGACTGTTTGGTACGTTGTCCAGCTTGTAATAACAGTTCAAAGTTGTGGATGTTTTGTCGCTAGCACTGTAACTGAGCTGCACCGGTCTTGTCCAGTTGCTGCCATTGGCAGGTATGGTCAGGTTAACGTACGGTGCGCTATGGTCGATTGATACTTTCCAGATGGCGCTGTTCGACTGGCCACCGCCACCGTCAACTGCGCTGACTCTCCAATACCAGACGCCTTCCGAAGCGGACGACCAGGTGTAATTCAGATCCGGTGCCGTATTAGTGTACTCGGGCGACAGCACGTTAGAACTGTTATCTATGCGTATGGTGTAATTGACCGCTCCCTGAGTGCCGTTCCATGTGAAGTTGACGGTCAAGTTGCTGGTAAATACACCGTCCAGCGGGCTGAGCAGGTCTGGCACCGGCAGCTGCTGTATGAAGGTCTCGGTCGATGGCCACGGCGCTGCGCCAGTTGCGTTTATGCGATAGCTTGAGTTGACCCCTATGCCCACCACGGTCGTGTTGTCTGTTATGTTTGCGCCGACGGTCTTGTAGGGCATTGCACTGCCGCTGATGTTGTACATCACGTGCACGAGCCTTGAGCTGCCTGCAGGAATGATGTATGACGTTGGGGTGAGGTTGTATGGCGAGCTTGCGTCCGACGCTCCCGGTATGCGTTGGCTCGGACCGCCCGTGTCATTCCAGAGCTCGATAGCAGAGAGGTTGGTGGAAGTCGCCGTGCCGAACAGGTTGACAGCGACCCAGCTGAGCGATATGTTCTCGCCAATTGCTGTCAGGTTCAGCCTGAGCATTCCCGTGCTTGTTCCTCTGGCCGTAGAGTAGGGTGCCTCGTTTATGACGTCCGCTGTCATTATACCGTGGATGCGCACTACGCCGGACAGACCGGATGCAGGCGTGTAGAACTGCGCCGGGTTGGGCGTTATGTTGCATGTTATGTTGATGATGTTGGCGTTGGCAGGCGTTGGCCATACCAATGTTGCCCATCCATCGCTCATCGAATAATTATTGCCTATGAACCCGGTCACGTTCGACCAGAAGTTCACATAGTGGCTGAGCAATGGCAATGACGTGTTGATGTCTATGACCCTGCACTTGAAAGTGGCGTTCGAGTTTACTGGCACCGCCGTCGGTATGCTCGACTCGTTTACGTGCGACCATCCCCAGATCTGTATGGGTCTGAGCAGCGGGATGTTGTCGTACCAGCTCTCGCTGGTCGTGACGTTCAGCACGTAGTTGTTGAGCGTCCAGTTCACCGGTATGTACCAGGTCATGTTCTCCCAGTTTGTGCTCAAGTTCACTGCGGCTGGCGTTATGTTCGTCAGGTTCGTTGTGTTCAAGAACCATACGGCTCTCATCGCCAGTGCCGATATCGTGTTGCCGTTCTCGTCGTACGCCGTCGTGTTCGCGGTTATGTTCTGCGTCTTGTAGAACACCGTACCCGAAGGTATGTTCGTGATGTTGATGTACATCACGCCCTTGACTATCAGGTACGAGGTGTTCTGGCTCGAGCTGGTGTAGTAGGCTCCGGACGCATTGCCAATCACCGAATAGTTGTTTGGCGGTGCTGTATCGGTCGGGTTGAAATCGGCATGGCACTGGCCAGGTCCTTCAATCGCATCGCTGAGGCAGCTGCCGAGAAGGCCTGCGGAAAGGGTGCTGTTCCAGAAGCTTATGTTCGCACCGTAGACCTCCACGCCAAGCTCATCCTTGACGCGCGCGGTGAAAGTCGTCACGTTCTGCGAGAAAGTGTTGTTGCGGTACACCGGGTTCGGGTTTATGCCGAAGAAGCTGAGCTTCAGTGTGCCGTTCAGTGACGTCTGGCCAGTAAAGCTGTAGTTCGTCGTTACGTTGAAGTATAAAGACGTGTTGTTCGTTATGTTGCATGTTATGTTATATGGTCCCACCGCTTCGGTCGTCGTGTTCCAGTTCCACAGCGCAAGACCGGTGCCGTCGGTCAGGTTGGTGCCCAGCAGGGTGTTGTTAATCCAGAATTTGACCGGGTAGCCGCCTATGGCATTAGACGTGTTGACGTTCACTACCGTACAACCGAAGCCCACTACCACACCCCTCTGGTAGCTAGATAAAACTGGTGTGGTAGGATTTATGTTGGCCCATCCCCACAGCTTGACAAGGCTCGAGTTGTATGGAGCGTTTCCTACTGGCAGTATGGAAATGATCGAGATGTTGCCCAAGGCGCTGATGTTGCTGTTGTTCGTTATGTTCGCGCCGAACGTGGCCGAGTTCAATGCCGAACCGCTCACGTTGTAAAGTATGTGCAGTATCTTGTAGCTCCCGGCCGGCACTGTTATTGGAGTAGCCGGCGTCAGGTTGGCTGTGCGGCTATTGAAAGTGGCAGCTACGGACAGTGGCAGCGAAACGCTCGGTTGGTCGGAGCTGTCGTTCCACAGCGTGATGGCGCTTATGTTACCATCCGTTGCGCTTCCTGTGAGCGTGACGTTTATCTGCGTTATATTGATGGCCTCGCCGGTTGCGGTGAAGTTAAGCCTGAGCATCGGCACGTTGCCCTGGCCGACCTGCACGCCACCTGGCGCCTCGCTGGATGCGGACAGCCCCAGGATTCCGTAGACGCTTAGATCGCTAGAGTTGGCTATGACGCCCACTTTATAATAATTCACGCTGTCGTTGGTGATGTTGCACGTTATGTTGTGTATGCCTGCGGTCGAAGGTGTCATCCAAGTTATGTTGGCCCAGCCGTTGCTGTCCGTAAGCGCGCTGTCAATCATTCCACTGATATTCGAATAGAATTTCACCATGTACGATTGTAGAGGCACGCTTGATGCGTTCTCGAGCACCCTGCAGCTCAGGTTGGTCGGCGAGCTTATCTGGGCGCTCGACGGGACAACAATAGTGGACATGTTCGCTATGGACCACAGTTGGATGCTGCGGTTCTGCGTGCCGTCGGTGTAATTGGTCAAGTTGGCTATCACAGTAAGATTGTGCGGTCCCAAGCTGTAGGACGCGGAAGGTGTCCATGAAAGGTTCAGACCATAGAGCGCACTGACGTTCGCTGAATCCAGATACCAGCTGAGGTTCGCAATAACTGCATTGCCCAGCTCATCCTTGGTCGTCGCGTTCAACCAGTTGGGAACGCCGCGATAGAGCATGTCACCGTCGATTACCGTCGTGATGTTCGGAATCAGCACGCCCTGGACCAGTACCCAGCTGACGTTGTCCGCAGACTTGCCAAACCCGCTCTTTGTAGCATTCACAGTGAGCGACACGTTCCGTGCCGCATGGTTGGCCGGCGGATTCCACATCATGGAACAGAAACCGAGCGCATCCGTGGTGCAGTTGCATGGCAGGTTGATGCCGTTGCAGTTGTACAAAAGACCGCTCTCATTGTACAGCGTGACGTTCGCGTCCTGCACGGGATTGTTCTGCGAGTTCTTCACGTGGGCCGATATCGTGGTCGTGTATGGCGACCAGCTGTCGTTGCGATAAATGTACGGGTTGTCCCTGCCCAACTCGACGATATACAAAGTATCGGATAGTGTTACCGTTCCGGTTCGGCTGTTTTCGCCCGGTACGATGTCATAGTAAAGCGAAGCATTGCTGGTTATGTTGCACGCAGTATTGTAGATGCCGACAGTATCGCCTGCCGTATTCCATTGCCACGTCGCATAGCCAGTGCTGTTGGCAAGCGCAGTTGTCGTGCTGGCGTTCTTCCAGAAGACTATCGGATAATACTGGATTCCTGTCGACGTGTTCTTGTCCAACGCGCGACAGGTTATGCTGATAACCGCGCCTATGCTAGTCGTGTTGTCTAGCGGCGTGGCGTTCGTTATGTTGGCCCAGCCATAGACAGTGTAGGATCGGGGCGTCGTCTCGAAAATCATGCCTGCGGAGTCGTTCACCTTGATGACCACGCCGTGCGTTCCTAAGTTGGTCGTGTTCGGTCCGGTCAGCACCGACGAATTCGTCCAATTATGTGTCGGACAATTGGAACCAGGCCATGCGCATATGTAGTTCATTCCGCCCTGGAGCGGACTGCTCGAATTCTCCCACTCTATCCAGCTGGCATTGGCAGTCTCAAACCACCTTGCGCCAGCAGAAACCGCCTCGCCTCTGTGTATGCTCGTAGTGCTCAATGAGAGGTCTGTCACGAGAATTATCGCGAACGCCTGAATCGCACATATCGAGATAGCCAGAACTATTACAGCGAACAGCGCTATCGCGCCCAGTTTCGTTGCGCCCTTATTTCTTCGGTATGTATACATGCGAACGTCCCACCTTTACGAGATTCACCAGTCCCTTTGACCGCATGGCTTCCAGATAGCCGGCCGTGAAGTCCCGACGCAGCCCCAGCTCGCGGGCCACCTCGGAAACCGACATCGGTTTAGCCCTAAGGAGCTTCAGCAGTCTGGATTCTGTGTCTTCACCCATCTAGCCACCTATGGATACTACATTATGTGCTATTTGGTGCATATATAAAGATTTATATTGTAAAGGATATCATGTTTATCTGTTATACAATATGAGAATCACATGGTATTACATAATAACTACCATGATGTATATAAAATGTGTATCTAAATGTAGATACATTATGTTTAATAAATGATAACTATATGTATACTATATAGTTCCTATATTGATTGGGCGAATGATAAAAATTCTAGGACGCACTGTAGTATCCGCTGTCTGGTCGGCCCAGCTTTATCTTGATTGCACCGACGATGTAGTACTTGAAGCAGGTCCAGTAGAAGCTCTTCGCAAATCTTCTCGTTGATGCTGGTATGGCCATCAGCTTGGAAAACCGCACCTTGCCGATATTTCTCAATCTGCAGCCGATCTCATAGTCCTCGATGAATCTTACACTGAACGGGTTCGCCAATAGCACGTCGCGCCGGAATGCCATGTTGGCGCCCCAGAGATTGTTGAAGCCGATTTTTCCAAGGAAGCGCGGCACCAGGTCGGCCCATATCCTGAAGCTCCAGCGGAGTTTTAATCCGCCATCGTAGGCGACGAGCGGACCGGATGCAGCTATGCCGTCTTCCAACAGTTTTGCTATGTTAGCCGTCCATTCGGGCAGCGGCCTGCAGTCCGCATCGCAGTAGGCGACAATTTTGCCAGCGGCCGCTTTTGCGCCCACGTTCCTAGCATCAGCCAGGCCCGCCTTGTTGTCGAAAACGACCTTGTCAGCCAGCTGCTTGGAAATGTTTACAGTATTGTCTGCCGAGTGTCCGTCAACGACTATTATCTCAGGTTTTAGAGTTTGCGCACGCAGAGCCTTCAGGCATTCTCCGATATCCTTCTCTTCGTTCCGTGCGCAAACAACAACGCTCACCTCAGGCATGGCAGATATTTAAAAACCAAGCCTAATAAATCAGTTTGCCCTGGTGGCTCAGTTCGGTAGAGCGGCCGCCTTGTACGTGTGCAACTCGCCATGGCGAATCCACTATGTGGTAGCCGTTTGAGTTGCCCTGTACGGATGGATTTGAATGGTCAACGCGAATAGCGTTGCCACAGAAGCGATCCACCAAGCAAGCGGCAGGTCGCCGGTTCAAATCCGGCCCAGGGCTCCATTTCAAACCGGTCTGTTCTGGCGCTCGAGCCATATCTCTTTTTGGTTCTCGGGGGTTGACCGTTTCACTGCATTCCATGCGCCTCTGAGTCCTGTCTTGAGCAATGCTGTCGTGCTCTGGCCCACGAACCTTCTTGCAGAAATCTTAATGTCATGCCCCCTGATGAAAGCGAACCGTCCCAGCTTTCTTGCTCTGAACGAAAAGTCCATATCCTCGCGCGCCACATCGTTCCTGAATCCGCCCAGCTTCTGCCAGACCTCGCGTCTGAATATCATCCCCGAGCCGGAAAGCGCCGGCCTGTTTATGGCAACGGACAGTCGCTGATAGAACATGATGAACGAATTAGCAAGCTTGGCCAATCTAGGACAGTCCGGCTCTATAAAACTCTGGTTTGCAAAGGCGCCAATATTCCCTTCTATGGCCTTCACCGCTTCGCTCACGTATTCCGGCGGGAGCACGGTGTCCGCGCCAACAGTTATGAATATTTCGCCTTTGGCGATGCTGCAGCCGCGGTTTATGGCATTGGCAGGTCCTTTCTTGGTTTCAGCCACAACCCCATCCGCCAATGTTTTTGCTATCGTCACTGTTCTGTCCATACTGCCGTTGTCGCAAACTATTATTTCCTTTTTCGGATAGGTCTGCGCTTGCAACGATTTCAGGCAACTGGCTATGTACGATTCCTCGTTCAATGTCGGCACGATAATGCTAACCAGCATACCATCAGCCTCGTTTGAGCATCAGGAATGCTGCCACGGTCGTTATCACCGCGACGCCAACCAGCTGGGGCACCGTCAGCGTTTCGTTCAGGAACAGAATGCCCGCAACGATGGGCACGACGATGGCCAGCGTGCCTGAGATGGCAGTCGTGTGGCTGGCGTACTTGTAGTCCTTTAGGCTCCACTGGAATATGACGAAGCCTATACCCGCCAATACCAGAGACAAAATGTATAGCGGGTTAAGCAATGTGCCCATCAGCGTCGATCCGGTCGCGGCTATCTTTGCCATGATCGAGCCCGCTCCGAAAAAGCAGCCCGCAACAGCAGCTATGGCCAGCGGTTTCATGTTTAAGCTGTAATGAAAGCTGTAGCCGCTAGGCATCTTCTTGAGGAAAACGAACTCGATGAAAACAATCACGAATATGGACACGTTCATGAGAGGTTGTACGATGGCCAGCGGCTCGGTCTGGAGCGCAGTCAGATAGAACAGAAAACCCGATGCAAGGATGAGCGTCCCGCCGTCCCAGAAGGGCGATTTCCACGCATCCATCAGGCGGCCTACCCTGTCAAGCCCGATCTTTTGCATTACGGTGCCCAAGCCAACCATGCAGGCGGCCACTATTACGAGTTCCAACATGCCATCACCAGTATCTTTAATATAAGACCATTTATTATTTATCATGACCCGTATGGAACAGTTTCCTAAAGTAACCGTTATAGTGCCTGCCAGGAACGAGGAGAAGGTCCTTGGCAAGTGCCTGGAGAGCTTGCTCGCTTCCGACTATCCAAAGGAAAAGCTAGATGTGATAGTTGCCATAGACGGCAGCAAGGACGGCACGGAAAAGATAGCCAGGTCCTTCGAGCCCGGTGTGCGTGTAATTGTCTCTAGCCCGAAAAAATGCAAGGCGGACGCCATAAACGCGGTTCTTCCTATGGCAAAGGGCGACGTGATAGCGATTTACGATGCCGATTGCATACTTGACGGCCAATGCATAAGCAAGGCGGTGAAGCACTTTTCAAACCCCAAGATAGCCGGCGTCAGCGGTACACTGAAGTCCTACAACAAGGATCAGAGCGTTATTGCAAAGGCACTGTCCATCGAGACCTGTTTCATCTCATACGTTGAAAAGTTCCTTAATGATCTCGGCGCGAACGCCCACTTCTTGGGCAAGAACATGTTTATCCGCAAGGACGTTCTGCTGGATATGGGCGGCTTTAATGTGAATTCCTTTTCCGAAGACGCCGAGCTTTCCCTGCGATTGAAGCGCTACAAGAACAACTGGTATGACGTCGCTTTCGAGGACTCGGCGGTTACGTGGCACGAGGAGCCTTCCACTTTCAAATCCTTCTGGAACCAGCGCAAGCGTTGGACCCGCGGCCTGGTACAGATAGTCAGAACAAAAAGGCGCGAATCCCCGAAGATGTTCCTATCGGACGCGATGCACGGCATCTATTTCTACGCTTCGCCATTCGGTCTCATAGTGGGCACGCTGCTTGCCATCACCTGGTTCCTCAACCTCCCGATATATGTTTTCGCTCCTTTGCTCGGCCTCTTCCTGTTCAACATGAGCCTGCTGGTCTATTCCCGCATACACTTCAAAGAATCCATGCGCGATTTGCTGTATTTTCCTGTTTGGTTCGCGCTCAGCAACATCCAGAGCGTGCTCGCGTTCAAGTCCTTGTTCGACGACCTGCGCGGCAAGGAAATCAGCTGGTTCCGGGTCGAGCGCTCAACGCTCTAGCGCAACATTAATAAAAGGAAGAGAGCCAATTCTGGATTGGGGGTTGTAGTCTAACCAGGCAGGACTGCTGGCTCCAGAATTTTTCTGGAGCTTCGAGGCGAAAGCCGATGAGAGCGTGGTGATACCAGCTGATCCAGGTTCGAATCCTGGCAACCCCACCATTCGTGATTCCATGATAGAAACGAAGGCAATCAAGATTGAGGTTCCGAAGGACTGCAACGTGATAATCGGCACGACGCACTTCATAAAAAGCGTGGAGGACATTCACGAGGCGCTCGTTGCAGCCGTGCCTGGCATCAAGTTCGGCCTTGCTTTCTGCGAGGCCAGCGGGCCTTGCCTTGTTCGCAGGTCCGGAACGGACGCCAAACTGACAGAGGCCGCTGCGAAAGAGACGCTGAGGCTCGGGACAGGCCACGCATTCATAGTCTTCCTCGGTCCGGGCTTCTATCCGATAAACGTGATGGACGAGATCAAGGCCGTTCCAGAAGTCTGCACCATCCACTGCGCTACTGCAAACCCTGTGGAAGTGATCGTGGCCGAAACGAGCCAGGGCAGAGGCATACTTGGCGTGATAGACGGTCAGACGAGCAAAGGGATCGAGACTGAGAAGGACGTCAAGGAACGCAAAGAATTCCTGCGAAAAATCGGCTACAAGTTGTGATTGAATGGGATCCATGATAGAAATCAATGATACGTTGCAGATAACGACTGAGCAGGGCTTTCCAAAAGAGCTAGTTTTGGAGAAGCACCTCAAGAAACCTTTCACGAGCAAAGATTTCGAGGGAAAGACTTTTGAATTTCATGACAAACAGGGAATAAGAATCTATCATACACCGCCGACTAGATGTTTCTTGGTCCACAACATCAATGGCAAGTGGCTGTACTGGGGCAAGATTCTGATGCTGGAACAGACCATCCACGCCGAATCGAAGACGACCTCGGGCAAGTTCAAAATAATCAAGATTTATGATCCGGTTTACCAGAGACAGATTACCATCAACGAGACAGAACCTGGCAAGAGCTATTTCTGAATCCAGATTATGCCTTGCTCGATTTCATATCTTCGGTATCATGTCGTGCTCGATGGCATATTTGAAGACCTGTTCATCAAAGACGCAGACCTTCCGCCAATCTCCGCTGATGCCTGCTTTCGTGTCCTTGCTATCGTACGTGCAATGTACCTGTTCGCCGCCTATTTGCAATGGCGCGGAGTTGTACTTGCATTTTTCGCAACGTTTCTTCGGGCTCAGACCTTCCGCCCATCTTATTAATTCAAATCTCTTGCGGGATCCCCTTAGGGCATCGAACACCGCAGGCACGATTTGCTTTTCATAGACTTTCTCGTCTATCACGATGATTTTGTCTTTGTAGGTAACTGAAATGAAACTCATTTTTTCATCCCCGGTTTTACAGCACAGCGTATTTGCATTTCTCTTTGCAGCCTTTGCAATAGTCCTGGACACCGGCCGCACCTGAAGCGAATTCTTGCAACATGTTCGGAATCCATGCCTTTCTGCTTCTCTTGGCGTGATAATCCATGTCCCCAGCGACCTGCTGTATTATGTTGCCTGCTTCCTGCGTCTGATTTTCTTTCAGGCGTTCTGCATAATCTTTGCCCCTTGCAACTGTACAGTACGTCTTAGGCTCGTTTGGCAGGTATTCGGCAGTTTTACTCTCAATTATTCGCACAACCATTTAATCACCCCTAAGTAGTATATGTATTTAGAACTATAAGAAGTTTTTATCGAATTTATGCGTATAATACGTAGTATTTAAATAAAAGCTCTGATTAAATGCGTATTATGCTAAAAGAGTACAAATTGGACGAAAAGGACAAGGCGATACTGCGCTTATTGCTGAAGGATGCGCGTATGCCCCTGACAGTTATCGCACCGAAGGTTAAGCTCTCGCACGATGCCGTTCGGTACAGGATAGCCCAGCTGAAGGAGGCTGGCGTGATTAAATCCTTCGTTGCGGTCATAGATCCCGGCAGGATAGGACTGCCCATCTGGGGCGATGTCATTTTCTCACTCTGGAACGTTACTCCGCATCGCTACGAGGAGTGGGTAAAGTACCTGAAAAATCACGCGTTCGTGGCCGCTGTCTGGAATTTGAGCGGTCGCTACGAGTGGTTCGTGGAGATATACACGCCGGACTTGGCGCAGTTCAACGAGATTGTCAACGAGATAAAAATGAAGTTCTCGGACATAATCAAGGATTCGGAGACGCTGTTCGTTCTGAAGGAAATAAAGGCCGAGCAACTGTATCCGGCAACCTATCCTGGGATATAGCATTTAAATTACGGAGTCCTAACTTCTATTTGCGCCGATAGTCTAGCGGTAGGACCTGAGCCTTCCAAGAACCCGTTGCTTTACAAAGCGTTCACGGAAACCGAAGCAAGCTCATGACCAGGGTTCGAATCCCTGTCGGCGCACCATCTATAATATTAAGGTGTGCAGAAATGATAGTTGACGTTATAATTGAAATTCCAAAATACTGCAAACATAAATACAAATATCAAAATGGTAAATTTATAAAAAAAAGAAATCTTGCTGGCAGAATTCCGGAGAATTACGGCTTTGTGGAGAACACGATAGCTCCCGATAATGCGCCTTTGGACATTGTAGTTATAGGAAACAAACCAAGAAAACAAGGACATATGAAAGCCAAGGTTATCGGAGCATTGACAAGATACGATAGAGATGAAAAGATTCTTGCTGTTAATTGTAGATCAAAGATAAATTCAATTAGAAAGCTATCAAACAAGAAGCTCGGGCCGATCATAAATACATTTTCAGGCACTTGGCCCGGCATGACTCCCATGAAGAAATTAGTGGGGCCTCGAGAAGCAGAGAAGATTGTGAGAAAATATAGTATTAATAAATCATTAAATTAACAGCGTAGCTCTATCACTGTCAGCGCACCATACTTGCATTTTATTAGCGGACACGCCGAACAAATTGCATGGCAAGAAAGCGTCAACGCAAGCAAAAAACGAATCTGGCCGGAAAGCTTATACTGGGATTTGTTTTTGCCATAGTCATCTTTTCCGCACTGTCATTCTTCGGCATGCTCGGACATCTGACGACAGTGCCGTCCGGTCCGGCATTGGTTCAGAACGATTCTGTCCAGTCGCGCTACCAGGATCATATGTCCGTCATCAAGGACGATAGCGACAGGCTGGATGCCATCAGCGCCCGTTATCCGACAAAGATGACCGACCACCAGTATATTTTCTTTGCCAACGAGTATGCGTTGCAGCTGCAGAACTACAGCCAGCACCTTTCCGAATTCAGACAGTTCGTGATTGAGAACGAGCCGAGGCTCAATGAACTGGGTTACAACACTACCGAAAAGAAGGCCGCCATAGAAGCCGATCTGGCGTGGATATCCCAGTCCGCATCCGCCATGTACAAGAACCTGAAAGTGATCGAACAGCGGGAGCAGGTCAATGACAGTTTGTTCACGCTTCTTTCCGAACTGGCAGCGTACGTCTGATTAATTCTTTTTAGAAAGAATGTCCCTCTCTTCTACGATGTGCAGCCCGGTCTTCTTGCCATGGGGAACAGTAACGGTGTACACGATATATCCCGTGGGATGGGCAGTCACATTATCCACATTGCCTATGGCCGTCTGCTCCTTTCTGGTGGAACCATATCCCGAATATCTTGGCGGTTCCCGGATGAGGAACTCCACCTTGTCGCCTTCTTTGTACTTTGGTTCAACATCAGGCATGCTGAAATTACTCAACTAAAGGTTAAATTGCTTTCGGTAGGTATTCCAATCCGCTATAGCTACCGCTGACAAGAAAGCAGTAAAATTCTTTTCAGAATTTACTAGAACCTTCTCTTCTTTGCAAAACACTCTTTGCAGAAGACGGGCTTTCCTTCGGTCGGCTTGAAGGGAACTTCGCATTCCTTCTTGCACTCTGTACAGATGGCCTTGTGCATCTCGCGAGGTCCGCGGTCAAAGCTTCTGTCTCCACCGAAGCGTCTTTCTCCGAATACCATTCTCATTTCCTCCTGAACCATGTGAATTCCAGAAGCTTATAAAACCGACGCCTCGCAAGGCAAAAGCAAAAGGTTTTTAAGGCTTGAGCTGATACTTGATAGCTATGTCAGACGTCAGGTCTGTTTCACAGGGAGCGCTCGTAAGCCGAATGGCCGTCGAGCTGAAGAAGGTCGAGAAGATTAAACCGCCAGCCTGGGCTAGCTACACCAAGACGGGCGTTGCTACGGAACGTCCACCGAGCCAGCCGGACTGGTGGTATTCGCGCTCTGCTGCATTGCTGCGCAGAATTTATTTGACAGGTCCGGTCGGAACGCAACGTATGCGAACAGCGCTGGGCGGACGAAGGCGGAGAGGGCACAAACCTCCGCATCATTACAAGGCAGGCGGAAAAGTAATTCGCATGATGCTTCAACAGCTCGAGTCAGAAGGCTTCGTAGCAAAGACAGAAAAGCCCAAGGCAGGTCGTATCATAACCCCGAAGGGCCAGCGCTTTGTCGACCGCATTGCCGCAAAGATGGCATGATTATGATGAACATGGATGCAGAACAGATGCAATTGGAAATGATGAAGAAGACCGTGATTTCCAAGGTACTGGACAAGCACGCAATCGAGCGTTTGGGACGCGTGCGTGTCGCGAACCCGATGCTGGCCGGCCAGCTGGAGATGTATCTGCTCCAGCTCTACCAAACCGGGCAACTGAAGGAGACGATTACGGATGACAAGCTCAAGCAGATTCTCGATCTGCTCACTGAAAAAAGGAAGACCGTCATAAAGAGGCGTTGACATGGGCGCTGTTAAACATCTGCCAAAGAAGCTGCGTTTGATCGCAGCGAGAAAGAAGAAGTCTGCTCCGCGCTGGGCGGACCTGCGCAAGTTCGGCAGACGGGCGCGCACGCGGCGCATACGCGTCGCGCGAACGAAGAATTGGAGACGCGGAAGGCTGAAGGTGTAAGTTATGGCAGAAAAGAAGCAGGAAGAAAAGATATTCACAATTCCACTGAGGGATGCGTTCGGACCCGGCAGGCTCAAGCGCGCAAACGTTGCAGGCCGAATAGTCCGACAGTTCTTGCAGAAGCACATGAAGACCGATGATGTAAAGATCGGCCAGTCCATAAACGAGGCCGTCTGGGCAAGGAGCATACAGAAGCCGCCCCGCAACGTTCGCGTCCATGTAATAAAGCAGGACAAGACCGTGTACTCGGAGCTTGTTGGCGTCAGCATCAAGCCCGCATCGGCCGAGGAAGTCAAGAAGAAGCAGGAAAAATCGGTCGAGAAGCTCAAGCGCATAAAGGAAGGCAGGAAGGAACGCAAGAAGGAATCCATTCAGGAAGAGCTCGAAGCGGAGAAGGTCGCGAAGGAAAGCGAGAACATAGAGGTCAAGGAAAAGGAGTCGCAGGTCGAGCAGAAGAAAACCGAAAAGGAACGCCCCCACGAGGAGCGCTCAGATGAAGCGCGCAAGCTGAGCCGATAAAGAATCTATTTTTGCGCCTTGCAGCTCCAATAACCAGAATCCATCTCTTTCATTCCAAGCACTTCAAAGCCGGCATCTTTCAGTAGCTTTTTCATTCCGATTCTGCCTTTGTCAATGATTTTACCCTCGATATCATAGACAGCATAGCCCTTCTCACTGAAGTTGATATAATCCTCGGTCATTTCCCCAGCCGGACCCTTGCTCAAACTCCTGGTAATCAGATGGAACTGTCCGCCCGGTTTCATTATTCTATGTATTTCACTGCAGACCGTCTCTGCCACTTCGATCGGCCTTTTGTTCCCGCCGAACAGCTTCTCGGAGTGCGGTGTCATCATGAGCATGCCGTAGCATGCGACACCGTCGAACCTCTCATCCTCGTAGGGAATCTTGGTCGCCGATGCAATCTTGATTTCTCTGCTCACGTCATCGCGCCATTTCATGACTTTAGCATTGTCCGGTTTGCCGTGCATTGCCAGTTCGGCCTCGACAACGGACAGGTTCAGGCCGTAGGCCTTCAGTCCGAGCCTTTCCATGAAATATACATGATATCCCTGGCCGCATCCCACGTCCAAAATACTGTAGTCCCTGGCCCCTCTCGATATTCGCTTCCATCGTTGAGCGGTCTGCTTGCCCAGATTGTATTGTTTTTCAGAATCAAAGGCGTTGCCACCTATGTTCCGGCCGAATATCTGCTTCTCATATTCTCGCTGTTGTGGAGAAAGTTTTGTAAAATCAATCCTGTCTATGGGTATGCTGTGTTCCCTCATAAATCGAACAGACTCATCGTTCCCCATATAATAATTACTACTTTAAAGTATATAAATAAAACCCACGATTTCACCACCGTAAGTGGTCAGGAACCTATTTGCCAAGTCGCAGCACTCAGAAATCATGCCTTTAGAGGAAGGGTTTATAAAGTTTACACTTAATAGTAATAACTATATGACCTGTGACATAATGCTCAGGCTTTCTCCTGGGGAACTAGTTGTCGTTACGGATGAACGCACGACCTATGGCGGCAGACAGGCCGACTATTCCCAGAAGATGACCATCAAGGACAAGTACATAACCACAAGAACGGGCCGCGTTGACAATTCTGCTGAGATAAACCGTCGCTGGATGGATGCGCCGCAGAAGTCGACGTTGAAGGAGGAGCTCGAATCATTCAAGCAGATATTCCAGGATGTCTACAGGATCAAGCTAAATGATTATGCGAACCAGTACGGCATCACGCTGGCCGAGGTCAAGGAAGGAAAGATCAATAGGGAGCTGCTCCCGACGTTTGGCGCCAAGGCCGAAGAATTCTTGCGTTCTCCAACTGGTTTCAGCACAGCTTTCCTTTTCGGAGGCTGGAACGACCAAAGAAAGGAAATGGAGATATACGATGTGATATCGCCCGGCATGGCAAATCCCCAGGAGCGCTATGCCGTAATGGGAAGCGGCGAGGACAGGGCGCAGACAGTGCTTAGCGACTATATTGCGAGCCTTGCACGTCACGAGCGCGACTGCATACCGCGCACGGAAGGCGTGCACAAGGTGATAGAAGCGCTGTATGCTGCAAGCAAGAACGCTGGCGTCGGCGGAACGCCAGATATAGTCATTCTCCAGAAGGAAGGTTACAGAAGGATGCTTGACAAGGCCAGCAGACTGTTGTACAACATAATTGTCAAGGAAGCGCGCGGCGAGATCAAGCCAAGAAAGGCGCTCGAGCTTTTCGAGCGCATCATATTCGCCGGCGAGAACAGGAACGTCTCAACAAGAAAAGTGATCAAAAAGATAGCCAATGAGATTGCCTCGCCCGACGACCCGTTGGAATACCTGCTTTCCTAGCACATTTTTAAACATCGCTGTTGAATTCTAGCCATGGCTTTCAAATTCCTGCGCACAGCGATAAACCGCGACCCCAACGTGGGCCTCTACGGCTTTGCAACTGACAGTTATTGCCTCTTAGGCACGGAGCCGCACAAGATGATACAAAAGATAAAGGATACGCTGGGCGTGTCCCTGCATATCCAGCGCATTGCCGAGTCGGAGCTGGCAGGCATCTTTGCCGCCGGCAACAGCAACGGCCTGCTCCTCACCAAGATAGTCGAGAAATACGAGCTGACCAAGCTGAAGAAGCTGTTGGACATAAACATTGATATCATCAAATCAAAGGAGACGGCCATAGGCAACCTGGTTTTGTGCAATGACAAAGGCTGCTTGATATCGCCCGTGCTCAAGCGATATCGCAAGACCATAGCGGACTGCCTCGGCGTGGACGTGGAAGTGGGCTCGGTAGCCGGACTGGAGATTGTTGGCTCAGCAGCCGTTGCTTCGAACAAAGGATGCCTCTGCCACAGGGCGGCCACAGAAGAGGAAATCAATATAATTGAAGGACTTTTGAAGGTGAAAGCGGACGTGGGCACCGTAGGCTTCGGCAGTCCATTTATAAAGTCGGGTCTGCTAGTCAATAGCAAAGGCATTGCGATAGCCCAGACATCAACCGGACCTGAGCTGGGCCAAATAGACGATGTGTTTGGTGACCGTCATGGATGATGGATCGCAGAAGAAGATATTCGAGTTCCAAATGCTTCAGGCTCACCTGCAGGAGCTGCAGCGAAGGCAGGAAATGGTCGCAGAGCGCATGAATGAGCTCGTCAGGACAAGGGCGGCCTTCGAAGAGCTCAATGCTGTAAAGGCAGGCGAGGGCGCGCTCATACCCTTGGGCGGGGAGAACTTCGTTCAAGGCAAGATAGCCGACACCAAGAACATAATCGTAGGCATAGGTGGCGGAGTGGCCATAAAGAAGACGGCCGAAGGCGCATCGGAAATCCTGGATGGCAGGATAAAGGAGTTGGAAAGCGTAGCGGATGAGCTTTCTGCCGAAGTCCAGTCCACTATTATGCAGCTTGCCAAGCTCCAGTCCGAGCTGGAAGCGGCATCAGAAAGGAAATAAGCTAATTTTTCAGCCTCAGACGCCCCAACAGAGCATTTATATTGTTTGAAAAGTCATTTCGTAGCATGGGGAGGCCATCCAGGCCTATATTGACAGGGTTAGTCCCACTTGTAGTGGTCTTCTTAGCCTTGGTGCTCGCCACCAATGCATTCAAACCGACCTCTTTTGCCATAGTACCCACGGATGTTGTTACCGCAGAACAGACGCTACCACCAGAGATTGTAGCATCAACGTCGCAAGTGCCCCCTATAGAGACCGGCACGGACTTTGTGGTCAATAATTCGAGGTATGCAAACGTTTCATTAGACAGCACAGAACCGATAACACTCACTTTGAATGCTCCTCCAGAGATGGTCGAGATGGATATCAGTTCTGAAGCAGCTTCCAGCCAACTGACAATCTCAGGCCTCAATCCTGACACGGAATATCATATGTATGTGGACAGCTATCACAACCACACACCTTTCACGACAAACGGCACCGGTTCTTGGAGCTGGGAACAGGACCTCTCTCAAAATCGTTTTATCTGGATTCAACCGCGACCCAGTACGTTCTACCTCAACATCACGGGCGGTCAGTGCGCCCCGCCGAACGGAACGTGGGACAATACAACAAAGATATGCATACTTACAACCGACCTCAGTGAGACGATTAATTTTGACGACAATAACATAACGTTGGATTGTGCTGGCCACAACACGACCGGTAGCGGCACCGGATACGGTTTTCGTGCGGTCGAATTGAAAAACGTGACCATAAAGAACTGCGTTATATCCGATTACACCACAGGCATGCAACTACAGCGCACTAATTTTAGCACTATCACCAACAACACAGTCATAAACCTCGGTGACGTCGGCATCAACCTCCAAACCAGCTCAAACAACACCATTTCGAACAACATGCTGAATTGCAGCAATGCGCCTAGTCCTGATGCCAACAGAGGCGTCTATCTAATGCAAACATCGAAAAATAATACCATCTACAACAACACAGCATTATTCTGCAACTCTAACGGCATCTTTCTCCACACAAGCCCGAGCAACAAAATATACAACAACACCCTCACCAACAACACCAAAGGTATCGAATTGACATCCACTTCTTCATTAAACAACATCACCAACAACACCATCTGGAACAGTACGAGCATGGGAATATCCATCCAAAGCGATTCCCCAAACAACATCCTCGGTTTCAATAATATTCACGACAACCACTTCGGTATTCGCATCGATTCGGCATACAACACCCTCAACAACAACACAGTCAACTACAATTGGGATCGTGGCATTGAGTTGTACTTAAGTTCCTTCAACAACATCACCAACAACACAGTCAACTATAATGATAGATATGGCATACGAATTTACTCCGACGCAAACAACAATACATTGATCTACAATACCTTCAACAACAACACCGACTATGGCATCCATATCCTAAGCAGTTCCAACAACAGACTGATCAACAACACAGCCACCAACAATGGCCAGTGGGACTTTTACACCGAAACCACTTCCCTGAACAACGAGGTGATTAACCTAATTTCACAGCAAACCTTGGGAATGACTACGTCAAAGGATGTGGCCATAAAAGGTCTGAGACGACATGAAGCGCCAACCGATAAGTCTGGTGTTATAAACATAAGCAAATGGGTAAATGTGACAAACACGAGCACGGACAGCTGGGTCTGGCTGAACGTTTCATATACACACAACGAACTCAAAAATGTCAACGAGAGTTCGCTCAGGATATGGAGGTACAACGGAACCTGGGACAATTCCACTTTCTATTCAGAGAATGGGGTTGACATTGTCAACAACGTTGTCTATGCCAACATCACCGGCTTCAGCTCAACTTACGCACCTCTCGGCGACCCACAGAACATAACATCCTGCCAGAATATCACCTCTTCTGGAGATTGGGCGCTATCGCAGAACCTGACCGGCAACCAGTCAAGCGGCATATGCATTGACATACAGGCACCGAACGTGACCTTGGACTGTGCCGGCTTCTCGATAAACAGCAGCACAGGCGGCGACTGGACCTACGGTATCTACACCAACAGCAGCAACACCACCGTCCAGAACTGCTATGTGCAGAACTATACCTATGGTGTCTGGGCTCTCGGTGGCTCATACAATAACATAACCAACAACACCATCTACAACGGCAGCCAAAGCATCAGACTCGAACACACCAATAATGTCACTGTCACAAACAACACGGCTTTAAACAATAGATACTACGGCATACTACTGGACAACACCAACTTCAGCAACATCACAAACAACACCGCCAACTACAACATAGATGCCGGTATCTATCTCGAATATGCAGCCAATAATACCATCGCGAACAACACAGCAAACTACAACGCGGGTTTTGGCGGTTTCGGTATACACCTGCATTGGTCGCACAACAACACTGTCATCAACAACACGGCAAACTACAACGCGGGTTGGGCCGGCATCGTCCTGGAATCTTCCAACAGTAGTGTGATCAACAACACAGCGAGCTACAATACCTACTCTGATGGAATCCAGGTCAGGGACTCAAACGGAGCCGTTGTGATTAACAACACCATGGTAGAAAATCATAACCATGGTATCTACCTTATACACAGCACGAATACCTTGGTTTCGGATAACGCGATGACCGTTCTGCACAACTACACACACAGGCAAGAAGGAATAGCCTTCTCAGTGACTGGCATATCCAATTACAGACACGACATATCTGAAGGCAACACGATAAACGGTCTTCCAGTGCTTTACAAAGACGGTCTGGTACGGACATGCCCCAACGACACTGTGTATACAAACGGTTCGTCCTACAGCTTGATGGGATTTGTGGGATGCAACAACATAACAGTACGCGACTCGTCTCCGGGCGATGCTATCCTGTTTGTGGCCTTGACGAACTCGGCAGTCACGAATTCGACGGTGTCATTTTCCAAAGAAGCAATAACGACAATGTATACAAACAATACTAACCTGACAAACAACACTATCAACGCAAACGACTATGGTATCTTTACATCCACCGGCTCCAACAACATAATAAGAAATAATACGATCAACGCAAGCACCAACTACGGTATCTACGTCGTTTCTAGCCTCGATGACACAGTTGCCGATAATTCTGTCCAGAATGGTAGCACGGGCATATACATTTCATACATTAACAACAGCATCTTTGCAAACAACACTGTCCGTAAAAACGCCGGCAGCGGATTCTCCATCTCCGGTTCCAACAACAACACGCTGTTCAACAACACCATCACCAACACAAGCAACAATGGCATTTCTTTCTCTAATTCCGCCAACAACACCATCATAAACAACACGTTACAGTTCAACCGCTACGATTACTACTCCTATGGAGGCTACCTGAACAACACCATCATCGGTCTCGGAATGACGACAGCTAATATAACATTCAAGGGAGCCAACTTCCAGATGAATGCCAGCATCTCGCCACCGTTAGCTGCAAGGAACATCAGCAAATTCTTTAGAGTAGAGAATCTATCTACGACCAGCTGGTTGCTTGCCAACGTGAGCTATACCATGCCTTTGCCTGGTGGCATCAACGAGAACACGCTCAGGCTCTACCGCTACAACACCACAAGCAGCCAATGGGAACAACTGGCGCAGACGGACGTCAATACAACCGCAAAATATGTCTGGGGCAACATCACGCAGTTCTCGGACTTCGCACCGCTCGGTGGCCCGAACTATGTATCCGGCTGCCAGAACATAATCACGAACGACACCTACACGCTTAACCAGAACCTGACCGGCAACCAGTCAAGCGGCATATGCATTGACATACAGGCACCGAACGTGACCTTGGACTGTGCCGGCTTCTCGATAAACAGCAGCACAGGCGGCGACTGGGCATACGGCATCTTCACGAACAGCAGCAACACGACCGTCCAGAACTGCTACGTGCAGAATTACGGTTTTGGGATTTATCTTAATCAATCCAATTATTCCTCCCTCTCCAACAACACAATTTTCAACAACAGCTACGCCCTTGCGTTGGACGCCAGCTCCGGCGACACCATTTTCAACAACAGCTTGCTGAACAGCACCTACAACCTCGGCATGTCGGATGGCGGCTACGCTGCCTACATCAATACGGCATCGACTAACAACACGTTTGCAAATAACACGGCCCGTTACAACTACTATGGTGTATATCTCGATGGTCCGAACAATAGCATCATAAACAGCACCATCAACTTGAACCTCTATGGGATCGTGATCGCCTCCGGTTCCAATAATAACAGCATTGCTTACAACGACGTAAGCGACAACTACCACGATTCATATTGGGACGACGGCGGCTACGGCATATCAATCTGGTCCAGCCCCAACAACACATTCATCAACAATACTGTCAACAATAATACCGATGACGGTTTCGATATCTACAGCGGCCCGAACACCGGAATGTTCAACAATACCATGTCAGACAACGGTAAGTACAACTTTTTTGTAGATTTCAACGATATTACAGATCTTGAATATGAGATGGACCATACGAACCTGATAGATGGTAATCCTATCTACTACTATAGGGACAATGCATCCGTGAGCACGGTCCCATCGGATGCTGGAATGGTGATCGCTGTTCACAGCTCGGGACTCGATGTGTCCGGCATGTCGTTCCACAACAACAGCCACGGCGTCATACTGGCTGACACGAACTTCTCGACCGTCAAACTCATGGACATCTACAACAGTTATGTGGCCGTCCATCTCGAGTCCTGTTACCACAACGTAATCTCGGATAACAACCTTACCAATGACGAAGCTGGCATCAACATATATTACGGCATCAACAACACATTACTGAACAATACCATTGGCCCGACGAACAGCGCAGGCATATTCACCGATTATCTCAATGATTCGACGATATCATACAACACTGTAAGTAATTGCTATACAGGCATGAGCGTCACCGGCACCGGCAACACCATATCAAGCAACGTAGTATACGACAACAACGGCCAGGGCATCGTCCTAAACTGGCCCAGTATGGACAATATTTTCATCAACAACACGGCTTACAACAACACCAACAACAACCTCTATATCGGAAATTCGCTCTCGAACTTCAGAAACAACACCTTCATCAATCAAACGATAGCCGATGTCGGTTTCAGCTATCCGACAACCGTTAGCTTTATTTCGGCCGGAGACGGACCCATTAAGTTCTATGCTCCAATGAACCCGCCGACGCCAGATCCATCGGGCTACAAGAATATCAGCAAGTACGTGAACGCGACACTAGAATCCGGTAGCTCATGGCTGTTCCTTAATGTCTCATATAATAATTCCGACGTTCTCGGTCTTAACAAAAGCAGCATGTTCATGGCCAGAAGCAATGGCACTTGGGAGACCAACACATCAACGTTCGCAACCAGTTACGGCGTTGACCACGTCAGTAAAGTTGTCTACGCCAACATCACAGGCTTCGGCTCGACCTTCGCGCCACTAATCAATTCTACCGCCGTTTTATGTGATCCTCCTGGCAGCGGCGACTGGGTGATAAGTTCCGAGGATGACATATCCTGCGCAAACACCACGATAACCTTGGGCGGCAACCTGGTTGTAAATGGTAGTCTGACGTTCCATAACGTCACATTGAAAATGAACGGAGCGACCAACGGAAGCAGGGCGATAGACGTCTACGGCGGCATGTTTATTTATGACAACGACAACGATTCGTCGACCACCAACGATGCATCCGTCATAACCAACGGCGCGACGCCGAACGCGAACTACAGGTGGTGGGTGTGGCCCGGCGCATCCTTCGAAGTCAAGAACTCCGTTATCCAGCATGCCGGCTGGCAGGTAAACCCAAGCGATGACAACTGCGAATATGCCGGCGGTTCGGATCAGAAGTACTGCGGCCTGACATTGCTTGCGGCCAACGCGAACATAACTGGCAACAGCATATCTTACGGTTACCACGGCATTCTGGTGGAGAACAGCTCCAATGATTATATGGCCTTAAACACCATAACCGACACGCCAGGCTTTGGCGTGTACATTTACAACTCCAACAACGGTATAATCGCAAACAACACAAGGGTCGGCCCGGGGATGCGGGGAATATTCGTCCGTGAAACGAACTACACGGCAATCGAGAACAACACCGTATATGGTTGGATGAATCACAGTCTGATATATCTTTACAGCCCGACGATCGTGGACAGACACAACACCATAAGGTTCAACAACCTCACCAACTCGAGCTCGTATGGCATCGTCTTCCTGCGTGCCTGCGGCAACACCATTGCAAATAATACCATTGCAAATGCCGCCGGCGAAGGTATCTACTTCAAGCAGAACTCGACAAACAACATCATAGCGAACAATACGGTTTCCGATACAGTGTTTGCCATATGGCTGTCTG
>Ga0315289_10001052_pt1 | contig 43142 bp, 39 predicted proteins | sample YL17G11_40_MG_FD_203452 | JGI IMG/M metagenome (GOLD analysis project Ga0315289, IMG submission 203452) | Sediment microbial communities from Yellowstone Lake, YNP, Wyoming, USA - YL17G11_40 | ecosystem: Environmental > Aquatic > Freshwater > Lake > Sediment | place: USA: Wyoming | collected... | reverse complement strand
TTTTTAAAATTTCTTTATTTTTCTAAATCAAGAATCTCATCAATACGAATCTGTTGAACAAATTCAGGAACATGACTCACTAAAATCATTGCACCATCATATTTATTAAGCGCGGATGCGATAACTGGCAAATGCCGAAAATTAATATGATTAGTAGGTTCGTCTAAGATAAGAAGTCCGGGTTTTTGCAACACAAGTCTAGCAAAAGACACAAGGCCCTTTTGGCCCTCAGATAAGCTGCCTATTTTGGCATATATCAAGTCGCTAGTTATCAAAAATCCCGCCGCAATGGAACGAAGATTTTCTTCTGTATGCTGTCCAGCAACAAAACCAAGCGAATCATATACAGTATCCTCAAAATTAAGAGTAGAAAAATCTTGACGATAATATCCAATCTGAACATTCGGGGCAATCTTAGCGCCCTTTGCCTTTCCTAAGGCCAAAGATTCAAGCAGTGTGCTCTTGCCAATGCCGTTTGGGCCCAGAAGAAGCAAGTGCTGATTTTTCCTCAAAGAAATATTGGCCTTACGCGCCACAAGCTTGTGATTTTTCATAACAGAAAAAGAAGTAATGCTTAAAATTTCTCCACCTATATCCTGTTGCGAGGGAATAACGAATGTCCGAATGGTTTTATCCTCCCTTCGTACATCAACTTTTGCCTCCTCCATTACCTGAGCTTTCTCCCGCATTTTTTTTGCTACCAATCTCATCTGCCCTCCTTTGTGGGCAAAATAGTTTGCTTTGTCTTTGTTCTCCTGAATTTTCTTTTCCAACTGCGCGTTTTTCCTGTTTTCCCCTTCTATCCTGGCGGAAATCTCGACCAATAAATCAAAATAATCGCCGACATACTGTTCAACCTTGCGAGTAAATACATCCAGGTATAGAACGCCGTGGGTAAACGCATTCAGAAAATTGGCGTCATGAGAGATGACGACGCATGTTTTCTTATAATCAATAAGAAATTTAGTAAGATGAGCTATGCCATCTTTATCAAGATTATTGGTCGGCTCATCCAAAAGCAGTAAATCGGGATTTTGGATAATAGCCGATGCCAAAAGAAGCCTTGCCTGCTGGCCTCCCGAAAATGATTTAATGATTTTGTCGTTATCAGCAATAAGATTAACTATTCCAAGAACTTCGTCAATTTTCGGGTCAATGTCATATACTTTTTCCTTAAAACAACTCTGAAAAAATTCGCGCACTGTTAAATGAAGCAGGTCCCGGGAAATTACCTGTTTTGCCATAGCGACGGTAACTCCGGTACCAAGATTGACAGCTCCTGAATCCGGTTTAAGGGCTCCGGTCATAAGCTGAAAAATGGTGCTTTTACCGGCGCCATTTTGTCCCATCAATGTTATTTTCGACCCCTGCCTAACTGAAAAATCCACCTCATCTAAGATTGGTTTATTGTGTCCATATGCAAAAGACGCTTTATCGAATCTCATTATCACTTCTCCTTGAGTCATAGTAAATAATAGCTAAAAATAAGCACAACAACATCCTGTCAAAAAACCGCCTCCTTGGCGATTTTTTTCGCGGGCTTCGCCCCTGCGACAATGTTAGATTTGGATTAAGCTAATGGCAAGCTAAAGCTAAAAGTACTGCCTTTTTCTAATTGTGATTTCGCCCAAATTCTGCCTCCCATCCGCTCGACAATTTCTTTACAAATAAATAACCCCAAACCTGTTCCTTCAATATCTTGGGTTTCTCTGGTTTTCACTCTAAAAAATTTTGTAAAAAGTTTTTTCGTATTTTCTTCTGAAATTCCAATTCCTTGGTCTTTGACATTAGTTATCAAATGATTATCTTCTATTTCATGACTGACAGTAATCTCCCCCTGCTTTATTGTATATTTTATCGCATTATCAACCAAATTAATTATCACTTCTTTTAATTTATAGAAATCGGCCCTAACTTTTATATCTTTGTCTAATTCTTGGTAAATTAATCTGATTCCTTTGTCAGCCGCCAAATTCTCCAGCTCTTTCAAAACCTCTTTAATATTTTCTTTTATTGAAACCGGCTCTACTTTTATTTCCATTTTACCCGTTTCGCTCCGAGCCACATCTAATAAATCCTGAACAAGCTTAATCAATCTTTTATTCGAATTTTCTGTAACTTTTAAAGCCTCTTCTATCTTTTTCTCAACCTTGCCGAAATTCCCCTTTAAAATCATCTCAAGATACCATCTAATCACTGTCACCGGAGTTCTTAATTCATGAGCGGCAATAAAGACAAACTCATCTCTCAACTCTTGGTTTTCTTTCAAAACCTTTGTCATCTTATTAAACCTTTCGCCTAGTTTCTCTAATTCGTCTCCAGTTTTAATGCTGATCCGATAATCTAAATTGCCTCTGCTAATTTCATCTGCTCCCCGCCCCAGAGTTTCCACTGGCTTTACCACCCATTGGGTGAATACTAAACTGAAACCTATAATCAAAATTAGGACGACGAAAATAATTAAAAAAGTTCTTATTATTAATGCCCAAATAACACTAAAAGCATCTCCCCATGGCCATTCGGAAACCAAAAACCAGTTAATCGTCTCAATGGGCTTACTCGAAAAAATTACTCTCTGTCCCAAAAGATTTTTATATATATCCTCAAGTGATTTTCCTTCGTGAACCTTCCCAATCAAAACATCATTTATCAAGCTAATTTGGCTTAAATTTTGGCCAGATTCAGCAAAATTTTTATTAGAAGAGGCAATTAAATTTCCTTCGGTATCAATTAAATAGACAAAGCCCTGATTACCAATTTTAATTTTAGAAATAATATCCTCAATCTGTTTCAAGTTAATCTTGGCCGAAATCACTCCTATAATCTCTCTATTTCGATTTTCAATCTGGGAAGCAATCTGTATTACTGGTCCTTCCGGGGTAAAACTGATTGGACCAAAATAATCTTTTCCTGAGACAGCTGCCTGAAAGTCATCTCTTTTAGCGACATTTTCTAGAGCTGGTTCTTCCTGAGCTTCTGACTTTTTTACAATTTCATTACCATTTTTATCAATAAAACTAATTTCTTTAACATCGCCGGTTTCCGCTTTTAACTCATCTATAAGAAAATTTAAACTGGCGAGATTGACCTCAGAGATATTACTCGGAACCGGGGTTAACTCAATAACTAAATTAAAAATATCGGTTTTCTGGTCGAAATAGCGTCTTAGTTTCTCAATTGTTCCATCAATAACCTGTAACTGCAACTCAGAAACATTCTCTAATCTTGTCTTAGCTACGGTAACCAAATGAACAAAGGTAATAGTTAATAAAGGAATAATCCCAATAATTAGCAAAATTTTTAAAACCTTTGTTCTGAATTTAGAATATTTTTTATCTCCCATTTGTTTATTGTCTTATTCTACCAAAAAACCGCCTGCTTGGCGATTTTTAATATTTAGCCTAAAACTTAATAATCAAAAAAGGCATACAGTCTTATTTTATGCTGACTTTATTCAATCTTAGTTAATACTATTGTCTTTCCTTACACCCGCAAGAACAATCTGGCGGACATTCACAACAGTGATAACAAGTTGATTCCTCACAAGGACAACGGTCTTCTTTTTCTAACGGCATACCACATTTTTTACATTTTTCTTCGGCCATAAATTTATAATTTAATTTTAATACGGGTAAAAAGTGAGTCAATAGCTCTCAGAAAATTGAGGCTCTGCCTACGGGACGATGTTAGAACCTGTTGGGTGGAATAAAAAATATTATTTACAATCTCGAGGACAGTTATCTTTTGTTTCGGCACAAGGACAACCTATAGCCATACAAACAACTTCCTGACACACACCGTCGCCACACTCATCTGCACATGTCTTAACTATTAGAGAAGGCAATAAAGATAAACTTTTACCTATGAATCCTTTAGTTTTAAGACCAAAATAGCCAGTTCCAGTTTTTAAACCAAGGGGTTTTAAAATATCTCCCTCAAAATACTCTTGAAATTTAATCAAAGCATTTTTCGTTATCGGCCCGAAATAGCCCGTTGCCTCAACTTCAGAATTCCAATATCCCTCATTTATTAAAAGTTTCTGCAAGGCTTTTACATCTTCACCAGAATCTCCTCGTCTTAAATATCGTTGCCAGATCTGAGGGAAAAATACAAGATCTTTCTTAAAATCTTTTAAATAACTATTGTAATTAAAGGTTCTGACTATTACGTCGGATTCAAATAAACCAGCAACTTCCTCATTGACTTCTTTTAATTCCCCTTTGGTTAGCTGAACAGGATAACTAAAATGTCCTTGCCAATAAAAATCTCCTTTCCCTACTTCTGAAGTTTCCTCTGGAAGCTTATCTCCTGTAACAATAAACAGTTGAATCTTTGTCTGATTTCCAGAAATTTCTGAAACTCCGCTGATTAGTATAGGAAAGTAAAAATAATCAGAATTAAATCTATAAACCAAGGGGTTTATACTCTCTTGCTCTCCACTCGTTTCAATTACATCGAAAACAAAAAATTTTATATCCCGTTTTAGATAATTTTTAACTCCTTCCTGAAATTCAAGAGAAATATCTTTTACTGTTAATCCTTTTTGATTTGCGAAATTTTTAATCCAGCCTATAAAAGTTTCTAAATCGTTTACCTTTACGATTGTTAAATCATGGGCTCCGATTTTTTGTTGGAAGGTAATTTCAATTCCTGCAGTTGGTGCTCCTCCCAAATTTTTACCTTCTGTTATCCATTGGTTTCTTGCTTCTTCTATTTTCTTATTCATTATCTCTGTTAATTTGCTAAATGTTTCAAAATTTCCTTCTTTGACAGTAGGATTGGAAGGCAAAGGAACGATTCTTAAACTCGTAGCTTTAGCATTGCTTTCTATGTCATTAGAAAGAATTATTATTTCTTCAGTCCCATTCCAGGCTACGATTGCGTTTTGAGCAGATTCATCTAGCTGGACATCAGGAGGCCAAATAATCATTCCCCCATCAGCAAAAATCGAGCAAGGCTGAATTAAAAGTAAAAGGCTTATCAATAACGAGAGATAAAAGATTTTTTTCATATTTTTTATCTTATTTAATTATTTTAATCGCTTTTTTATTATACCACAAATCAAAACCCGAGAAAAACTCTCGGGCGAGGTGGCTCCGCCTATAAGACGATATTAGAAAAACCATCTTAAATTAAACTAAGGAATTCTCAATTTTGTTTCAATAACAGCTGTTATTTCTGGGAAAATAGTTTTATTCTTATCAGCCCCGAAATGACCCTCATCTTTATATTCACGATACTCTGTTTGTAGTTTCTGATGAACGAATCTTGCTTCTTCGATAGGAATATGTGGATCATCAGTAGATGCAAATTGAACTATCCATTTTTGATTTTTCCTTATGCTTTTCCAATTCCAGGGATGATCAAAATAACCACTTTTCTTTTCTCTTTCATCCCCAAGATCTGTATAGTAAGTTGCTACAAGAATAGATCCTAAGATTTTGTTTCTTTCAACAAATCTCATTGCAGCAATAGCTCCAGAAGAGTGTCCAATTAATATTGTATTTTCATCAGCCCCAAGTTTTTTAATAAATGGCAACCAATATTCTTCTCTTGCAAGTTCTGGGTCTGGAAATTCTTCATTAATCACTAAGAGTCCAATTTTTTCCAATTCCTTCTTTGCATAAGGAAACCAGTTTTCGTCTGGAGTGGAGTTGCCATTTCCTCGAACTATAATAATTTTGACATTGTTATTCATATATTTCACTTTATCAAAAAATCGCCTCATTGGCGATTTTGTCGGCTCCGCGTACGGAACGACGTTAGAACCTGTTTTTAACCTAAAAACACCCTTAATTGGGCGTTTTTAAGCTTTTTCCAACTCACAAGTAATTATGGGCTCGAAAAAAAAGGGAAGAGAATTGTTTTTTCCTATATCATTTTATATGCTCAGGTTCTTTGCAGAAGCAGCTAAAGCATTGGCTTTTATCGCCGTCAAAGCCCACTGTCTCTCTCCACTCCTCATAAGCCGCAATAGAAAGCGGATTGTCATCGAGAATGACTGGCCCGCTTTCATGTCCGCATCCATATTTCGTCTTTTTTGCTTCCATGATGCTGTATCACCTGAATTATCTGCAAAGATTTTCAAACAATTCAGGTGACACAGAAACTATCTCTTCCCCTTTTATTTTTCTCAAAGAACTATCTTATTCTGACACCTCTATTATAACAAATACATATGATTTGTCAAGCCAGCAAAACAAAACCCGAGAAAAACTCTCGGGCGAAAATAAAAAAGAGACAGAAATTTAGAACCTGTTTTCTTTGTTGACGAAGTTATTTATAGCTTTTTCGCTCGAAAAAAATATCGGTCTTGGTAGATCATCTAAATTAAACCATTTCCATTCGGTTATTTCATCGGGTTCCATAACTTTAGGTTCCCCCTCAAAATCTTCACAAAGAAAAACTATTGTAACAAAATGAGCGTCCTTAACAATATCATTTGTAACGCTTATTATTTTAATTCCTTCCTTATTTATCTTAATCCCCGTTTCTTCTAGGACTTCCCTATATGCACAATCTTGTAAATTCTCTTTAAAATCTAGTTTTCCACCAGGTAATGTCCAGGTTCCTTCGCCATGAAGTAAACTATTAGCTTTTTGCGGGTCTTCATGTCTTTTACCCAGTAAAACTTTACCGTCTTTTAGAATCAGTACACCTATTCCTACTCTTGGTTTTTTATTTAAATTTTCCATATTTTCCTATTCTACCAAAAAACCGCCTGATTGGCGATTTCTTGAATGGGCCTGTGTAAATAATGTTTATTCTTCTATTTGCTTTAATATTTGTTTTTTTATTTGAATCATCGCTCCTAAAGCCCAACAGATTCCCAAGAGCCCAATAATCCAACCAACAAAAGGAAGATTGGTGAGAATAGAGAACAATATTACTCCTGAAATCATTGCCCAAACCAATGAAACTTCTTGTTTTTTACTCCACCATTTCAATAACTTTTGGCCCAAAGCTATCCCTATAAAAACTTTAGTTACATACAAAGCAATCAAATAAGAAGCTAAAACAATTAAAGCTAGAGGAATACCAATGACAGTTATAGCAACCAGAATCAAAACTATAGGAGTAATAATAAGATAGATTAATCCCCAACCAAGACTAGCCCAAGGTTTATCTAACATTCTTTCTCCTATTTCTTTGCTCTTTTTGCGAGCTAAAAGGATTATAATCAGACCCACTACTAGCAAAGCCAAAAGACCTATTATCTTTCTTAGAAGATGAGAAACTTCAAAGCCTTTTTTGAGGGGAGCAACCGGTGGAGCGACGAGTTTATAAAAGGTCTCGCCTGCTATCTGAGCTCCTTCTTTCATTTCTGCTTTTTGAGGGGCGCTGTAAGTTAGATTACCTTTAATGTTAGCTTGAGGATACAAAATTAGCTGACCATCTTCGGAACTAAGTTTCAAATCAACGTTTCCACCAACTTCATTAGCTAAAATTACGCTTCCTGCTCCTCCTCTGATGTTTCCACCTACCTTTCCTCTGATCTCAATATTGCCTCCAAAAACTAAAACATCCCAGCCAATCTCAGCATCCGGACCAATAACTACTGTCCCTCCAAATACATTCACATTCTTACCTACTTTACTGTCAATTTCTATTGTCCCTCCGGCTACTCGAATATTACCGCCTACTTCACTTTTAATTTTTACAGTTCCACCGGCCACTATCACATCTCCCTTTACCGGTCCTGTAATATTAATAGTTCCTCCGGCTATGATTACATCTTTTTGAGCTTGGCCGTTAAAATCAACCATTCCTCCTGCCTGAATGAAATTATTTTCAATAACTTCCTCTGAACCAATATAAATATTTTTCTTACTATCTTCAAGTAAAGCCTTGGCAGTTAATGGCAAGGTAGCTAAAATCGCCGCCCCTATTAATAAACCAGAGATTAAGAGCACCTTTTTATTATTCAATTTCAGCATAAATTTAAATATCTTATTGAATTTTATATTTCTCGACTTTTTATCTTCCCTAATTATACCTCCTTCCTTGTAAAAGAAAAACCCGAGATGTTCACTCTCGGATAGGGGCTCTGCCTACGGGACGATGTTAGAACCTGTTTGGTTTAAAATTTAGAATTGAAAAATCTATTTAGCGCTTTTCTCTAAGAATTCGAATAACTGTTTGTATTCTTCTGGATGAGGCACAAAAATACTTGCGTCGCTTGTTATCATTTTTTCCAATTGTTTGAAATAAACAAATTTGACCTCAGTCACTTCTTCCTTTTGTATTTGCATATTCGAAACATCTACATCTTTCCTCGCAAGATAAACATCGTGGATTTCATTATCAATGTAAGCCCCATTATTCAAAACAACCTGTTCTATGGTGCTGAAAAGATACTGAACATCCTCTTTGTCTAACTTTAAACCCAATTCTTCTTTTGTTTCTCTTAACGCCGAAGTAATACTGTCTTCGCCTGCAGATATGTGCCCCGCAGCAGAAATATCCCATAGATTTGGATAATTCTCTTTAGTAGAGGATCTTCTCTGTATGAGTAGCTCATTTTGAAAATTGATTATCCAAATATGCGAAGCTCTGTGCCAATCCCCATTTTTGTGAATTTCGGGTTTTGGTTTTGTCAATCCTGTTTTATTACCATCTTTGTCTAAAATATCGATGTATTCCATAAATTTATTTTTTTATTATACCAAAAAATCGCCTCTTTGGCGATTTCACTTGCTGGCAACCTCGGTCTGGGACCGAGGTTTTAAGGGGAATTTTAGTGATTTTTGGAATGTCTCACCGACGCGTCTCGGTCGTCCTACATTTGTATACGTATCCAATCTTTAATGTGAAGCTTGAAACGCAAAATTTCATCTACGCCTAAGGCTGAATTGTGCGCAATTGGCCTCCTAAGCACATTTAAAGTTGTCAGTGTTGCTTTTACTGATTCTATACTCCGAAATGTATCTGAAAAATCAGTCCAATTCTGTTCGATAATTTCAATTAAATCTCTAAAGTCTGTGTAATAAATGGGTTCTTCGGATCTTTCCGAAAACGGTGTATCCTTTTCGTCATTTTGTTTATTTAATACATTTTTCCTGACTGTTTCTGGAACTTTTGTTTCCCACCAAGCAGATGAATATTTTTCCTTGAGTCTATCAATTATTAGCTTTCTTATTGAATTTTCTAAACAAAAAAGTAAATAATATAAATCGACCATCTGTTTCGCTTGTTTTCTTATATCTATTTCAAATATCTCAGTATCGACTATCTCTTTTTCTCCAACGGTTTGAGAATGTCCGATCTCAATTCCGCTTTTCTCAAGCTCAATCAAATCAGCTTCTAATAGAAGATTTTGCATCCCAAATAATTTTGCTCGATCACTAAAGTTCATTCTGAAGATTGATTATCAATAATATTTTTCTTCAAACTCTTGAAAATAGCATCAAACACCTTAACCTCTGTTGTCGCTGGTAAATTAAGATTAATAGTATAGGAAATACCAAATTTAATTTTCCCTCTTTCTTTAACCTCGCTGGTACTTTCTTCTTCGGATTCTTCTACGATTTCTTCCGGAACCTCCGCAACATCAAAGGTTGCATACTTAACTAATTCCTGAAACGTTCCAATAACAGTAGGAATAATTTTATCGTCTTTTGACGCACCAGTTATTGTTACCAAAATATCGGTCAAATCTTTTTTCGGAAGCTTATGGGCATATTCATTTGCTTGATATATATCCTTGTAGGTCTCTCCAAGAGCTTTTGCCATTACAAAACCAGATTTCGTATCAGATCGAAAATCTTTATACCTTTGAGTGGGTATACTTGCCTGGTCGATAAATCCTAGCTTTTTAAAGAGAGGAATCATTGGTTGATAACTAGAAGACTTCAAACCAAGCACTGTTGAGAGAAAATCCCGAGTTACTTTTTGAGGAACGCCTGCTATTTTTATTTTATTTAGTAATTTTGAGAGACTACCATAAGCGTTCACGTAAGGAGGATATTTTATAGAAGGCATATTTGTTATAGAAATTAATGATTATGATGTGTCTCGGTCGACCGATGCCGAGCACTAGACCGCGTTAATAATAGCATATTTTTCGAAAAATTACAAGCTATTTTATGTTTGTAAATTTTGAAAAGAGTATATATCCCCATTTTTCAAGAAATAAAAACTGCCCAGCGATGGGCTAAGTTTGGCTAAAAACTAAAAACTATAAACTAATAATTAATTTTGGCTCCGCGGGCAGGATTCGAATCTCTCAAGTTTTTTTATTTCCACTTCCGAGCTCCGCGGAGCAGACGACGTTCGAACCTACTGGCAGACCACAGATGAGTGGTTTGAGGTGCCGGTTTTGGCGGGACGATATTAGAACCTATTTAAGATTGTTTTGACTTCTTAACTGTAATTATTCCGTTCCCATCAGAATTTTACCGCATTTCGGTTCGGCAGCTTCAGTTATGTTTATTATATCGTCAAGTCTCGGTTCAATGGCGGTTAATTCTTCTCCGTTTTTAAGTTTCGCCTGCACCGTTCTAGCGTGTGTCTGCCAAACACTTTCAACTTCGCAATTAGCAATCGCTTGTTTAATAGCCGACCATTGCGGAGCATCTGGACAAAGCGCAAATTCACAGTCGGGACCTACGCGGCCAACATAGGAGCCGTCCGGACAAAGCTTGGCGTCCTGGGTGCAGGCAACCGGCTCTTCGCCGCCAATTAAAAATCTCAAGCCAAACCAAATTCCAGTTAACCCAGCTAAAATAACTAAGATAATTAATGTCTTCTTCATTTTTTAATCCTATCAAAAAACCGCCAGATTGGCGATTTTTGTTGGCTCCGCGGACTGGCGTCTGTTAGAACCTCTTTGATGGAGATTTAAGCGATTAAAGAAGCGGCGACGACGACAAAGGGTGTTAACGCTAAAGCAGCACCGAAAAAAACCATAAAATCGCCGATGCTACAGATTGATTTGCCAAGATTAAATCTATCACATAACCAACCCAATCTGGTTTGTTCGTTTAACATACAAATGCGACGTGAAGGATTCTTTCTCTTGAGCCGACCAAACTCTCTTCGGCTCCGTACTAAAACAGGCATACAAAAATTATTAAAATCAATCACATATAGATTAGCTGTGCCACCTAAAACAACGAACAGTAAGCTGAATGCCCACCAAGACAGATGATGTTTAAGTAAAATCCAAGACAACCAATAAAGAAAGAGTGTGGCCGCAAAAATCCGTAGAGTCTCCTTCGTCGCAATGTTCTTTTTTTCTAAATAAGCAATTAATTTCATAATTTACTTCTGATTTTTTAATTTCTTCTCTCTGAGCGCCGGCACAGTTATGGTTATATAATTATGTTCATCAATTAATTTAGCAGCCGTCCTACCTGAAGAATCTCTAATATTAGGAAATTGTTTCTGCATTAATTTCAAAAAATCAAGATAATCATTTGCATCACCCTTCTTAAATCCATAATAATCTCTTATATACGCGTCCCACATGACAAATACTCTTGGCGTCATAAGATGCATTATTTTCGGTGCACCAGTTTTTTGTATTCCCTTAATATCAGCTAAAATTTGAAAGCTCTTTTTAATTTCTTTTGAGTATTTGTTAAAGTTAATTGTTTTGAAATCTTCTCTTCGCAATCTTTTTAATATGGACTCTACATCTTTAACTGCTTTCATAAATCGGTCCAGATTAAATCCTCTTACGGCGTAACGAAAACAGGCAAAATTCCAAGTTGATAACATCAACAAAAACGCTTCAATTTTACAACCTTTTTTAATTAATCTAAAAAACATCGGATAAAAATCCCATCGTAATTCTCTCTCGCTAAATTTCAATAATTTTTTCTTTTGCATTGTTCTCTTACGGTCGGATATTTCTTTTTTTTCTTTTCTTGACTGGCCATTTCGCTGCAATTATACGCCCATCTTTCATCTGACGATAGCTAATTACGCCGAGCATTTTATGTTTAGCTAACTGCAATGATTTTTTATTTTTGAAATTCACTTTTGCCATATCACACCTTCTTTTTAGATTTTTCTCTTTCAATAACGAAATCGTACGTCTTTTTGAACTCATAAACGTTCAAGCTTTTTTCCAAGTCAAGCTTCTCCCCAATTTGTTGTTTAACACTCCACTCTAATTGCGGGTTTTGTTTAATATAATCCTTCACCTTTAAGCTCTCCGCATGCGTGATTTGTAAGTAATACCTTGAGCTGTTGTCTTGGTCTTGATTTTCAATTCGCACGACATCTCTCGGTTTAAGAAAGTTATATCGACCATCACAGTCATAAAGGGCAAAAAACATATCGTTGCCATGTTTCAACATACTAAAATTTTCATCACTCAGTGTTATTCCTTTTTTTTCGTGGATCTTGCCTATTGTAGGAAGTGGGAAGGATGCGGGGAATTTCTTCACCCGCTTATAATCCTTCGGTGATTGAAATCTATTTCCTATTTCCAAAAACTCATAGGAACCAGCGATGGGACCAGTTTGGAAATCAAAGTCGATGAATATGTGAGGAAATTTATGCCACTCGTTACCCTTGTCATCTATTACAAGCATTTCATCGTAACGAATCAGGCCATTTCTAACATATGTCGCTTGGTTGCGGCGAGGTAAATACTCCCAGTAATCTTCAACTTTATGCCGCGCTTTCTGTTGTTTATCTTTATCTTCTTGAGAATCACTCTCTCTGTATATAAGATTAACGGCTTCCGTGTAATCGTATTCTTTCTTTTCGGTATCGATATACGCGAAGTGTTTGCGTATATTAACAATTAGCCCGAGGGGATGATGTTCAACTGCCCCATATTCATGCCATCGCGGATGTTCCTGAAAATCTTTATATTCTCCTTGATATGGGTATTTTGTATCTTTCGAATCTCGAAGAAGAACTGACTTGTAAAAATCCCTACCATCACCAAAAATTCTGTAGAGTTTATTTTTGTTATTTACAACTTGTCGTATTTCAGTAGCTTTGGATCGCCTTTTACTCACTAATGAGATGCCAAAGAAAGTAAAGAGTATGCGATCGTTTTTGGGAAGGTAAAGCATATCCTCTAATTCAGCTTTCCCCCACAGATAGAATTCCATTACTTCTTTCTTTCGGAGCTCTTCTCGAAAAATGTCATATGAATCTTTAGAAAAATTCGCTGAGGCAGCCAATATGTAGCCGTATGGTGGATTTTTGGGGTCAATATCAGTAAGAATTTCCTTTATTCGTTTCGGCCCTATTTCTTTTTCTCTTTTTCTTTGAATCATCCATAGGTTACCTTCCATCGGGTGTGTTTCTTCTAAATCCTCGTCGTCGCTTTCGGCTTGTGGGATTTTATCTGTCTTTTCATAAGCACGAACATCAAACCCGCTATCATTTCCGCTTCTTCCGGTAGCTTCGATTGTCTGCCAATCTTTATAGTCGTAAATCAGTTCCCGTACTAAATCTTCAAAGCGATGTGGGTCTAAATCTTCAAAATGTAAGGGACCAATTGTCTTAGACACTTTACTCATAGAATTGGTTTATTATTTTCTAAAAACCTCTAAATACTTTTCTTTAAATTCCATTTGGGAAAAGAATGTCGAAAACCTGTCTCATTTTCTCATCAAACTCATCTTCAAGTTTCTTTTCTTCTTCGGGAGTCTTGGGAATAAAATATTTATGTTTTGACTTTCCAGTCTTCAGATCAATAGTTGTCGACTTAATCCATCTATGTTTAGGCTTCCATTTTGGGAGCTTCTTGATTGTTTTCTCTTTCATCTTTATTTAGAAAACCTCTACTTATTAAAACTGCTCTTAAAGTATATGGATCATCTTTAAGCTTAGCTATTTCTTGATATTTTGGGTGATTGGTTATCCCTTGCCAAAACGCAATCTTTTTCTTTATTTCAAGGTCTTCTATACCAGCTTCTTTGGAAATAGTAATTAAATTGGTAAGAGGCATATACAATTCATGATTTCGATCATCTGCAAAGAATACTTCGTTTCTCAAAACATCTTCGAAATTCTTCCACCCCTCTTTTAATGGATAACGATTCCAATATAGGACTATTGCGTCGTGGTATTTTTCTAAATCCCTATTAGCGACCTCCCGAATCTTAGCAATTTCTTTATTCTGATCCGCCTTACCAGACCAACCTTGATACATTACATAAAAGAAATTTTCTTCTTTCTCATATATAATCCCTCTACCATCAAAATATTTCTCATTTGCCTCATCAAATACATACTTTACGGCATCACGAATTTTGTTCTCATCTTGTGCTAACATTTTTTGGAATCCTTCTTCCAAGCGTTGGTGAATTAAACTACCTCCGCCACGAGTATTATTTGCGAATGAGTTTAAAATAATATATTTAAGACCAGTATTCAATTCTTTGTCTAAAAGAATCTCGATAAATTTATTAATTGATGAATTTAATAAGTTCTGATCTGTGTCGTAATGAAGAATTGTTTCTAATAATTGAAAAATAAATTCATAAACAGCAGTATCGAAGAGAGTGTCTTTTACATTCCTTAATTGAGGTTTTATTTTATTCTGAGTAATTGCATTGGTAATTGCCGTTGCAACGCTGAAATGTATTTCTGGTTTAGCATCTGTTATATAGTCACGGATAAATCGTGAATACTCTAATAAATTGTTTATCTTCAGGTTTTTAGGATAATTAATATCTTTCGAATGCTTCGAATAAATTTGATGATATGCTGTATAGGGTGTTTTAGTATAATCGGCAACAAGTAATAAAAAGTCGTTTAAATTTTCTGCATAAGAACTCGTCCCCTCATAATATATTTTATTCTTGTCTTCGTATCTTTCATTAAGTTGTTCTATATATGGATAAGCAACGAGCGCAACTAATTTCTCGATTGTTTCTTTATCATAATCAAGGACTTGATGACCCGTAACCTCTATTATTTTATCGGATAGTTCCTTTTTCTTTTCAGCCGCCTGATCTTTTTTTACAGAATGATCGACCCATCGTGCAACTTTTTGTGCTTCACTTTGTGGCAAGATTTCATGAATTGTATTAATAAAATAATCAATTAAAAAGGGGTATTTTATCTTTATATAATTTAAAGCCAGAAGATCACTAAATCGTATCTGTTTTTTTCTCGGCTGACCATCAATTGTAAGAAAAGATTGATAGAAAAACTTAAGAGAAGAAATTGTGCGTTGAATTATCCGAGGACTTGCTTCGATAAGAAGACCTGCTATGAAATCATAACTTCTTTTATGATCATCAAGAAATTGCCTGATTGGATCAATTAATCTTGGGGGTAGCTCTGGCTCAAGTTTATCCAAACCATCTTTATCAATATCGGTTTCTTGTCTAATAGCCTTTATTTGGCCAACTACAAATTTCTCTTTAGTATCATACTGAATAGGCGGTAGAAATAACGAGTGGGTAATACTTTTAGGATCATCAAAAAAGAATTTTTTAATTTGCATTGCTGTGTCATTATTAGTATCAAATCTATTTAAAAATACTTCTATCTCTTCTCTAGCAATACATAACAAGAAAACTATTTTTATGGGTAATCCGTCTCTTCCTTCGGCTTTAAATCGTTCTACAACTTCAATAACTCGATAAATCTCATCAAGTCTAGCCCTTTCTATTTCATCAATAACTATTACCCATAAATCTTCATTAAATTCTGGAATATTCCCAAATAATTTTGCCGTATCAGTTGATACAAACTTAGGTTTATAACCTAAATATTTATCACATATTTTTGCTCTTGTTTTAAGAAGTCCGAGAGAAAATCTTGAAATAAAATAGAGAATTTCAGAAATTAGACCGTTACCAGACTCTCTTAGAATAGAACGCATTAGAGCAACGCTATTCGAGGTATCGATTTTAGGGTATTTAGAGCTCAATGTTTCAAACCAACGTTCTGCAAATAAAATAGAAAAATCCCGGGCCGCATTTGTTTCAGTTAAAGAAATATAAGTGTAAAGTAGTTTCTTATCATCTAAGTTTTCAATCATCATCCGCACATAAGATGACTTACCGCGACCCAATCCGCCATATAAACCCACCACATTTACATAATCTTCTAACTTCAAAAGTCCTTCCCCTGCATTCTTGGCTGATATATTAAAGCCCAATTTATCATCTTTAGATCCAACTGACTCTGCAGCAAAACGTTTATGTATATTATTGGTTATTTTTTGGAAAATTTTATGATAAAAGTAGATCCCAAAAATTAATATCCCGATGGCAATTAATAAATAAAAATTGTTCCTATATCCATACAATAGCCACTTCATCAAAAAATAGCCTATTGGTGAAGCAAGTAAACCAAAATAACAGTAATAAACCCAGGACGGCTGATTGTTTATTTTTTGTTTTTGTAATTGAAATGCCGGCTTAAAAAGAAACACTAATAAGCTAAGGAGTAGAAAGATAAAAAATAAAAAAAGTAGCCAATTTAGTGGCGATAAATCAGAAAAAGAATAAGGATTATTATTTTCTGTCCATAATAAAAAGCAACTAAAAATAGCGGCCGTGAAAATTAGCCAAAAACATTGCCAAAAATTAAATCGCCACATAACTTCTTTCATTTTCTCAATAAATTTCACGGTTTTATTTATTAAATCCAGAATTTTTCTTTTTGTATCCATATTGTAATCAGCTTTATTTTATCAAAAAACCACCTAAATAAAAAGGTGGTTTTGTCAGCTCCGGGAGAGGGATTCGAACCCCCGACTCTCGCCTTAACAGGGCGCCGTTCTACCGCTGAACTATCCCGGAACGTTTCAATTATACAATGTTTTTAGTATCCTTTCAATTTTTTTAGTTTTTGGTGTTCCCTAATTCTTTCCAGGGCTTTGGCTTCGATTTGGCGGATTCTTTCTCTTGTTACTCCGAACTCATTGCCCACTTCTTCTAAAGTATGAGTTATTCCATCTTCTAAACCAAATCTCATTGCCAATATCTTTTGTTCTCTGGGAGTTAAATCGACTAAAATTTCTTTTAATCTCTCTCTGAGTAAAGTTCGGGCTGCCTCCACAGAAGGTGAGACGGTTTTTTCGTCTTCAATAAATTCAGCCAGAATTGAATCTTCTTCATTCTCCCCTACCGGGGTCTCCAAAGAAACTGCTTCTTGAGAAATTTTCATTAAATGATAAACTTTCTCAACCTCTATTCCCATTTCGGCCGCAATTTCTTCCGGCAGGGGTTCCCGGCCCAAATCCTGCAAAAGACGTCTCCTGGCTTGGTTATATTTTGAAAGAGTCTCCACCATATGAACAGGAATTCTAATGGTTCTTGCCTGGTCAGCCAAAGCTCTTGAGATTGCTTGTCTTATCCACCAAGTGGCGTAGGTTGAAAATTTATATCCTCTCCGCCAATCAAATTTTTCAACTGCTCTAAATAACCCGAGGTTTCCTTCTTGAATTAAATCTAAAAGAGTTAAATTAGGAGACCTGCCAATATATCTTTTGGCAATGGAAACTACTAATCTTAAATTGGCCCGGGCTAATTTTTTCTTCGCTTCTTCGTCTCCTTTTTCAATTTTCTTTGCCAACTCTTTCTCTCCTGCGGCAGTCAAAAAATGAACTTGACCGATTTCTTTTAAATACATTTGGACCGAGTCAATTTTCGCCTCCGGAAGTCCGGTTAATCCTTTTTCTTTTATCTCTAAAAATTCTTTTGCCTCTTTAACTTCAATTCCATCTTTTTCTAAAGTTTCATAGAGTTTGTCCAAACCTTTAATGTCTTTTTCTACTTCCGGAAAAAAATATAAAATCTCCGAAGGAGTTACAAACCCACGCTCTTTGCCTTTTTTAATTAACTTTTGAAGTCGATCTTCGAAAAAAACTTTCTTAGGCCTGCCCCGTAGGGAAATTTTTCTCCTTCGGGGTCGGCCGGGCTTTATTTTCTTCTTTAAGGGCGGCTGTAATTTTTTTCTTTTCTTTTGTTTAGTTATTTTTTTTCTTTTTTTCTTCATATTAACTCTTTGCTTATTTGATTAAAATTCTGGGTAAGTCTTTTAATTTTTTCTGAATCTTTTTCGTCTTCGGCTTTTTTTATCTCTTTTGAAATTTCATTTAATTTAGTTTTAATTTCCAGTAACTGAATTTCTTTTAAACAAAATTTGGTTTCGTCTAAAACCGCTTCTTTGTCAATTGCCGATGGCCGCGTAGCGGCCTGAGGTGGGAGATGAGACGAAGTCTCAGCGACCTCTTCAATCTCCGATTTTAAAGAAAGATAGTTGAAATACTCTTGCGATTGCTGAGATAGTTTTTCTAAGGGAAATTTGATATCTTCTTTCAAATTTAAAAGAATTTCTTTCCCTTTTGAAGAAAAAGAGGAAAGTTTTTCCTCATCAATTAAATTTAAATTTTCTGGTTTTTTCAAAATCAACACTATTAATCTCTCTTCCAAAAGTTCTTTCCTTGATTTTTGAGGAAGGGCGACCACTTCTTCTGGTTCTAAACCGAGGGTTTCTTCTTCTAATTTAATCTTTTTTAATTCTTCTTCAACGTTTTCTTCTTTAACTTCGAGGTTTTTGGCCAATTTTCCAATCCAGAAAGATTGTTCAATTTTGTTTGGAATTCTTTTTATAACCGGAAGTAAAATTTTGGAAATTGCTTTTTTGCCTTCGGGCGTTTTTTTGTCAAGTTGAAAAAAAGTATTTTGAAAATAGAAATCTAAAATTGAGAAGGCGCTATTAATTAATTTTTCAAACTCTTTTTTATCTTTGGAAATGACATCGGCCGGGTCTTCATTTTTTGGTAAAGTAATAATTTTTAAATTAAAGCCTCTCAATTGAGCCAAATCTATTCCCCTCTTTGTTGCTGTGTCTCCAGCAATATCCATATCAAAAGAGAGGAGTAAATTATCAGAATATCTTTTCAAAATTACCAACTGGTAGGGAGTTAAAGCGGTGCCAGAAGTGGAAACCGTATTTTCAAATCCTGCCTGATGGGCCAAAATAACATCGGTATAACCTTCAACTAAAATACAAATGTCCCTTTTTCTGATTTCGACTTTGGCCTTATCTAAACCGTATAAAATCTTGCTTTTATCATATAAAAGAGTATTGGGGGTATTAATATACTTTGCCACCTCTTCACTTTTTTGAAATACTCTGCCACCAAAACCAACCACCTGAGAAGTTAAATCAAAAATTGGAAAAATAATTCTGCCCCGAAATCTGTCATAATATGAACCCTGTTCATTTTTTAAAGATAGGCCGGCTTTTTCAATTTCTTCAATATTATATCCCTTTGAATTCAAAAAATTGGTTAATCCCTGCCAGACATCAGGAGCCCAACCTATTCTCCATTTTTTTATGCTTTCTTCGTTTATTCCTCTGCCCAGAAGGTATTTTCTTGCCTCTTTTCCAAGAGAGCTTCCTTCCAATTGTTTTTCAAAAAATTTCAAAGATAATTCACAAATTTCAGATAATCTTTGCCTTTCGGTTCTTAATTCCGGCTTGATTGGTTTTAATTCGACCCCCGCTTTTTGAGCCAAAATCCGAAGAGCATCGCCAAATTCAACTCCCTCAATTTCTTTGATAAAACCGAAGATGTCGCCACCCTTTGAACATCCGAAACAATGCCAGATTTGTCTGGCTGGAGAGACAAAAAAGGAAGGATTTTTTTCCGAATGAAAGGGGCAAAGGGCTCTATAATTTGCTCCAGTTTTTCTTAGTTTAATATAAGAACCAATAACTTCAAGAATATTTAACCGATTTTTAATTTCATCAATTGGAGAACTTAACATATTCTGATATAATTATATTAAATTTATGCGGATAGCTCAAGTCGCCCCACTTTGGATTCCCGTTCCTCCTTATGCCTATGGCGGTACTGAATTAGTTGTCTCCTGGCTTTGCGATGAATTAGTCAGGAGAGGGCACGAGGTTACCCTTTTTGCCACCGAAGATTCAAAAACTTCAGCCAAATTAGTCCCCATCTGGCCAAAGTCATTGTGGCGAGCCAAATTAAACGCGCCCCACGCTGTTTTTTCTTTGCTCTATGAAAAATTAATGTCTTTACAAGATAATTTTGATATCATTCATGACCACTGCGAATTTTACACTGCTCCCTATTCAAAATTCTTAAAACCGCCAATTGTTACAACCTTACACCATCCCCTAACCGAAGAAACAATTATCCTCTATAAAAAATTTCCCAATATCAATTTTGTTGCCATTTCCAAAAATCAAAGGAAATCAGGACCGGGAATTAATATTGTCAGAACAATTTATAATGGTTTGCCAATCGAAAAATACGAGTTTAATGACGAACCAAAAGATTATCTTTTGTGGCTTTCAAAAATTATGCCTCCAAAAGGAATAGCCGAAGCCATTGATATTGCAAAATTAAGCGGAGAAAATCTAATCATTTCTGGCAATATCACCCCTGAATTTGGAGATTATTTTGATTTTAGAATAAAACCCTTGATTGATGGTAAGAAAATCCAATTTGTTGGCGCTTCTGATTTTTCAAAAAAAGTTGAATTGTTAAAAAATGCTAAAGGATTTTTGTTCCCGGTGAAGAGACCGGAACCTTTTGGCTTAGTGGTGGCTGAGGCTATGGCCTGCGGAACTCCGGTAGTAGCTTTCAAGCAGGGTTCAATGCCAGAATTGATTGAAGATGGAAAAACCGGCTTTTTAGTCAATAATGTTGAGGAGGCTTGCCAGGCCTTAAAAAAAATTAACCGAATTTCAAGGAAATATTGCCGGGAACATGTCAAAAAGAATTTCAATTTAAAGAGAATGGTTAACCGTTATGAAAAACTTTATAAGAAAGTTTTAACAAAAAATCATGAAAAAACTTAAAATTGCTCAAATTGCTCCGCTCTGGTATCCTGTTCCACCGCGTGGTTATGGAGGAACAGAGGCTATTGTCTCAAAATTAACTGAGGGATTAGTAAAGAGAGGACACGATGTCACCCTTTTTGCTTCCGGAGATTCTAAAACAAAAGCTAAACTTGTCTCGATAACCAAGAAAAACCTTTTCTCTCTGGGAGTGTCTTGGCTATATGATAGTTACAATATTTTAAATCTCATTGAGGCCTTTTCTAGGGCTAAAGATTTTGACATACTCCATACTCATATAGATGTTTATGACCCAATTTTCAGAGCGAAATCTCCGGTTCCAACCATTGCCACCCTTCACAATCCTTTTTGGCCAACGAAAAAGACAAAAACCGGTCGTTGGTATGAATACAAAGCGAGGGTCTTAATTTATAATCGCTTTGCTAAACTCCCTTATGTGGCGATTAGTAATAGTTACAAAAAACAATGTCCTGCCAAAATAAAATTTGTCAAAACTATTTATCATGGAGTTAACCTTAATCAATTAAAATTTAACCCAAACCCAGAAAATTATTTCGTCTGGTTGGGAAGATTAACGCCAAATAAGGGGCTCCATTTGGTAGTAAGATTGGCTAGAGAATTAGGATTTCGGCTTTTAATTGCTGGCAAAGTAGCCAGTCCTGAAAATGAAAAATATTTTCAAAAAGAAATAGAACCATATCTTTCAAAAAAAATCCAATTTTTAGGTGAGATTCAATTCGAGCAAGAAAAATCAGAGCTTTTAGGAGGAGCCAAAGCTTTAATTTATCCTCTTTTGTGGGAGGAACCTTTCGGCATTGTGATGATTGAATCAATGGCTTGCGGAACCCCAGTGATTGCTTTTCCCCGAGGCTCGGCTCCGGAGATTATTAAAGATGGAGAAACTGGTTTCTTGGTAAAAAATTTAGCTAAAATGAAAGAAGCAATCAAAGATATTGAAAAGATTTCAAGAATTAATTGCCGTCAGAGGGTTAAAAAATTGTTTACTGTTGAAAGGATGACTGAAGAGTACGAAAAACTTTATTATCAAATAATTAAAAACTAGATATGAGAAAAAAATTAAAAATTGCAACCTTTGTCGCTTCGGAAGTTCCCTTCCCCGTTCCAAAAGACTTTAAAGATATTTATGCTCCAGTTGAGGTTGCTTTAAATGTTGCCGAAGGTTTGGCTAAAAGAGGGCATGAGGTGACATTTTTTGGGCCTTTGGGTTCTAAATCAAAAATATGTAAAGTCAGAGAAGTTAATATTGAACCTCTTTATAAAAATAAAATTCTCAAACTACCAGGCATAAGAGGAAATAAAGAAAGAGAAAAAATTTTTTATCTTTTTGACCAGTATATTGTTTCTCAAATTTTTAAAGAAAATTTGAAAGAGAAATTTGATATCATCCATATCCATCCCGTAGATAGGGCTTTGCCTTTTGTTACTCTAACAAAAACTCCGGTTGTTTACACCTTGCACGACCCTATTTATCCCTGGCGAGCTAAAATTTTTAAAATGTACCAAACAAAAAATCAATACTTTATCTCAATTTCTGATGCCCAGAGACAACCTGCCCCAAATTTAAATTGGGCCGGAACTGTTTATAATGGGATAAATTTAGAATCTTTTCCTTTTAATCTGAGACCAAAAAATTATCTTTTATTTTTAGGCAGAATACTACCAAGAAAAGGACCGCATTTAGCTATCCAAATAGCAATAAAGGCAAAAGAAAATTTGGTTATTGCTGGGGCTCCTAATAGAGGAATATTTTGGCAGAAAAAAATCCAGCCCTTTTTAAAAAGAAAAAATATTAAATATGTAGGCTTTCTCCCTTACGGCAAGACTTACAAACTTTATCAAGAGGCAAAGGCCCTTTTGTGCCCCATCCAATGGGAAGAACCCTTTGGCTTGACTTTCATTGAATCCATGGCTTGTGGAACCCCGGTTATTGCCTTTGACCGAGGTTCGGCCAGAGAAGTAATCAAAGACGGAAAGACTGGATTCGTTGTCAAAAATATTGAGGAAATGATTGAAGCAATAAAAAAAATCGATCAAATTGATCGAAAAGAATGTAGAAAATGGGTTGAAGAAAATTTTACAATCGAAAGAATGGTAAATGATTACGAAAAAGTATTTTACCAAATTATTCAGAAAGGAAGTTAAAAAGCGAGCCCGAACTCCAGGCCTGGGGATAACAAGGGGCTTTTTCCATTTCTAAAGTAATTTTTCCATCAACCATTCCATAAAATTCTGGCAAATATCCAATTCTTTCATAAGCTAGCAAAATAGCATTTTTTATTTTTTGATATTCTTTCTGGCGGCCTAATTTTCTTAATCCCTGCGAAATTATCCAATTATCATGGGGCCAAATGGAACCTAAATGATAACTTATTGGATTGAAATCCGGTTCTAAGGTTGAGTGGGTTCTAATACCAAAGGGAGTCCACAAATCATCTTCAAAAAGCTTCTTGATAATAAAATCAATTTTTTCTTCTTTTAAGATCCCCGTAAACAGTAAATGGCCGGGATTTGAAGTAATGGCTTTTCTTTGTTCTTTTTTCCCATTTAAGGCCAGGGCAAAATATTTTTTATCTTCCATCCAGAAATCTTGATTGAATTTCTTTTTTAATTCCCAGGCTCTTTTTTCTAATTTGTCAGTCAAATCCCAATCTTTTTTTATTTCTGCCAATTTGACAGTTTCTTTTAAAGCGAGGTATTGATATCCTTGAGCCTCAACGATTGCCACCGGGGGGTCAATTTTTAAATGGTCTTCAAATCCGTCTTTCCAGCCTTGATGAAATGGCCCTTTTTCATTTTTCCTTTGATATTCCAAAAATAAATCTTTATCTTTATCTCCGCATTCTTCTATCCAATTTATGGCTCTTAAAATGTTTTCCCAGTGATTATTTAAAAATTTATTGTTTTTTGTTTTTTTGTAATAAAAAGAAAATAAAATTAAAAATAATGGAGTAGAATCAACCGAACCGTAATAGGGAAAGGGGAAGTAACCTTCGGGATGATGAGATTTTTCTAAATCTGTTTCGTGAAGAATTTTTCCCGGCTCCTCTTCTCTTTCGTCATTGAATACTTTTCCTTGATATTGAGATAAAATTTCAAGAGTTGCCTGACAAATTCCGGGATTTTTATCTAAAAGTTGCCAGGCGGAAATCAAAGCATCTCTTCCAAAAAGCCGGTTGAATCTTGGAAAACCGGCTTTTAAAAACCCCTTTTTGTCTTTTAGTTGTTTGATTTCGCTCAAGACCTTTCGCCTTATTTTTTCTTTTTTGAAATAATCAAACCACATTATAATTATTATTCCCTAATATCGCAAAACTTGCCTAAAATCTTTTTGGCTTTTTCGAAATTTTTTTCTTCAACCAAAAGATAGCTGGTTTCGTATGTGTCTATATAGAGTATGCTGATTTTAGCTTCGGCCAGAGGTTCAGATAAAGAGGCAACGATACCAGTCATCACAAAACCCAAGGGACCCTGTACTTTAAAAGCGCGCCAATTTCGCTCTGCCAGCACCCCAGCTGGAATTTTGTCCTGGGGGCAAACAATCGAAAGTTCATTCGGGGTTCTACTTATTGAACAAAAACTGATATCCTTTGCCCAATCAGGAATTGAGCTATTTTTACTGAAATGACAAATGCCCAATTTCTCAGGTAAGACAGAAAGAATAAGTTTTATTGGTGGTTTCATAAATTTTAAAAAATTAAGATTTCGTCGACCCTTGGCGGAACGTAATAAATTTTTCCTTAGAAAAATTTATTACGCTGCGGAGAGGGTGGGATTCGAACCCACGATACCGGTAAAGGTATGCGTGTTCTCCAAACACGTGCACTCGGCCACTATGCGACCTCTCCATTAAATTTCCATTTCTCTTAATGCCTTAATTCTCTCTTCTATTGGAGGATGGGTTGAAAATAAATTTACTAGCCAATTTTTAGTTTCTTTTCCTCTAAAAGGATTAGCAATAAATAAATGAGCAGTGGCGCTACTGGCAACTCTTAGAGGTTGGGGGTCTTTTGAAATTTTTTCTAAAGCCCTGGCTAACCCGTCGGGGTATCTTGTTAGCAAGACACCTGAAGCATCGGCTAAAAATTCCCTTTTTCGAGAAATGGCTAATTGAATTAGGGTAGCGGCAATGGGTGCTAAAATAGCAGCTATAATTCCAAAAATCATTAAAATTGCTCCGCTGGAATCTCTTTCTCTTCCTTTTCTTCCTACTCCCCCATAACTTATTCTTAAAAAGAAATTAGAAATTATGGCTATCACCCCCGCTAAAATTACCACAATTGTTTGCAATAACATGTCTTTATTTCCAATGTGGGAAAGTTCGTGAGCGATAACTCCTTCTAATTCTACTCTCTCTAATTTTTCTAAAAGCCCCCTGGTCACTACTACCACTGCATGTTTTGCATCTCTGCCGGTAGCGAAAGCATTGGGCTGGGTTTCTTCAATGATATAAATTTTTGGCAGAGGAAGGCCGGCAGTAATACAGAGATTTTCAACCAATCTATACAATCCAGGATTATCCTGTTTTTCAATAGGTTTGGCCCGACTAAGCGCTAAAACAATTTTATCTGAATACCAATAACTCAAAATACTTTGGAAAATTGCCAAGATTACGGCTACCACTAAAAAAATAGAGTTATCTAATAAATAACTAAAAAGCCAACCCAAACCAATAATGAAAATGAAAAAAAACGTAATCAAAAGCCAAGTCTTTCTAATGTTTGACTCTGCCTGGGTGTAAAGAGTGGCCATATTTAAAATTCTACTTTTGGGGCTTCTCTTTCTGCTGCTGTTTCTAATTCAAAGAGTTCCATTTTCCCGAATCCAAAACTTGAGGCAACAATATTTGACGGGAAACTCTCGATTTTGATATTCAAATCTCTGACATTGCCATTATAAAAACGTCTGGCGGCCTGAATTTTGTCTTCGGTATCACGAAGTTCTCTTTGTAATTCCAAAAAATTTTGAGAGGCCTTCAGTTCGGGATAATTTTCCACTACGGCAAAAAGAGACTTTAGGGTTGAAGATAAAAAGTTTTCCGCTTCTCCCCTTTCTTTTATTGTTTTGGCACCCATTGCTCTGCTTCTTGCCTCGGTCACTTTTTCAAAAACTTCTCTTTCATGGCTGGCATATCCTTTGACCGTCTCAACTAAATTGGGAATTAAATCGTATCTTCTTTTTAACTGGACATCGATATCGGCCCAGGCTTCTTTTGCCCGATTTTTAAGTTTAACCAAATCGTTAAAAGCAAAAATTATCCACAAAGCCAATAAAATCACTATTCCTAAAATAATTTGAGTCATATGTTGTTTGTAAATAAATTAACTGGCGACCTTGAATACTTTTTAATTATACAACATTTTATTTTAAAACAAAACCCGCCAGAAAACTCTGGCGGGGGCGTTTTTTGAAGGTTTAACACTAATACTCTTCATCCATAGGCATTCCTGGCATCTTTTTCTCTTCCTTTTCCGGGTATTCTCCGACTACCACTTCGATCGTCAAAAACATAGAAGCAGCCGAAGCCGCATTTTCTAAAGCGGCTCTGACAACTTTGGTGGGGTCAACAATTCCAACTGAAATTAAATCTTCATAAACCATAGTTTGGGCATTAAAACCAAAGGCTCCTTCGCGTTTTTTGACCTCCTCGGCTACAATGGCCCCGTCTAAACCAGAATTTTCAGCAATCTGTTTAATTGGTTTTTCTAAGGATTTCATTAAGATTTTCAATCCGGTTTTCTCATCTCCTTGAACGTTTAGTGTTCCTTCAATTTCCATTTTTTCTAAAGTGGGAATGCATCTCAAAAGGGCCACTCCTCCCCCGGGCAAAATGCCTTCTTCAATAGCAGCTCGAGTAGCATTCAAAGCATCTTCTGTTTTCCTTTGTTTTGCTTTTTGTTCAACTTCAGTTGCTGCTCCAACTTTTATCACCGCTACTCCGCCAGCCAATTTTGCTAATCTTTCCTGGAGTTTTTCTTTGTCAAATTCTGATTCGATAGCTTTTAATTCGTTTTTAATTTGTCTTATTCTGGCATCAATATCTTCTTTTTTCCCTCTGCCCTCAATGATAGTTGTTTTTTCTTTTTCAGCTACCACTTTTCTCACTCTCCCCAACTGTGCCAATGTAATATTTTCTAACTTCAATCCTAATTCTTCTGAAATTAGTTGGGCTCCGGTCACAACGGCAATGTCTTGCAACATCTCTTTTTTCCTATCACCAAAACCAGGGGCTTTAATGGCTAAAGCATTGAAAATGCCCCTAAATTTATTAACAACCAAGGTAGCCAAAGCATCGCCCTCCACCTCATCGGCAATAATAACCAAATCTTTTTTTCCTGTTTGGGCAACTTTTTCCATTACTGGCAAAATTTCTGCCAAAGCCGAAATCTTTTTATCGGTGACTAAAATATAAGGTTCTTCCAAAACTGATTCCATTCTTTCAACATTAGTTATCATGTAAGGAGAAATATACCCCCTATCAAATTGGAGACCTTTGACAATTTCTTTTTCTAAACCAAATTTTTTAGATTCTTCCACTGTAATTACGCCGTCTTTACCAACTTCAGAAACAACCTCGGCAATCAAATTACCAATTTCCTGATTCTGGGCAGCGATGGTGGCAACTTGAGCAATTTCTTCTTTTTTCTCAGCCGAGATTGGTTTTGCCATTTTCCTCAAATTTTCAATTACCACTTTTACACCTTTTTCAATTCCCCTTTTTAAAGCCAAGGGATCAGCTCCAGCCGCCACATTTTTAAGACCTTCTTGAATCATTGCCTGGGACAAAACCACGGCGGTTGTTGTTCCATCTCCAGCAACCTCGTTTGTTTTATCGGCTACCTCTTTCATAATTTCTGCCCCTAAATTTTCAATTTTATCTTTTAACTCAATTTCTTTAGCAATGGTCACGCCGTCATCACAGATTTCAGGAACTCCAAAGCCCTTATCTAAAACAACAAATCTGGCTTTGGGCCCTAGGGTGACCCTTAAAGCATCTGTTAGTTTATTAACCCCGGCCATTAATTTTTTTCTGGCGACTTCGTTAAATAAAATTTGTTTTGCCATAAAAGTTACTCAATTACTGCCAAAATGTCTTCTTCTTTGGCAATCAAATATTCTTTATCATCGACTTTGATTTCATCGGGCCCGTATTTTTTAAATAAAACTTTTTGGCCGGGTTTAACCGAAACAGGGATTAACTTTCCTTCCTCGGTTATTCTGCCCGGGCCAACGGCAACAACTTTTCCTTCTCCTGGTCTTTCTTTTTCGGCTGTTTCTGGAAGTAAAATTCCGGTTTTTGTTTTTTCTTCTTCTTTAATTGGCTCTATTAAAATATGGTCAGATAATGGTTTAATCTTCATATTTTTATTATTTTATCACTTACGACCTTTGAGTGCTAATTCTCTTTTTAATATTAGTCAGCCAAAAATCTTTGTCAAGAGAATTAAAGAACCTTGCCGGAAAAAACTTCTCTCAGATACTTACCGGTATAGTATTTACGATTTTTAGCTATCTCATAGGGGGTGCCTTCTGCAACAATATATCCACCCTCATCTCCACCTTCGGGTCCCAAATCTATACACCAATTTGAATTGCGAATAATGTCAGTGTTGTGCTCAATACAAAGAACCGTATTTCCCTTTTCTACTAAGCTTGTTAAAACCCAAACTAATTTTTTAATATCGTGAGGGTGTAATCCAGTGGTCGGCTCATCTAAAATGTATAAACTCCTGCCAGTGGCTTTCTTGGAAAGTTCGGTGGCTAATTTGACTCTCTGGGCTTCTCCTCCGGAAAGTGAGGGAGCGGGCTGACCCAACTCAAGATAACCCAAACCCACATCATATAATGTTTTCAATTTTTGATATAGCCCGGGGATATTTTTAAAAAATTCTAATGCTTCCTCAACCGTCATTTCCAAAACGTCTGAAATATTCTTTCCTTTATACTCTACCAGCAAGGTTTCTTTGTTAAATCTCTGTCCTTTGCATTCTGAACACTGAACATAGACATCTGGCAAAAAATACATCTCAATTTTGATTTGACCCTGTCCTTGGCAAATTTCACAACGACCCCCTTTGACATTAAAAGAAAATCTACCTGGCGAATATCCTCGAATTTTTGCTTCCCTCGTTTGAGAAAAAAGATTTCTAATATAAGAAAAGGCTCCAGTATAAGTGGCTGGATTTGACCTGGGAGTTCTGCCAATTGGTGACTGGTCAACTAAAACAACTTTATCTAAATATTCTACACCTAAAATTGCTTTGTGTTCGCCGGGCTCTTCTTTTGATTTATAAAATTTCCTCATCAAAGCCTTTGCCAAAATATCATTCATCAGAGAACTTTTTCCCGAACCCGAAACCCCGGTAATACAGACAAATTTTCCCAAAGGAATTTTAACATTAATATTTTTAAGGTTGTGCTCCCTCGCTCCCTTGATAATTAAGAATTTAGAATCTTGAATTCGGAATTCAGAATTTTTTATTTCTACTTTTTTCCTTCCCGATAAATAATCCCCCGTTAAGGTATGCGCTTTTAATAATTCTTTTGGTGTTCCCTGAAAAATAATTTTCCCTCCTTTTTTTCCTGCTCCTGGCCCAATATCGATTAGCCAATCGGCTGCCCTGATAGTTTGTGGATCGTGTTCAACGACTAAAACCGTATTTCCCAAGTCTCTCAATTTTTTTAAGGTTTTAATTAACCTTCCCTGGTCCCTGGCATGAAGACCAACTGAGGGTTCATCTAAAATATATAAAACTCCGGTCAATTTTGAACCAATTTGGGTGGCTAACCTTATTCTTTGCTCTTCTCCGCCGGCTAAAGTTTGAGCTTTTCTATTTAAAGTTAAATAATCCAATCCAACATCAATCAAAAATTGCAATCGATTCAAAATCTCTTTAATGATGGGTTTGGCGATGAAAACTTCGTTTTCATCTTTACCTTCGCCCCGCCCCGCTCCGCGGGGCGGGGCTCGGTGAGCAATCTTTAAGGAGCTAAGCGAGGGGCCCGCCTTCGGCGGGAGGGTGGTGGGGGGGTTGGAGTCCTTTAAGGAAATTTTTTCGAAGAATTCCTTTACCCCTTTTACATCCATTTCTACTATTTGATCAATTGATTTTCCAGCAACAGTTACCGCCAAAACTTCGGGTTTTAACCTTTTTCCTTTACAAACTTCGCATTTTTTTTCAACCATATACTGTTCAATTTCTTCTCGGGTATAATCAGAATCGGTTTCGTGATATCTTTTTTCTAACCAGGGAATCACCCCCTCAAAATTTGCAGGGGCCCGCGGAGCGGGACTCCGACCCTCCCTCCCCCCTCCCAGCTCCGCTGGGCCCCTCGGGTGGTGGGTGGGTTGGAGTCCATAAAAAATGAGATCAATTTTTTCTTTTGGTAAGTTTTTAACTGGGCTATCTAAATTAATATTCTCCGATTCTGCTAATTCTTTTAACTGCCACCAAAAATACCCCTGTCTTCCGACTTTGTGAGAAGCGTGAGCCCAGGGAAAAATCGCTCCTTCAGCAATTGATAAGTTTGGGTTGGGTATGACTAATTTTGGGTCAACTTCCAATTTTTCGCCAAGGCCTTGGCAAGCAGGACAAGCTCCATAGGGAGAATTAAATGAAAAAATCCGAGGTTCAAGCTCGGCTAAAGAAATTCCGCATTCCTCACAGGCAAAATGTTCAGAAAAAATCAAATCTTCCTCCTTTTTCTTTAAATTTGCAATTTTAAACCCCGCACCAGAAACTTCGTTTCGGTGCGGGACCAGTCCAGCACCGAGCTTTGCTCTGGTGCTGGGTTTGCAATTTACAATTGTAATTCCTTTTCCCAACTTCAAACCTGTTTCTAGAGAATCCACCAATCTCGATTTATCTAAATCTTTATCCAAAACTAGTCTATCCACCACCACTTCAATGTTGTGCTTTTTATTCCTATCTAAAGTTCTTTCCAGTGCTTCTTCAATCGCCGAGCCTCGTGAAGCAGGGCGAGGTGGGAGATGAGACAAAATCTCATCGACCCGATAAATAATTCCATCAACTCTCACTCTGACAAAGCCACTCCTCTGAATTTCTTCCAAAACCCCCGAATGTTCTCCTTTTTTTCCTCTAATAACCGGACCCAAAATTGTAATTTCTGTCCCTTTTTTTAACTTCAAAACTTGTTCTGTAATCTGGTCAATTGTTTGACGAGCAATTTTTCTGCCGCATTTTGGACAATGGGGAACTCCGCTCCTGGCAAAAAGTAACCTCAAATAATCATAAATTTCAGTAATTGTCCCGACAGTTGACCTTGGATTGTGAGCGGCTTTTCTTTGGTCAATTGAAATGGCCGGTGAAATTCCTTCAATTTTATCAACGTCGGGTTTGTCCATCACTCCCAAAAATTGCCTGGCATAAGTAGATAAAGATTCAACATATCTTCTTTGGCCTTCGGCATAAAGAGTGTCAAAAGCCAAAGACGACTTCCCTGAACCAGAAATTCCAGTTAGTACAACCAGTTTATTTTTCGGAATATCAACATTAACGTTTTTTAAGTTGTGTACTCTTGCTCCTCTAACTTTAATGAAATTTTCAGCCATAACCCTCATTTTAATTGAAAAAAAGGGAAATTTCAAGTAAAATAGTCAGGGATGAAGAAATTTAAATTTCTAAAAAGAGGTAAAGTCTCTCAATTACCAAAATCACCTGGGGTCTATGCCTTGAAAAATGGGGAGGAATTTTTATATATAGGAAAGGCAACAAACATCAGGGAAAGGGTGAAAAATCATTTTCAGAGACCTACTGTTATGTGGGAAAAATCAATCCTCCTTCGCCAAGGCTTCGGGGGACAAAGAAAAATTGGCTCTATAAAAACGGATTCGGAAATTGAGGCCTTAATATTAGAAGCCAATTTAATTAAAAAATATCAGCCAAAATACAACGTGGTTTGGAGAGATGATAAAAATTACTTTTTCGTCGGCATTACCAGAGAGGATTTTCCCCGAGTTTTCTGGACCCATCAACCCAAATCAATTTCAAATTTCAAATTTCAAATTTCAAATTTTATTGGTCCTTTTGTAGACGGCAAGGCATTAAAACAAACTTTAAAGGTTTTAAGAAAAGTTTTTCCTTATAGAAGTTGTAAAAATTTGCCCAAAAGACCTTGCCTTTGGTATCAATTTTCAAGATGTTCTGCGCCCTGTCTTATGGAGTCAAATGTGGCAAAAGAGATAAATTTTGAGAAAAAATTAAAAAAAGGGTGTCAAAATAATGCCAAAAATTTAATGAGAATCCTCCAGGGGGAAAAAATTCAAGTCTTAAAAAACTTAAAAAAAGAAATGAGAGAGGCCTCGAAAATCCAAGAGTTTGAAAAGGCGGCAAAAATTAAAAACCAAATTACAGCCTTAGAGAAAGTTTTGGCTCATGCTAAAATTTTCGATTGGTTAGGAGAAGAATACTTGTTAACACGGTCATGGCCGAATTATCAAGTATGGAAAGATGTAGAGGAAAAGTTAAGAAAAGTTTTAAAAACTAAAAAAGAAATTTCAAGAATTGAGGCTTATGATGTTTCTAATATTCAAGGACAACTAGCGACCGGAGCCATGGTAACATTTATCAATGGTTTTCCTGACAAAAATTTTTATCGAAGATTTAAAATTAAAATAACTGGAAAGTCAGATGATATTGGTATGATTAAAGAAGTTTTAAAGAGAAGATTTAAACATTTAGAATGGTCTTTACCGGATCTTATTTTGATTGATGGCGGAATCGCGCAACTCAACGCTGCGCTCAAATGCAAAATGAAAAATGAAAAATGCAAAACGATTAAAGTGATATCCTTGGCTAAAAAAGAAAATAAATTGTATGTTGAAAACCGAAAAAAACCTATTTGGCTTAAAAGTCTGCCGAGGGAAATTTTTAACTTGATTTTACAACTAAGAGACGAAGCCCACCGCTTTGCCATCAGCTATCACAAAAAGCTGAGAGAAAGGGCCTTGTTTGAAAAATGAAAATTTGATATCATTAGTCGAAGAAGATTACTTCTTCTTCACTTTCGCTTTCGCTACGCGAAAGCTCAGTAAATAAAATGGAAAAATTATTTTGGCATATAGTTGCCGGGGTATTGGGAATTTTTCTGGCGACAAAATTTGTCCCCGGAGTTTCTTTGGAAATTATCCCGGGAAAAAGTATTTTTTTTGGAATAACACTTACCCAAAATTGGCAAATTCTTGTTTTAGTTGGAAGTATTTTAGGACTTATCAATTTTTTTATTAAACCGATTCTGGATAAAATTACTTTGCCTTTGAAAATTTTAACTTTTGGACTTTTTTCTCTAATTTTTAATATGGCAATAATTTGGTCTTTAGATATTTTATTTTTAGAGTTTCAAGTTTTAACCCTTTTTTCTCTTTTTTGGACAACAATAATTTGCTGGGGAATAAATTTGGTTTTAGGAGTAAAAAAATAATGACCCTTCAATAAGTTCAGGGTCATACTGAGATTACCGAAGTATGAAAAACTATCTTCTTATTTCTCAAATTGTCGTTTCTGTTTTTTTAATTTTAGCCATCCTTTTCCAAAAAAGAGGGACTGCTTTAGGTTCAGCCTTTGGCGGTGGGGGTGAGTTTTATCTTGCCAGACGTGGACTTGAAAAGAAACTCTTTTTTGTAACAATATTTTTGGGAATTTTATTCATCGCCTTAGCCTTACTCGGTCTAATCCTCTAAGATGAAGGTCCCCACAAAAAATCAGTGGCGGCAATTTTTAAAAATCTTGACTTTTGGAGAGAAAATTGCTTTTTGTGTTTTTATTTTTTTATTTTTTTCTTCAGCTTCATTTTTGGCAATTAATTTTTATCATAAAAAAACAGAAATGATACCCGCTCGGGCAGGTCTATATAGAGAAGGAGTAGTGGGTTTTCCCAGGTTTATTAATCCAGTTTATGCCCCGGCCTCAGATATCGATAGAGATTTAGCGGCCCTCATTTTTTCAGGTTTGATGAAATACGATTCAAAAGGTAACCTTCAGCCAGATTTAATTGAAAATTACAAAATTCTTGAGGAAGGAAAAATTTATGAATTTAATTTAAAAGAGAATCTTACCTGGCAAGATGGAAAACCTCTTTTAGCCGATGATGTAATTTTTACAGTTGAGATGATTCAGAATTCGGATGTCAAAAGTCCTTTAAGGGGAAGTTGGTTGGGGGTAGAAGTTGAGAAAATTTCAGAGACAGCCCTGCGTTTCAAGTTAAAAAACGAATCTTCGATTTTTTTGGAAAATTGTACTTTAAAAATAATTCCAAAGCATATCTGGGAAAACATTCCTCCTCAAAACTTTCCTTTAGCCACTCTAAATTTAAACCCAATTGGTTCGGGGCCTTACAAGTTGGAAAGTTTACTTCAAGATAAAGATGGAAAAATCACTTCTTTAACTTTGGTTGAAAATCCCTTTTATTTTGGTAAAAAACCTTATATTCCCAAAATCTCCTTTCGTTTTTTTGATTCAGAAGAAAAATTAATTGAGGCCTGGGGAAGAGGCGAAATTAAGGGGTTTTCTCCAGCTTCTCCCACCAGCCTTACTAATCTTACCAGTTCTACCAACCTCTATTCTTTTTCTTTGCCAAGATATTTTGCGGTTTTCTTTAATCTTAAAAATTCAAAGGTTTTATCAGAAAAAGAAATTAGAATAGCCCTTAATTATGGAACAGATAAAAATGAAATTTTAAAAAGCATTCTCTCAAACTTTGGAAAAATTGTCCACTCGCCCATTTTACCCGCTCTTTATCAATTCAAAGAGCCAGAAAAAATCTATCAATTCAACGTTGAAGAAGCAGAAAAATCTTTGGAAAAAGCTGGATTTAAAGATGAAGATGGTGATGGTTTTAGGGAAAAGATTATAAAAAAAGAGCCGGCTTTTCAATTTAAAACTAATTTGGCTTTAGGTTCAAAGGATAAAGAAGTAGAAGAGCTCCAAAAGTGTTTGGCCAAAGACTCCCAGATTTATCCTGAAGGAGAGATTACGGGTTATTTTGGCCAAAAGACAAAAGAAGCCATAATAAGATTTCAAGAAAAATATAAAGATGAAATTTTAAAACCTTATAATTTAGAAAAAGGAACTGGCGAGGTCAGGGGAAAAACTCGAGAAAAATTAAATGCGATTTGTTTTGAAAGAGGAGAAGAAAAAATTCCCCTTAAATTCTCTTTAACCATTGTTGATAAAAGCCCCTTCATTGAAGTGGCTACCATCTTGAAAAGTCAATGGGAAAAATTGGGGGCTGAAGTTGAAATTAAAAAGTTTGATATTGCCACTTTAGAAAGAGATGTTATCAGAAAAAGACAATTTGAAACTTTATTGTTTGGTGAGATTCTGGGAATTTTGCCCGATCCCTTTCCCTTTTGGCATTCTTCTCAAAAAGGCGAAGGCGGCTTAAATTTAGCTAACTACGAAAATACAAAAGCTGATAAACTTTTAGAAACAGCCCGCAAATCATTAGATTTTGAAGAAAGAAAAAAAAATTTAGAGGAATTTCAAGGGTTAATCATTGAAGATGCTCCGGCTATCTTTTTGTATAATCCCGATTATCATTATATCGTTTCAAAAGAAATAAAAGGAATAGAAGAAGGAATTATTGTCGACACCTCAAAAAGATTCTCTGAAATTGAAAATTGGTATATAAATACTAAAAGAGTGTGGAAGAAATAAAATTTTTAATTTTCAATTTTCAACTCATGTAAATCATGTAGAGGTTAGACCTCTACATAACCTCTAGATAACCTCCATATAACACTTATTCTTTTGTTCTATTCTATAGTATGAAATTAGAAAATCCTGAAATTAGATATTTGAACGATATAAAAACGGTGCTTTATGATAAAGAGTGGGCGAAAAATGCTCCTAATTTTGAGCTTTATTATATTTATCGGGGATTAAAGGAGAAAAATGGTATAAGATATGATATAACCGTAATTCCGCCTAAAATGTTGGGTAAGGAATTTGTTAAAACAAAGGGTCACTATCATTTTGGAAGTTATGGAGAATTATACAAAATTTTAGCCGGCGAGAGTATTTTTTTAATCCAGAAAAAGGGGGTAAAAGATGTCTATTTTGTTAAAGCAAAAAAGGGAGAATATATCTTGATTTCTCCCCAATATGGGCATACTATAATTAATCCATCTTCAAAAACCGAGTCCCCCCCTCCAGAGAAGGGGACGAAGGTGAAGAAGAGGACGAAGTCCTCTTCGCCCCTCAAAATAGCCAATTGGGCTTCAAAAGATTGTCAGTCAGATTACAAAAGTATTGAAAGAAAAAGAGGATTTTGTTATTATTATACGAAATCTGGCTGGGTAAAAAATAAAGCCTACAAAAAAATTCCTAAATTGCGTTTAAAAAGGCCGTTAAAGAAGTTCCCCAAAAATTTAAATTTTTTATATGGATGAAATTAGAAAGGTAATTATTCCGGCTGCTGGTTGGGGAACAAGATTTTTGCCTCAAACCAAAGCCATGCCAAAAGAAATGCTGCCGATTATAGATAAACCGGTAATTCAATACGTGGTGGAAGAAGTGGTTGCCTCCGGTATTAAAGATATAATTATTGTTACCGGCTGGCACAAAAGGGCAATTGAAGACCATTTTGATAGGTCCATTGAACTTGAAAGATTCTTAGAATCAAGGGGGAAAGAAAAATCATTAGAAGAAATTAGAAGAATTGCTCAATTGGCAAATTTTATTTATATCCGACAAAAGGGTGAATCTTACGGAAATGCCATTCCCCTTTTAGTAGCTGAACCAGTTATTGATAAAGAGCCTTTTGCCGTCATTTGGGGAGACGAATTTATTATGGCAAAGCCCCCTCGATTAGCTCAAATGCTCGCCGCTTACAAAAAATACGAAGGAGCAATAATTTCAGCAGTTAGAATTAAGAAAAAAAAAGACCTTTCCCGTTATGGCATAGCTGAGGTTACATCGGTGGAAAAAAATATTTTCAGAATTAAAAAAATTGTTGAAAAACCTCTCCCAGAGAAAGCTCCCTCTAATTTAGCTACTCACGGAGCTTATATTCTGCCGCCTGAAATTTTCAGCATTATCAGAAATTTAAAACCGGGCAAAGACGGCGAATACTGGCTGTCAGATGCTATTAATGAACTTATTAAAAGCGGTTATCCGTTTTTTGCCTGCGAGATAAAAAATGCCAGATATTATGATACTGGTAATAGATTAGAGTATTTAAAAACGGTAGTGGAGTTCGCTCTTTCTCACCCTGGTTTCTCCAAAGAATTTAAAAAATATCTCAAAGGTCTGAAATTATAAGTAAAATGCGGGCATGGCGGAACAGAAGACCCCGAAGAAAAGCCTTCGGCTTCCTACGGGGCAAGCGCACTATCTTTGCCGAGGTGATGAAATTGGAAACCATGCACGGTTCAGAGCCGTGTGCCCTTAAAAGCTTGTGGGTTCGAGTCCCACCCTCGGCACCACTAAAACTAATTTTTAATTCTCAATTTTTAATACATGATTAAACAAAAAAGACAACCAAATCTCAGAATTATCCCCTTGGGGGGATTGGGTGAGGTGGGTAGAAATATGATGCTCCTTGATTATCAAGGCAGGATTTTAATAATTGATGTGGGTTTTAGGATGCCGGAAGAAGATATGCCGGGAGTAGATTATATTATTCCCAACATTGAATATCTAAAAGGAAAAGAGAAAAATGTTTTAGGGGCTGTTTTTACCCACGGCCATTATGACCACATCGGAGCCGTTCCTTATTTAATTGAAAAAATCTGGCACAGAAATATCCCTTTTTTTGCTTCGCCTTTAACTCGGGGAATAATTTTAAAAAGACAAGAAGATTTCCCCCAGCAACCAAAATTAAACGTCAACGTAGTCAAAGATGGTTCAAAAATAAAATTGGGGCCCTTTTTTGTCGAATTTTTCCGACAAAATCATAATATTCCCGATAATTTAGGATTATTTATTGAAACACCGATTGGTAATATTTTACATACTTCCGATTTCAAATTCGATCAAAATCCGGTCAATGATTTGCCAACTAATTTCCAAAAATTAAATGAAATTGGAAAAAGAAAAATTTTACTACTTCTTTCTGACTCAACCGGAGCCGAAGAAGAGGGGCACTCGCTTTCTGAAAAAGAAATTTCAAAGAATTTAGAAGAAATTTTTAAATATGCTTCTGGTAGAATTATTGCTGCTACTTTTGCTTCTTTAATCAATAGAATTCAACAAATAATTGCTCTTTCAGAAAAATACGGCAGGAAGGTCTGTCTTGAAGGATATTCAATGAAAACTAATGTTGGAATTTCTAAAACCTTAGGGTATATCAAGGCAAAAAGAGACACTTTTGTTAAGGGCAAAGAAATTGGCAATTATCCTGATTCCAAAATCACTATTTTGGGTACCGGAGCTCAAGGGGAAGCGGAAGCGGTTTTAATGAGAATTGCCACAAGAGAGCATGCTTTCATTAAAATAAAAAAGGGAGACACGGTAATTTTCTCTTCTTCGGTTATTCCCGGAAACGAAAGAACAGTTCAAATTATGAAAGATGAGATTTTGAGACAAGGGGCGAGGGTTTTCCATTATAAAATGATGGATATTCATGCCGGAGGCCATGCCAAAAAAGAAGAACTAAAAGAAATGATAGAGATAATGAAGCCAAAATTCTTTTTGCCAATTCATGGTCAATATTCGATGCAGGTCAGTCATGCTGAATTGGCTAAAGAAATGGGATGGCCGGAGAAAAATGTAATCGTGGCTGAAAATGGAGATATTATTAATTTAACCCAAAACAGAGTTTTTATTGAAAAAGAAAAAGTTCCTTCAAACTATGTGATGATTGATGGTTTAGGAATTGGCGATGTGGGGGAAGTGGTCTTGCGTGACAGACAAATGTTGGCTAAAGATGGCATGTTTGTTATTGTTGTTATTGTTGATAGACAAACTGGAAAAGTAAAGGGTTCTCCTGATATAATATCAAGAGGATTTGTTTATCTAAGAGAGTCAAAAGAACTGTTAAGAGATACCAGAAAAAGAGTAATTGGAATTGTTGAGAAAGCAACTGGAGCCGGTGGAGCGGTCAATTGGAGTTATATTAAAGATGAAATCAGAAACAAAATTGGCCAATTTTTATTTTTAAGAACCCAGAGAAGGCCGATGATATTACCAGTAGTAATCGAAGTTTAAAAATATGAGAGTATTTAGTGGCATCAGACCAACTGGAGATTTACATATCGGGAATTATTTGGGAGCAATCAAACAATGGATTGAACTTCAAAAAGTTCACGATTGTGTTTTTTGTATTGTTGATTTACACGCCGTCACCACTTCTTATCAGCCAGAAAATCTGCAAAAAAATATTCTCGAACAAACTATTGCTTATTTAGCGGCCGGGCTTGACCCGGAAAAATGCATTTTCTTCATCCAATCTGAAGTGAAAGAACACGCTGAATTGTCTTGGTTATTGGGAACTATTACTCCCCTCGGAGAATTAAAAAGAATGACTCAATTTAAAGAAAAATCAAAAAAGCATCCAGAATATGTCAATGCCGGGCTGTTAAATTACCCTCTTTTAATGGCGGCTGATATTTTACTTTATAAAACCGAGTTGGTTCCGGTTGGAAAAGACCAAGAACAGCACGTTGAACTAACAAGAGAAATTGCGAGAAAGTTCAATAAAACGTTTGGCGAGGTCTTTAAAGAACCCAAAGTCTTGCTTTCCGAAGGTCAAAAAATAATGTCCTTTCAAAATCCCAAAAAGAAAATGTCAAAGACCGATGACGCTCGAGGTTGTGTTGGAATTTTTGATGAACCTGAAATTATTGAAAAAAAGATAATGTCGGCCGTAACCGACAAAGGAAAGATAATAAAATATGACTTAGAGAGAAAACCAGGGATTTCCAATCTCTTAACAATTTATTCTTTATTTACCCAAGCGAGGCAAAGCCGAGCGAAAGGTGAAGATGAAACTTTAGTTTCATCGCCTTTTAGAAAGAAAATTAAAGAGGTAGAAAAAAAATTCAAAAACAAAGGTTATGAAGAATTTAAAAAATCTTTGGCTAAAGTTTTAATTGACTCTCTGGAACCTTTTCGAAGAAAAAGAAAGGAACTTCTCAATCGAAAAGTTTATGTTAGAGAAGTTTTAAACCAAGGAAGAAAAAGAGCCCAAGTTATTGCCCAATCCACTCTTCAAGAAGTCAAAAAGAAAATGGGCCTAATATAATAATCTCCTTATTTTTTGAGACCTAATTGAAGGTAGGTCTTTTTGGTTATTGGAATGCCCACTTCTTTGAAGATTTTTAAGGCCTTTTTTTCAACCTCAATTAAATCTTCTTTTGTCTCTCCTTCAAAACGGCATTTGATAATTGGTGTTGTGTTAGAGGCTCGGGATAGGGCCCAGCCATTAGGAAAATTGATTCTTGCTCCATCGACATCAATAAAATCGAAATTTTGTTCTCTTAAATATTTTTGTAGATTCTCAATAATTTCAAACTTTTCTTCATCGGGAGTATCGATAAAAACCTCTGGACTAACATAGTAATGAGGGAGACTATCGACATATTGGGCGAAATTTTCATATTGAGAGGCAATTTCGGCTAATTTTAGAGAGGCAAAAAGAGCATCATCACAAAGATAATAATCGAGAGGGAAAAGGAAATGATAAGTAACCTCTCCTCCAAAGACTGCCTTTTTCTCCAAAATTTTATTAATAATGGCGCTGTGATGAGAAACGGAAAAATAGGTTTTTGCTCCATTCTTTTTCATCTCGTCTAAAAAAGCCTTAGAAACTCTCATATCGTGAACAATTGGACCCTTTTTCTTTTGAAGCACCTGCTTGGCTAACATCAAGAGACAAAAGTCACCAGAAACCACTCGACCTCGATTATCTATTACTCCTACCCTATCGCCGTCAGCATCGAAAGCAAAACCCATATCGGCTTTTCTTTTTATAACTGCTTTTTTGATATCTTGAAGACTTTTCTCTTCATAAGGATCGGGTAGATGATGAGGGAAATTGCCATCAAATTCTCCGTAAAGAGTTTGAACCTGGCAGCCAAGTTTTTTAAACACTTTTTCTGGTAAAAAACCACAGGCTCCGTTTCCTGAATCGATAATGATTTTTAGAGGTCGTTTTAAACTAACCTTAGTTGTCACATAATTAAGATAATCTTCTGCTGGGGCGAAGTTAGTTATTTTCCCTCGTTTCTTTGCTATTTTTAATTTTTCGCCTTTGAAAATCAGTTTTTTTATTTTTTCCAAATCCTCCTCAATAACATCTTCTGATATTTTCTTGCCTGGTTTTCGAATATGTAAAGTAAGACCGTTGTACTCTTTTGGATTATGGGAACCAGAAATCATAATACCGCCATCGAGCATATAATGAAAAATTGAGAAATAAAACAAAGGGTCAGGAGCAATACCAATATCAATGACTTCTTTGCCGGTTTTAACCAAAGTTTCAATTATTGTCTTAGCTAAAGAAGGCGAACTCAATCTAGGGTCATGAGCTATAACTATCTTTTTTAACTGGGGGTATAAATAAGAAAAAGAGAGGGTAATTTGCCTTGCCACCTCTTCGTTTAAATCTTTGGGATAAATCCCTCGAATATCATAAGCCCGAAAAATATTGGGGTTAATGAGAACGAAGTTCTCATCTTTATCTTCGTGCCGCAATAGCGACACTCGATGGTTGATTTTCATACTTTTTTATTGTATCATATTTTTATGAGCTTTTCAGTGGGAATAGTTGGCTTGCCAAATGTGGGTAAGTCCACCTTATTCAAAGCCCTAACCAAAAAAGAAGTCGCTATTTCTCCCAGGCCATTTACCACTATCAATCCTAATTTCGGTCAGGTTGCTGTGCCCGATGAAAGATTAGAAAAAGTGGCTGAAATTATTAAACCTGAAAAGGTTACCCCAACGGTCATTGAATTTGTTGATATTGCAGGTTTAGTGAAAGGCGCTCATAAAGGTGAAGGTTTGGGAAACCAATTTTTAGCTCATATTAAAAATTGTGATGCAATTTTGGAGGTGGTCAGATGTTTTGAAACGCCTGAGGTTGAAAATGTCTTAGGAGAAATTAATCCCGGAAAAGAAATTGAAATTGTCAAAGTTGAACTTTTAATGAAAGATTTAGAAACTTTAGAGGGTATAATTCCCAAATTAGAAAAAAGACAAGATAAAAAAATCTTAAAAAAAATCGAAATTTTAAAAAGAATTAAAGAAGGGGTTGCCGAAGGAAAATTAATTTCCGAAATGCCTTTTAGCGACGAGGAAAGATTAGAAATGAAGGAATTTCAATTTTTGACTCAGAAACCAACTTTCTACGTTCTAAACATTAATCAAAAAGAAAGTTATCCAAGATTGAACCTTAAACATTTGGCAATTAACTTAAAAGAAGAGGAAGAAATCTCCGAATTATCAGAAGAAGAAAAAAAAGAATTAGAAGTAGAATTTAAACTTGACCAGTTAATCAAAGCTTGCTACGATATTCTCGATTTGATTACTTTTTTTACTGTTGCTGGAGGAAAAGAAGTCAGGGCTTGGACATTAAAGCGAGGAAAAGAGGCAAGGGAAGCAGGGGGCACTGTTCATTCAGATTTCAAAGAAAAATTTATTAAAGCAGAAGTCATTCCCTGGAAATCTTTAGTCGAGGCCGGGAGTTGGTCAAAGAGCCGAGAAAAAGGCTTCCTTCAAATAGCCGGCAAGGATTATATTGTCCAGGATGGTGATGTTATTGAGTTTAAAATATGAAATTTTACGAACTCGCCTATTTAATATCTCCTGAACTTTCAGAAGAAGAATTGAAATCTCTCAGGGAAAAAATAAGCTCTCTCGTTCAAAAAGAAAGCGGAGTTTTAAACGAGATAAATTTTCCAAACAAAAAGAGTTTATTTTTCCCCATTAAAAAACAAAAGGAGGCTTTTTTAGTCGATTTGACTTTTTATTTGGAGGCAGAGAAATTAGGAAATTTGGAAAAAGAATTAAAATCAGAAAAGAAAATCTTGCGCTATTTGATTTTAACCAAAAAAATACCTTCAGCCGCCCGGTCCCGCCCTTTCATTCGACGGGGCGGGATTTTGGCGGACAAGAAAGTTTCAGAAGTGAAAACCAAACCATCGAAAAAATTGGCAGAACCAAAGGTCGAGTTAAAAGATATTGAGAAAAAATTGGAAGAAATTTTAGGAGAATAAAAAATGAACCTCAATAAAGTATTTTTAATCGGTCGTTTAACTCAAGACCCTCAGGCAAAAACCCTTCCTTCTTCCGGACAACAGGTTTGTAATTTTGGATTAGCCACCAGCAGATTTTTTACTGATAAATCAGGCCAAAAACAGCAGCAAACAGAATTTCATAATATTGTTTTCTTTGGCA
>Ga0315289_10001051_pt1 | contig 43156 bp, 50 predicted proteins | sample YL17G11_40_MG_FD_203452 | JGI IMG/M metagenome (GOLD analysis project Ga0315289, IMG submission 203452) | Sediment microbial communities from Yellowstone Lake, YNP, Wyoming, USA - YL17G11_40 | ecosystem: Environmental > Aquatic > Freshwater > Lake > Sediment | place: USA: Wyoming | collected... | reverse complement strand
CTAAAATTGTTCAAACCTTTCATTTTCGTTGCCTCCGCGCAACGAAAAATTTTATAGCTCACGCTAATATGGTTCGAAATGGTGCGTGCGCCGATTTCGTTGCGCACCACCTTTTATGATAAGAAGATTAGAAAAAACTTATGGAGGAATAGGCTACCGTTGCCCTAAAGGGCAAGGTATCCTTTATATGTAATGAACCTAAAAGCAGCCATCATCAGCCTTGGAAGCGAGAGCTCAGAACTGACCGGGGAGTCAATGAAAAAATATTTCTCCCAGGTTGATGAGCTTGACATAAGGAAGATTGAGGTTAACATCTCTGGAAGAGCTGCTGAGATCCTTTATGATGGAAAACCGATTGATGATTATGACTGCGTTTATGTCAAGGGCTCGTTCAGGTATGCGCAGCTCCTCCAAACCCTTACTTCCTTGCTGGAAAAGAAGTGCTACATGCCCATATCTGCAGACGCATTTACCATAGCTCATGACAAGCTCCTTACTCACCTGGAGCTTCAGAAGCACAACATACCCATGCCTAAGACTTATGTGAGCTCAACTATCCAGGCTGCCAAGAATATTCTTAAGAGAATAAATTATCCTATAATGATGAAGTTCCCTCATGGGACAGGAGGCAAGGGAGTCATGTTTGCTGACTCTTATGCCAGCGCTTCCTCTCTCCTGGACGCCCTAGCAACTCTGAGGCAGCCTTTCATAATCCAGGAGTATGTTGAGACAGGAGGAACAGATATAAGGGCTATTGTTATTGGCAACAGGGTTGCTGCCAGCATGAAGAGGAAAGCCAGCCTAATGGAGGCAAGGGCTAACTTCCACGCAGGAGGAACAGGCGAGCCTGTTGAGCTTGACACCTTAACCAAGAAGCTGGCAGTGGATGTTGCAAAGGCAATTCGCTCAGAGATATGCGCAGTTGACATTCTTCAGAGCGCAAGAGGACCCCTGGTTATAGAGGCGAACATAAGCCCTGGCTTGCAGCTCATCTCTTTAACCACTAAGATTGATGTTGCTGACATTATTGCAAAATACTTGTATGAGCGGACTATTGAGTTAAAGGCCAAGAAGAAAGAGCTTGAGGCTGTTAAGATAATGAAAGGCATTGATGAAAAAAAGGCTTGGGGTGAGAAAAGGAAGATAATCACCACTCTTGACTTCAAAGGCAGCAGGATAGTTCTCCCGGAGCTCGTCACAAAGAATGCAGGCTTTGAGTCTGATGATAACTACGAGATTGATATTGAGCCTGACAAGGTGAGCATTAAGAAGCTGAAGATAGAGAAGGAATGAGTGATAGCTTATTCTTTAGATTTCTTTATATTATAAGTTTTATTCTTTAGATCATAAATTAATTTTTTTACAATAAGTTCTGCACCTTGCTGATGTAGCTGGCTGCTTCCTGTCCTTTCTTGGTTAAGGTCAGAACCTTTAATCTGCCTTGCTTCTCAAAAGTAACCAGCCCTGCCTTCTGCATCTCCTGCAGTATCTTGACAACGTGGCTGTAGGTGCAGTCAACCAGCTTGGCAAGGTTTGAGGCATAAATGCTGTTGTTGCTGTTCAGGAGGTTGACAAGCATCATGGCAGGCTTCTCCCTGAAGAAAACATTGAAGATTTTTTTCTGCTTTATAGCCAATTCGCCACCCCTCCAACCATTTTTTTATTGAAATCAAAGATTATAAATATTTATTTCTTTTGTTATAACCATTACGAACGATATTTCTATTTATATATTTTTCGATTTATATAACTAAGAAATATGAAGGATTTTCTTCTCAGCCAGATAAAATACTAAAGATTTAAATAGTTTTCTAAAAAGCAAAGCTTTTTAGGAACCGCAAATCACAGATTTGCTTGTTTCTATTAAGCCTTGCAAGCAAGCCTTAAGGTAAATAGCAAAAAGCTACGCTTTTTGGGATGCCAAAAACCAGTTAGGCTTTTGTCGAACTTAAGGAGGGTGTTTTGCTTTGCAAAACTCTCCGAACTAAGAAAGCATTGCGAGGCTTGGGGAATTCAAGTCCGGGGGCGGGGATTCCTACTCCTTTTCTCGTCGACAGAACACCCTATTTTTCAATCCCGGCTGGGGGACTTGAGTGATTCACTCGAATCCGGGCCAATATTTATTTTCTATACTGGTAGTTGATTACAAGCAATGTCTGAAATTGCTAAAGAGGCTTTCTTTGACAATCCTAAAATTAGCAAGAAGAACAAGAAACACTGGCTAAATAACTTATAGGTAAAATTTCTAAACTGCGAACGAAACGACATGAAACAGTGAGGGGGGTTCCTAATCCGAAAAGTTTTCGAATCTTGAGCGATAAATTTATTAATATCTGCTCACTTCTTGACTGTATGATAGTAACAAATGATTCATTAAATATCGATAAAAGATTAATTGAACTACATGATATTTTGAAAAATGAAAGCCTTGAACTTGTTTTAGTCAAGGGGGTTGTATGGAATAGAGGTAAAATTATTCAGGGAGCGGATCTTGATTTTTATATTGTGCGGAATGGATTTGCTCCCTACGAATCCGTTTCTGAAAGTGCAAGAATGAATATTCAAAATCTATTCCGAGGAATGCTAATATCTCCTAGAAGAGGCGATTACAATGTTGAGGACAGAGTGAAATTATTTTATGTTGATACAGAGATGAGATTGGGTTTGAAAGAATCAGATTTGACCTTTGCAAATGATGAAAGTGAGACTTTTTTCACAGAAGGGATATATCGTACACCTTCAAGTTTCAAACCAAACAAAAAACAAGTAATTTTCATTCTCAATCGTTTTCTAGAAGAAGGTGGAGCTTTCAGAAGAATAGATAAAAAAACATATTATCCAGTACTAAACTTCTGCATGAATAATCATTCTTTATATTATAAAATGCTATCTTCATTCGAGCAAGAAAAGGGTTTATTTAGACCTGTCACAAGAATTGACTATAAAAAGTTCGTATTAGCAAATTTCAATGGACAGAATAGCGAGGATTTTATTTATGTAAAACCACTTCATAAAGCACTAAAGGAGGTATTGCAACATGACTAATGCAAGAGAAAGACTTGACCATTTCCTTGTAACAATTCCTCAAGGGCATTTCGTCTATACATACCCTCCGCACAAGATATACCCGAAAATTGAAGGAGAATTTGATTTCAAAAAAGCTTGGGCAGAGACTCCCGCCGGTGATTTGAATGTGTATTTTCATATTCCTTTTTGCCGACAAAAATGCTCTTATTGTAATATAGAATCAATAGCAACGAAAGAAGGTTCACCTATAACTGATAGATACCTTACAGCGCTAGAGAATGAAATGAAACTTTACAGAGGCTCACTTGATAAATTTAGGATAATAACCGTGTATATAGGTGGAGGAACGCCGTCATATCTCAGTGAGCCACAAATGGAGAGGTTCCTTAAGAGCATGAATTCTCTTCTTGTAAATACTAAAGGATTGGAAGAATTATGTATTGAATTATCACCAGATAGCGCTACTGAGAAAAAAATAGAAATTCTAAAAAACTATGGTACTACAAGAATCTCACTTGGCATTCAGTCATTCGATGAGGACCATATTAAGACATTCAATAGAAAATACGATGTTGATAAATTGGATTATCTCTTAGGATTAATTAAAGCAAATGGCTTCAAGAATTTGAATATTGATATTATTTATGGACATCCCAATCAAGATTTCAGAATGTTAGAAGAATCACTTATAAGATCACTTGCATCAAGACCAGGAACAATGTCCGTGTATCCGCTGAATGTGAAACCGTTAACCCCGTTTTGGGAAAAAATTGGCCCCAAAGGTCTTGATAGAACCAAAATTGATCAGATGTATGAATTCGCAAGAGACTTCCTTTTGAGACACGGTTATAAACAAGATACGCGGCTTAGATTTGTGTTACCAACTATTGGAAGATACGCGTACAAAGATGAGACTGTCAAAGGGAAACCTGTAAAAGGATTTGGAAACGCAGCGCAATCATACGCTGAAGATGTGCATTATAGACCTTCATATTCAGTATTGCACTGTAGGAAAGACATTGAAGAATACATAGAAGATATAGAATCTGGAAGGCACCCCGCTAGATACGCATTATTCTTAAATGAAGATGAAAAAATGAGACGGGCTATAATAATGAATATCAGGCACTCTAGTTTAAGTGTACTTGGCTTTGAAAGGAAGTTTGGAATGGCTCCTCAAAATGCTTTTCCTGAAGAATTTAAAGTGTTACTTGAAGAAGAAATGGTTTTTGAAGATAATGCAATCATAAGACTTACAGAGAAAGGATACAAACATGAAAATGCAATATCCAGGCTTTTCTTTAGTGAAAAAGTTCTTGGACTTCAAAAGAATTATGTTTATGAATGAAAAAATATTATTGTTGAATCCGAAGATACCGGGAGATATACTAGGAGGATTTCCATTAAGCCTGGCCTACCTTTCAAGCGCACTTAAAAGAGATGGATTTACTAATATACTGGCTATTGACTGTAACATTGCAGAATCAAGAGGGCCGAAAGAAGAAATTATTAGATGGAAACCAGATTTTATAGGAGTAACGATGATGGTTCCTTCCTTCCCAATGGGAAAACAAAAGCTTGAGGAACTAAGTGCAAATCTTCCTGAAAGTAAGATCTTTGTGGGAGGTATTGCGGCAGCAGTAATTACTGATGAGGTTCTTAGTATAAAAGGCGTAACTGGAGCTTACAGAGGAGAAGGAGAAAAAATAATTTCCTTGCTTGTGAATAACTCATCAGGTGAATTGTGGAAAAACCTAGCTGGTATATCTTACATTTTGAAGGGAACTAGAGTAGATAATGATATCTCTGATTTTATTGATGATCTTGATTCAATACCATTTCCTGATAGAACACTAGTACCTTTTGAAAACTATCTGCAAGATATTCATGGTTCTGATAGAAAAGCCGCAAGTATAATCTCAAGTCGAGGGTGTCCTTATCAGTGTACATTTTGCTACAGAGGGCCTGCAGCTGGAAAGAAATTTAGAGCAAGAAGCGCAGAAAATGTTGTTGTTGAGATGGACCAGCTTGCAGAACAGGGAGTGACTGCTTTCATGATATGGGATGACAATTTTATGCTAAATAAGAAAAGAGTCTCTGATTTCTGTGATTTGATTAAGCATAAAGATTATGAGTGGAAAATTCAAATGAGAGCAGACTCTGCAGATGAGCATATATTAAAAAAGATGAGATGTTCTGGTTGTGTTGCTGTGAATATAGGAATAGAGAGCGGAAACGAAGAAGTTCTCAAATATATGAAAAAAGGGATTACAAAGATGCAGTCAAGGAATGCAGTAAGATTGTGTCGTGAGAATGGTATATTTGTCAATGCATATTTTATACTTGGAACACCATGGGATACAATTAGTTCCATAATGGAAACAGTCGATTTTGCAAAGGAAATCGCTCCAGATAAAGCTCATTTCTTTGAGGCAACTCCTTATCCTGGAACAGAAATGAGAGATGTCGCGATACGAATGGGTTTAAAGATAAACGATTCTTGGGGTGAATACCGCATGAAGAAGACTGATGCACCAATCATCGAGACAAAGACTTATTCAAAAGACGACCTGCATAAGATTATAGGAGAAGCTAATGAATATTTCAAGAGCTATAACCATGATGCCTAATTTTATTGAAATTGAAACATCGACTTACTGTAATAGACGCTGTAGCTTTTGTCCGAATAGTATTTATGAGAGGGGTATAGAGCAGAGGTTAATTGATAAACATCTTTTTAAGAAAATAATTCTTGACCTAAAATCATTGGAATATGAAGGAACTATAGCGCTTCATAATTATAATGAACCACTGTTTGATCCTTTCTTATACGAGCATTTACAGACATTATCTGATAATATTCCACATTCCAAAAAAATAATCTTAACCAATGGAGATATACTGACTAGAGAAAAGCTCACAAATCTTGATTCTCTCGGGGTTAATCAAATTCGAATTGCCCTTTATTCTTGGGTGCAAAACCCAATCGAGACCATTAATAAGCATGCAAGAAATCTTGGATTAAATGCACAACTCGCAGCAACTAATGATGGTACGGTTAGTAGGCTGGTATTTAATAGGATGGAAGTTGCATATTTAGTGCCAAATAGGGACTTATTTACTAGCAGAGGAGGATTGCTTGAGAAAAAGATTTGCTCTGAATACTGTTATCTCCCCCTTGTTTCAAGTGCTATCGATATTGATGGCAATATGAAGATTTGTTGCGAAATATATCCCGCAAATGAAGTGCATCAAAAGTACGGTATCGTTGGCAACTTAAGAGATAAATCGTTCTGGGATCTTTGGTTCTCAACTGAATATAATAAACTGAGAGCAGATCTATTGAAAAATGACAAGAAAAATAAAATTTGTAGAGAATGTACTAAGATTCCGAAGTCATCTCTGAAGGTGACATCGGATATTATAGATAAATGGAAGGAGTTGCTTAAAGATGAACATTTATTTAATTAGACATGGAGAAACTATTGAAGGCAAAAATAAAATGCTATTAGGTCATCATCCTGGCACCCTTACCCCTGAAGGAATCATGCAAGCAAAAGAAGCAGCAGGAAAAATTGAAAATATAGAGAGGATAATCACAAGCGATCTCCATAGAGCATTAAATTTTGCTGAATTAATTCAACAAATAAAACATGTTCATTACGAGAAGGACGCTAGATTAAGAGAAAGAAATTATGGAATTTATAATGGGAAGCCTGTTGATAAATTGCTCTCAGATTTTGGGAGCTTTGATTTTGAAGAAGCACCTCCTCAAGGCGAGAGCATTATATATTTTTATCAGAGAGTGGATTCATTTTTTCAATCAATATTATCTGTTACTAATATAGCTGTTGTAACTCATGCTGGTGTAATCATGAAGCTCATGGATAATTTTGGATTAAAAAAGTATGTGCCAAATTACGGGGAGGTAATAAAAATAAGATGACTTTAATTGATACTCTTAGACAGAATGGACTTAAACTTTCAGCAGCATTAGAGATAACAAGTTTTTGTAATCTTGATTGTGTTTATTGTTATCAAAAAGATAGTAACTCTCCTGAATTGAATTCCGCTCAATGGGAAACTGTAGTTATACTTTTGGATTCTATTTTTCAATCTCATCTTATAGATTACAAGTTTGCAGGCGGTGAGATTTTCACTAAGAAAGATATAATTATGCCAATTAAAAGAGCTGTGGCCACTACCGCTAATGTTACGTTAGTAACTAATGGAGTTTATATACCGGAAGATTTCTTTTCTTTGATAAAGAAGCACAGGAACAATATTCATATAGAAATAAGCCTGGACGGTATTGAAGAAATTCACGATAGATTTCGAGGTGGTTTCAAAAAAACCATTTCAAATGTTGAAAGAATATGCGATTTGGGATATGGTCTTACAATTAGGTCTTCTGTCTATAGGGAAAATTCTGATACGCTTGATGAGTTTATTGATTACATGTTTACAATTTCAGATAATTTAACTTTTAATTTTCAACCAATATTCAACACAAAACCTTGGTCAAATATTACTCCGTTATCATTGCAAGAATATGTTTCAATCGCCTTACGTATAAAGCAAAAAGAATATGTTAAGCAGAGATGGAGAATTTACGATTCATGTACGTTTGATAGAGATTATAGACGGGTTTCAAAGATAGCTTCAAAAATTTTTGGTTGTGAAATCGGTGCTTCTGTAGTAGTTAAGCCTGATGGACGTTTTTCTCCTTGTGAATTCCATTCTCCAAATAGGAATATACTGACAATATCAAAAGAAGGCTTTTTACATGAGATTGAAACAAAGAATAGCCCAAACAAAAAATGTACTCGCTGTGATGTTCTGGAGGACTGCGGTGGTTGCAGGCTTGCACCATTAAAACACAATTATACTGCTACTTTTGGTTTTAATTCGTGTTATGAATATATAAATAAACTAAAGAATCTAAGATGAAATATGCACAGCTTCATTCACATTTGGAAGGGTCTATTGAATTAGAATCTATTAATTGTTCTTGGGAAAACAGGAGCGAGGTCTATAATTGGTTTGGTTCAAAAAACCGTACTGTTCAAGAAATATTGTCTTGCCTTAATCAATATACCCATAAAACTAATTGCTTTTCAGAAGTAAGGATTGATTATCAAGGTAATATGACTGATTATTTATTTTCAAGAGATGTGCTAAAAGAATTGCCTCGATTACCAATTATTTACTCTTTCAGAAGGCAAGATGGTCATTTGGAAGACATATCTACCATAATCAGGCTTTTTACCGACGGTTTGATATGTGGCGTAGATTTTACAGGTAAGGAATTCCAAAATCCTCCTTCGAAATTTTTCAAAATGATAACAAAAATCGAGTATGAATGTATACCTTACACCTATCATTTGGGTGAACGATCTGGAGTTGAAGAACTCATGCAATTGTTGAAATTTAAACCTAAAAGAATCGGTCATGGCCTTTCTATAGATGAAAGGACTGTTGATTTAATCCTCGAGAAAGACATACATATTGAAGTTTGTTTAACAAGTAATATTTACACAGGAAGAGCTACTTTGTTAAAACATCCCGTAATTCTTTTTTATAAACGTGGTTGCTCATTTTCCTTAAATGAAGACGATTCAGTATTTTTTAACACAAATATAATCAAAGAATACTCTCTCTTAAAATCAATATTACCAGAAGCAGATTTGAACAAAATATATCAGAACACATTAAAAGCTAGTTTTTCATCTCTTTTTTGATGTGATCTCTCAATTTTTCCAAGAAAATATCATCTTCAATAATCCACTCCTCAGAAATTAGTCTTCCGAATGTTTTATCCACAAATTCTCTTCCTGCAAACTGTCTTTTTTCTTTATATCTTGGAACCAATTGGAAGTGAAGATGCCGCGTCATATTTCCAAGTTGCATTACATTAAACCAATCTGGTTTAAAGGTTTTATTAAGTGCTCCTTTTATGTCTTTGATAATCTGTCTGAGTTCTATTAGCTCTTCATCCTTGAGTTCTTCGAAAAATTGAATATGTCTTTTTAATGATGCATGAGTCCAACCTAGTAGTATTTGGCTTTCTGCAACCGAAAGTCTCCAGTATTCATATTCTTTTATAATTAGAGACTTGTTATTGAAATCGCACCATTTGCATTTCATGAGAACTAATAATGCGCCTTATTTTAAATAATTTGGGTTTTCTGCATCAAAATGGCATTTTTTCATCCGGACTCGCGCCAATCACTTCAGTCTGGCAGGGATTTTTTCTAATCCGTCTACGACAAAACAGCCCTTTTTTGAAAGGATAATATCTCTATCAGTTTTTTGACCTCATGTGCCTGATTTAGCATTTATAATTAATGATAACAGAAAGGTTTAAATATTTGTATTGATTGTTAGAAATAATTAGCGGGGTGGAACAATGGTAGATTCGAAATACGTTCCTGGTGATATTCTTAGTTATAGCCTTGATTTTGAAGGTCATATGGCGGGGCATAACGCTCTTGTCTTACCAAGTCCTTACGACAAGGGAGGCGCATCTGTTTTAACATCATATATTCTTCTCGTCCTTGGTGGACCGGTCAGAGGTTCTCTTATATGCCCAACTGCTTTTGATGTTCACAGCGAACATAGCGTTTCTAAGATTGCTCATGTTGATTTGACAAAGCATTTGATAGATATGAGCTCTTTCAAATTGACTCTTGATGAAATAATTAAATTAGTCCCTGGCTTGCAGCAGTATATAACTGACACGACTCAACACAGGGAATATGTAGAATATTTAGATTAATATTTTATTAGTTGATTAACCAAGCTGAAAGACCGGAAAGTTTTAAAAATATGTTAAAGGGCTGGGTTCTGTATGAATGGGAAATTTGGTTATAAGGAAATTCGAAAGCAGATTGAGGATTATCCTGCTGCTGTTGAATTTAATCTGCATGCCATAGAGCAGGCTTTCAAAGACGGGCGTATTAATGATGCCGAAAAAGTTGAGCTATTTGATTTCCTATCTTCTGGCGGAAAAGAATGCTTTGGGGACCTCCATACGCACACAGCCCACAGTAGAGAAGCTGATAACTTTATGAACATAAGACTGCAGGATTATGCAGAGGCAAAAAAGAAAATGCCCGGCTTAAAGATAGTGGGTGTGGTAGATCATGACACTATGAATCATCTTGAGCCCATGTATCGAACTGAGAAAGCTTTTAGGTCTGGGGAGCTGCCTTTGCTTTTGCCTGGCATAGAAATAAGTTGCGCTTTCCACCACCCTGGCAATGAGTCTAAATTAGTTCCAACCCATATCCTCGGTTATTTTCCTCACTTGATGAAAGGCGATGAGCAGAAATTGAGAGAAATTAATGCTGTTCTGGAAAATGCTATGCGAAGAGTTCACATTGGTAAATTAAAAAAGAATGTCGATATAAGACTAGCTTACTACTTTAGTAACAAGATTATCCCTGAGAAATACAATTTTGAGGATTTGAAGTCCAAGGTGCTGCGACAATATGAGAAAGACAAGGAGCTTTTTGAGTTGAAAGAGCCTAAAGCAGGTGATATAATAAATTGGCCTCTGAATTCCTCAGATAAGATTGTTACCGACGTGCTTTTGGAGGAAGGTATCTTAAAGAATAGGGAGGAGGGCAAGATTTATGTGGACAGATTCAAGGAAGAGAACATCCCTAAATTGGCTAAGATATTGCAAGAGAAAGAGAATATTTCAGAATATGAGGCCACAGAAAAGGCCAAAAGATTAGTCAGCAGCTGCCACGGGGATTATAATGATGATTTTGACATGATAACAACGCAAGAGGCGATATTCCTGATTAGGGTGGCAAGAGGAATACCTATTTTAGCACACCCTATGGTTTCCTTTAAGAAATTCGATGGGGGCATGCAAAGTTTCTTTGAATATTGCAAAAAGGAATTAATACCTACTGGCTTGCAGGGCATGGAAGCATTTTATCCTAAGCAACAGAAATTCACCGAGGACATAATACGTTTCTGTGAGCAAAACAACCTGCTCATCACGGGAGGCTCTGATGATCATCAAGATGGTAGGGGCGGAATTGGTAAGGAAGGTTCAAGGTGTCCTGTTAAATATATAGAACGTATGTTAGGAATGCGTTTATGATTTTTTCTAGAAACAATGAAGAAAACTGAAAACTATTAATGTTTTGCTTGTTTATTCCAAAATAAATTGTTATTAATGCCGGTTTTAGGGACAGAATATTCATAGGTAACGGTGAGCCCATTAAACTCTGTATTTCTCAGTTATTTGTTATCTTTTGACCGATGCCATAAAACTCAACCCCTAATCGAAATAATTTTAAACTCAGTATGCCTTAAAACATGATGTTTCTGTCATTATATTGCCTTGTTTGTCGGGACTTGAGCCAAAAGCTCTAGTCCGGGGGCGGGACTACTACTCACTACTATCGACGACAAAACAGGTTTTTTCAATCCCGGTTGAGGGGCTTGAGTGTTTCACTTGAGTCCGGGCACAAGCCTTAAAGAATTGTGTTAAAACCTTTCTGATTAAGAACATATTTGCATTGCAAGCTTAGTATTTATTCTCTTTAAGATACTCTTTGGCCGTATGGTACCTTGCTGTGCAATCGTTAAATGTACATTCTGCGCATAGTCTTTCTAAGAAACTCCATTTACGAAGGTATTTTTCAGCGATTTCCCGATTTGTAAATCTTTCCTTCTCTTTTTGTTTCTTTTGCAGCCACTCTTGAGTAAGCTGGTAAGCTATGTAATGATTTTGAACGTCATTTTGGGAACAAATCATTATAAGTCACCTTTTGTTGGTTTTTGCTTCCTAAGTATTAGTGCCTAAAAAGGCATCATGTTTCTATTTTTTTGCAAAAAAATAGCGGTCATAACCTCTGTCAATTATTCTTATATCTTGGAACTTATTCTGCTTTAAAGCCAGCTTTATCTTCTTAGTTTGAAAAATAACTGTTGTGTGTTTGTCAATTATGAGTTCTTCCGTGTCAAGATTAAAGATAATAAATGTGTGCTGCAGCTTATTTCCCTTGAATTCATCTATCTGGATTAATGAATCTTTCTCATTCAATCTCCAAAGCTTAGCAAAGTCTCTGCCTTTTTTTAACAACATTTCAGAGTTGGTAACACCTAGCACAAGCATTCCTTTTTTGTTCAGGTTATTATAGCAGGATCTCAAATTTTGTCTGAGCTCGCTCTCGTTTCGGTTATAGGACAAGGTATTAAATAATGATAGGATAGCATCGACCTTCTTTTTAAGTTTGAATTTACGCATGTCAAGAATCTGGGACTTAAGCATTGTTTTTTGCTTTGCCAGCCTAAGAATCTCTTTATTTATATCAGAACAGGTAACATCAAAACCAAGTCTGCTCAGTTCCAAAGATGCTTGACCAGTGCCACATCCTAACTCCAGAACAGTTTTAAGACCACTTAATTGTTTGGCTATAAGTTTAGCTTCTACAGCATAGTCTCTCTTTGTCTTTGCTATGAATAAGTCGTACAAATATGCTTTTTCTTTATAAAGTTTCATTTTTTATGTACTCCTTGAATGCATCCAGTGAATATGAATCTTGGCCACCGTACTGAAATTTTCTCAATGGACAACCGAACTCGGTTTCATTGTATTTCTGCATTAATCTGAATAAAGGGTTCTGATTATGGGTAAAAAAGCTCTCTTTATCAAACAATCGTGCGCCTTGTTCTTTTTTAAGATTTAAACCGCTCATGAAAGGGCATGGCAGAAAATAATTGTCAATTGTAATCGCTGCAACTCTTACGGCAGCACTACAAGCTGAAATCGGCTTACCATGAGTCAAGTATTCTTCAATAGCAAAATCTGGAAGGTTAATATTACCATAACCCTCTTTTTTTTCATGATATAAATCCAGAAAAAGTCTGAAATACTTCTCCGGAGATATCATGATATTATTTTGCTGAGTATTTCCTATTTCCATACTCAAGCTGGTGTTCAAGCGCAATTCATTCTTTTGGCAGTATTTTACCACAGCGAGCACATCATCTGCGTTGTTGGCGGTGATGGTTAATTTCATTAAAGGGGTGATCTTGAATTCCCTCAGGTTATCTATGGCCGCTTCTATTCTCTTAAAAACATTATTGCCCCTAATAGCGTCGTGCTTTCTAGCCAATCCGTCAATGCTTATTTGAATCGTATCGGGATTTGATTCTGCCAATTTCTCAGCACTTTTCTTATTTATCAAAGTGCCATTTGTCAGAACTGCAGTGTCAATATTGTAACTTTTGGATTTTTTTATTATCTCGAAGATATTAGAATTCATTAGAGGCTCGCCGCCAGTTAGTAGGAGAATTTTAATTTCATTTTCTGCAAAGCAATCAATCATTTCCAGGCTGCGGTCCAAATTTAACTGAGGATAGTCTTTTCTTACTTTTTGATAACAATGGTCGCAAGAAAGATTGCAATTGCCAGTTATCTCCCAGTAAACAGTATCCAGAACCACTTAAAATCCCCTCATTATAAGTTTTCTAATAATAAAAATATTTTTGGATTACTTTTTTCCCAAGTATGCGCATGGTATGATAGAGCATTCCCTTACCGAAGTTTCTGTTCCCTTCTTTGAGCCTAGGTATGCGCATGGTATGGTAGAGCATTCTCTGGCTAACTCCAAACTCTGAATATTTTTTCCCAAATAAGCACAAGGTATCGTAGAACACTCTCTGTTCATTGCATCGCTACTGGTTTCTTTTGGGCTGTTCAGTAGCGCAATCTCTCTTTCAATAATTTTTCCAATGTCTTGGGCTTTTGATGGAATTAAGCTGTCATTTTTCATTTTATACACCCTCCGTAAATACATATTTTTTAATTTAGCATATTGCTGTGAATATAAATACTTTGTGTTTTCTCGTCGCAACATTTTCGGATAAATAGTATTATTTATAAAGCCCGCCACGGATTTTCCGTAACATTTTCGAAGGCTATAAATGATGTCTGGGGGTAAGTTCAGAATAGCGTCTTAGACATATCTTAAACCTAGGATTGCATGAAGTATGGCGTTTCTGCCAATAGAATGCGAGATCTGTCGGGATTTGAGTGAAAAGCTCTAACCCGGGGCGCGGATACTTTTCTTATTTTTCTTCAAACAAAGCTCTAATAAAAAGCTTTAAATACTATCTTACCAAGAAAAATATCATGAAGCTCGTATTTCACGGAGCTGCGAAAGAGGTGGGCAGGAGCTGCATTGAGCTGCAAACCCAAGGCGACAGATACCTTCTTGACGCAGGCATAAAGTTCAAGGAAGCAGGCTTTGCCTATCCTGAGAAAATCATCAACCTGCCTGACATTGACGGATTGCTCATAAGCCACGCGCACCTTGACCACACAGGAGCGCTGCCCTTGTTTGAGCACTATAATATAATCTGTCCTATTTACTGCACAAAGCTCACCTATGTCCTTACAAAGGTGCTTCTCAAGGACTCTCACAAGATAGCAAGGATCAGGAACCTGCACCCTGCTTACAACAACACAGATCTTCACAAGCTGGAAAAGGATGTGCGCTTTGTAAAATACGACAGGGAGTACAAACACAGGAAAATAAACTTTACTTTCAGGAATGCTGGCCATGTGCCTGGAAGCGCAATGATACTGATAGAAGCAGAAGGAAAGAAGATACTCTACACAGGAGACACCAAGCTAAGAACAACAGAAACTGTGAAAGGAGCCTTCACTGACTACCACGATATTGATGTGATGATAATAGAAAGCACTTACGGAGCAAGAGAGCTTCCTGACAGGGCTGAGCTGAAAAAAAAATTCCTTGACAAAATAGAGGAAGTGATTAACAGAGGAGGCTCAGTGCTCATACCTGTCTTCAGCCTTGGAAGAGCGCAGGACATCCTGATAATGCTTGCAGAAAGAAAATTCAAAGCGCCCATATACCTTGACGGGATGTGCAAGAAAATAACCAACAGGATACTAACCATTAGTGACCCTTATGTTAACAACCTGGGCGTGCTTGATGAAATGTTCAACCGCAGGGTAATACACGTAAGCAGTGAAGGGCACAGGGAGCAGGCAATGAGCAGGCAAGGAATATTTGTGACCTCAAGCGGAATGCTCCAAGGAGGACCTGTGCTTTCCTACCTTAAAGAGATGTGGCATGAGCCAAAAAACGCTGTCCTGCTAACAGGCTACCAGTGCAAGCGCACCAACGGCAGGCACCTGATGGAGGAAGGCTACATCTACCTTGAGGGCTGGAGGACTTATGTGAAGGGAGAAATAGAAAAATTTGACTTCTCAGGCCACGCTGACAAGAACGACCTTAAGGAGATAATCAGGAGGGTCCATCCCAAGAAGCTGATAATCCAGCACGGCGACCCAGACGCAGTGGCTGAGATAGGAAAATGGGCCAGCCAGGAGACTCACAGCAAAGTTTATATGCCGGAACTAGGAGAAGAAATAGAGGTTTAGCCCAGAGGTGCAAGGATGCAAGAAGATGATGATAATGAAAAAAGAAATTCAGAAGGAGAAATAATCTCTTTCATGAAAGACATAGAAAAGGAAAGCAAGTCCATGATGAGCGACCTCGTAGAAATAGACGACATGCTCTCTGCGCTCAAGAGCAAGATAGCCCTTGACAAAGCAAGCAAGAAAGAGATATTCCAAAGAATAGACACTATCAGGCTAAGAATCGGGATAATGGAAAGAGAAGACCGCCGAGAGCTGAACGAGGAAGAAGTTGCAGAAACCCTTCTGGAAAAACTAAAGAAATGGGTTAACCAGGTGGTGTGAGAAAGCTTTATCCTTCAGCCCATATTAATCTTTCACTCTTATCTTCATGATTTATCCTTCTTTCTTCTCTTCATCACTGCTCTCTTCTTCATTATTATAATCCTCTACTAACAGGCGCGCCAATTCAAAACGCCTGTTAATACGCTTCAACTCACGCTTAGCAACCACTCTCTCTTCATCCGAAAGCCAGCCAAGCCCAAAGCTGCAGGGAGCAGACAAGTCAATCCCGTACCTCTCAAAGAAATAATCTCTCCTGTTCCTGCTGATATCATGATTAATAGCTGTGAGAACAGAAAGCCGGGCCTCCTCGTCCATGTGCTCAGGGTAAAAAAGCTTCACCACATACTCAAAGCTGTCATGATGAACGCAACTAGCAACCAGCCTTCCAAGCGCAGAAATGCTCACTCCTGAAAAGCCCTTAATCTTATCCTCCACAACAAAGCCTCCACTAATAAAGCATAGTGGCAGGCTAAAATATATAAAGTTTTGCAAAAGAAGAATGCTCCTACCAAGCTAAAGTATTTTGTTATCAATCCCTAGATGATAAAACAAAAATTTCAAACAAAAATCTCATAAAAGCATAAGGTAAGAATAATATTTAAATACTGTGATTTCTCACCTCATTTTAAGGTGAGGAGTTATACGAAGAATGGCAAAGAGGAATCATAGAACCGAAATTACTTTTTTGTTAGGACTTATCCTGGGAGCCTTATTAAGCCTATCAGGTAACCTTTTAGTCTCAGCTATGTACTGGTGGAAAGACCACCCAACAAACCTAAATGGCTTTGTAACATTTATTATAAGCACAGGGGTCTTTGTGTTTATGCTAATTTTCATTTGGAAGAAACGCCCAGCAAGCAATTAATACGTGTAGTATTCAGATAATAGGGATACAGTTGTGGATTTTATCATCGAACCTTCTTCTAAAAAGCAAAGATCTCAACAGAGGTCTTTATTTGACTAAAAGTAATCTTCGTAGCCATCACAATAGTTACTTTCCACTACGCCCCTGCCGACAAACAGAAATTCTACAAATAATCGAATTAATCAAACACAAAGAGAACGACAGAAACGGAAGACCATACACCACAGCAAAAATAACAGACTTTGGAAGAAAGATTAGTTAAATGATTCTTATTGGCTTTTTTCTATCTGGTTTATTTAACTCCAAATATAGCGCAGTGATGTTTTTCGCTACGAAATCATGTCTTTCTCTAATTTTTTTGACTAGATTTTCATCTATTTTCAACTCATCTTTCTTAAATTTTATTGAGGTTTTCTTTTGAAGCAAAATACCTTCGTTCTGGTCTCTTATAAATCCCTCATCATGCGCTATTTTATTCCTAACTTTTTGAATTTCCTTAATGTTAGCGATTATCTTTCCAAGCAATTCGGGTTCAACTTGCTCAAGTTTGCATATTTCCTTAAAAATCTCAATTTTTCTTTCAAAATTTAATTTTATAGCTATCAAGTCATTAAATAAGAAATATCTTTCATCTTGAGGTCGAACAAAATAATTAGATATAAAGAATTCTAAATGAAATTCGGTAGCAATTCCTAAACGTAGAAGTTCTCCGCAGTTCTTGTGAAATTCGTCAATGTTTACCATGGTCTTCTCAGTGCTTTAATTCAAATAGATTTATATATTTTGTTTAAATACCTCTCGGAATAGTGAACGAGATGAAATTAAGTAACTCTTTTGTAAATTTTGTAAAAAAGGCAAAACATCATCTTTTCTTTGGATTATCGGCTAGAAAAAGAACCTTGTTAATCTACATCGGCTCAGTTCTGTTTATTTTCATATTAAACTATATGTTGTATGCACTTATCGTATTTTTCTCAACGGAACCCACAATTATTCTTTATCCGAAGCAATTCGATAATTTGCTTATAGGAAACCTCAGCATATTGGGAAATATCCCGTCAATCACCATTTCCGCCTTGACAACATTACTCGCTATATTTTTCACAATCATTGCACTTTCATTTAATTTTAAGCACCTTCCAGACGAAATAATCAACAAACACATCATATTTGCGCATAAAACAGCGCTAGCATTATCTGTTCTTCTAGGATTTCTTCTAAATCAGCTTTTTCTCATCGTTTTCAAATTTTATAATACTGCATGGTCTTATGTTTTTGCAATAGATTTGATAATATCCTTGATAATCATGATTCTATTTTTTTATTGGTTCGTTAAAAATACGAACAAAAAAGGCATATATTTAATTCTTCAAAAAAGTCTTGAGAATGAAAAAGAATTGAACCATTCATATGATGCAAATGTTGTAGATTGGATTCTCGAAGATTTCGTTGTTGAATCATCCGGAAATTATTACATAATCAAGCCAAAAGTTCCATATCGGAATGTCCCTAAAGACCACACAGCTTATAAGGAGGATGGGAGAATCACTAGTTTTGACTTTGCTCCTTTTTCTGCAATGATAAGAGTTAATTACAATGAATTGCAAAACTTAATTATCAAATACGCCGATAATATATCTTACTTGATTATCTGTAAAAACGGAACGTTTGTATCTCGATTAGAACTTATCTACAAAGTAAACTTCTATGAAGAAAGACCGGGAATAAATAAAGCATTTGTGGGAAAGCTCGCTAAGATGATAAAAAAAGATTCACCACAAAATGTTTCTGAAATAAGCGACTGGTTTTTGCTTCTAAATGCATCAAGAACAATAACTCCAAAAGAAATAGAAGATGATTTTGGATTTTTAAAGCAAGTTTTAGAGAATGAGACTAGGACGCCACAAATAAAGCTCATTATTAATACATTGGAAATTAATCTTGAAGACAACCTAATAAATGCCGAAGCTGTTCTACAACATACAATTTCTCTAATATACAACCTGAAAAGCAAATTTCAGCAGAGCTCTGAATTACTAAGGTTCATGCAAGCAAGTCTCAAGAACATATTTATAAGATATTCTTTAAATTTAAACAGAAAGTTTAATAGCAGATACGTTTCTGCTGTACTTAATATTTCTGATTTCATACATTACGAGTTTTTGACACGTTTTGAAAAGGAGCAAAATTCTGGAATATTAAGTCAATATTCTGAAGTAATAAATGAAAATATAGATGCAGGTTATCAAATTTTGAAAAATACAATAAATTTGTACTTCTTAGAACCAGATTTCTATGAATTTTATCTAAAAGAGCACATGCAACAATTCATAATGATGTTGCAATTCTATGGCGATGACCCTTACGACTTTAACAGAAACTACTATGAAACAACAAATCAAGAGCAGCAGCTAATTCATAAAAAATGCGAAATTGTACAAAACGGAAAGAAAAGATTAAAACAAAGAATAACTGACTCAGCGTTTCATTTATTATATTTAATCGAAAGAGAAAAAATTTCGTCTAAGATTACAGAATTAGTTTTAGATTTTTTGAGCTATGGAGATGTTTTCTCAGATATTGACCCAGCACCCACCTGGATGATTGAGGAAACACTTCATCCCGACACAGCATTTGGTGTTCCTAGCTTCCCAAAAAACAAGTTTATCTTGTTATTTTTAATACATAGGAATTTGGAAAACAAGTCTTTAATTTTTCCAGAATGGAAATTCAGCCAGTTGCATCTGGCAGAAGACCTTAAGAAAACCATAGAATGCTTAACTTACGAAACTGTGAAAACATGGATAAAACTAACGGAATCCCAATTTAACGAAATTAAAGCCGAGCTCATCAAAACGTTCTCAGAAGCAATAAAAAAATGCGAAGAAAATGAACTGGATTTGATAACTAACTCGCCAATAGATTCAGAAATAATCTCTGATTTTAAGCTAAAATTAATTAACTATTGGGATGAAAGAAGTACATTAAGAAAGTTGTTCAAAAAATATGGCAGCTACGAGAGAAAATTGACTAAAAAACCTATAGAAAAATCCGATAAGTCATTCGGATTTTTCTTTACATTTGAGAAAAGTTATTTCATTCGCAATGCACCTGTGAGTTGGGCAAGAACTTTAGAATCAGATTATGGAATCTCGCTCGCTAGAAACGAGAATGAAGAAATAGTCAAAAAGATGCTTTCTATCAAACCTCTTAAGAAGTTACCTGAAAAACTTGAAGAAAGCTTGAAATTAGCTGTGAGAAAATTCAAGAAAGAGCCAGTGGTTGTCTTAATAGATACAAAAAAGGAGATTGAATTCAGTAAATTCTCATCTTTCGTCCACAAACACACTCTAAGAAGAATTTTAACTAAGGAAGAACTAGAAAACCATTATTTAGGTTTTCTAAATGACGGAAAATCTCAAATCCCAGTTTATCAAATAGACAACCTGAACGCCATACTAATTGTAAACTTTAAAAAAATTGCCAGATTAGTTCAATATTCTCCATATAAGAGTAGCACGGAAGAACTTTACATCGAGGTATCTGAAATTACTGACGAAGACTTGCGTGCTTCTCCAACAATAAAGAATCCAAAAACTAAGGTAAAAATCAGAATACTAGAAAAATTCCGATTGGAGGACTCAAATAAAAATGCGCTTGAAGGTTTTTCTTTATAAAGCTTATTTAAAGAGCGTGGGAGAGGGAGGACAAGCATTTTAGAGTTCGATTTCAGATAGGTGTATATATCCCCTTCGTTCGACGCCCCTGCCGAGATTCGAACTCGGGTCTAAAGCTGTTTGCACCAGGAACAAAATCCCAGTACCGCAAGCTCTTATTCTGTCCACTATACTACAGGGGCATAACCTTTCATATAGGTATTTTAACAACATTTTAATAATCTTGCTATTTTACTAGCTTTATGAGCAGGTTTACAGATTCATTAAAAAATGATATGACTGAATTAAAAAAGAGTTTTACTGGGAAAGATAAAGAAAAAAATTTGTTCAATGTTTGTATTTTTCTGTTGGGCATTATTTTCTTTGGCGTTATCACTTTCTTTCTTTTATCTTTTTTCCCTCAAATTACAGCTTGGCTCATAAAAAAAGGTTTTCAAGAGATTTTCTCACCATCACTTAATTTATCTTATTTTGTTGTGGCTTTATTTTTAATTTTGTCTTTTTATATTTATATTTGCATTTTCTTTTTTTTGGTATTATTAATGATTGAATTATCAAAACAAGATGTTAGATGCCATTTCAAAAATTATGCTTTAAAATCGATAGAAGGAGCAAAAGAGAAGATGAAAAAGTATTATTTCATCGTATTAACGATAACTCTTTCAATAATAATGATATACACGGGTTTCTTCTTTTTATCATCAGCATTTCCTAATGAAACTTTATTTAGTGACGGAGTCTTTTCTAATAATGAATCACATCTGAAATGCCCACAAAAAACTTATCAAAATATAATCGCGGGTTGGGACCTTCCCTGCGAGATAACACTTTCACCTCATTTTCAGAATAAATCAATAAAATATGCTGAGATGATATATTCTATTAATCGAACTGATTTTAGTATGACAATTTCTAGTCCCTCAAAAGAAAGAATCACTTTGTATTATGACAAACAAAAAGAGCCATATTTAGTGAGAATTATATTTACAGATAATTCAGAGGAAATTTTTATCATCAACCCAAAAGGTGTTTTTACAGAAGAAGAATATCAGAATAGAGAGCGAGAGAAAGTAACTTGGTTTTTTGCAATAATATCCTTCTCTCTTTTTTCTGTTTTCTCTGCTATGAATAGTTTGAGACAGATATGGAAGAATTCTTAAGGTATTATTTATTCTATCTGGGAAACGCTATCGTGCTCGGACTCCTCCTCCCTACGCAAGGGCCGTCCTTGACTTCAAAGCCTGCAGCTTTTAAGTTGCGCCTGACTATTCCTGCACACGAGTATGTTGTGAGTACGCCGTCTGCTTTTATATGTTTTCTTAATTCCTTAAAGAACTCTTCTGTCCAGAGCTCAGGATTCTTCTTAGGGCTGAAAGGGTCGTGGAAGATTATATCAAACCTGAGCTTTAATTTCTTAACTCCTTCCAAGGCGTCGCAGACCAATAAATTAATTTTTACGTTGTGGTTATCATATTCATAATTGTTATTAACCAGCTTATTCTTGACCAGCTCTTTGATAATGTTGTAATTTTTTATTTGCGGGCTTAAGCCAGGGATTTTCCTGACTATATTATCATCCTTTTCCAAGCCGGCAATGATTATCTTGCATTCAGGATTAACTTCTAGTATCTTGTCAATGGCTGCTGCTGAGTTATAGCCAAGCCCAAAGCAGATGTCAAGGATGCTTACCATGCCCAGCTCTGCAAGATTCATAATGTGTGTTGGTTCAACAAACTTCTTAAAGGCCTCCTCAACAGCTCCTGTGACTGAGTGGTAAGTCTCATTGTACTCCTCGTTGTGAAAGGTTACACTGCCATCTTCAGTGATTATTTCCTTCATAGCAATAAAGAATAAGGTGCTTCCTTATAAAAATAATCCTAATAATCCGAGCAACACTCCTACTGCCAGGAAGCCTATGTATCGTCTTAGTGCTCCTAGGATTATCTTTTTCTTTTTCTTCTTAAGGTTTATGTGCTCCTGGAGGTAGATAGTGCCCAGGGGGAAGCCGTAGAGAAAGATAAGCGGCGCTATCAAGGCAAAGCCGTTGAAACGCCAAGCTATGAAGAAGATGACTGCGAGCGAGTAATAGTAAAGGGTTTCCCTGTAGCTACTTAAGCTGTAGAGTATTATGAGCAAAGCTATGAAGATGATGAAAGGCATTGACGGGTTATTTACAAAGAAGATTACGAGTATGGCAACAAACAATAAATGCCTGAAGATGTTAAAATACTTCATGCCTGGCTTAAGCTCCTCCTCTGTGAAGTAGCCGATTAATAGTCCTGTGAATAATCCGAGAAAGGTTATTGCCAAGAGCGCTAGATAGATTAGGAGCATAATCTAATTCAGGGAAGCGCTGGTTTATAAAGATTTTTAATTCTCAGCTCAGCGGCACGCCACAAGGATGCCCGTCTATTACGATGCTTGCATTCCCTATGCCCGGCTTGTTGTCAATGAATACTATGCGCCCGTCGGCGTCTTCAAAGAATACGCAGAACTCTCCTTTGATTCCGAGCTGGTTCTTCAAAGTTTCATAATTATAGGTGGTGTTTCCAACAAAAGCCTGGAACTTGGCATCATCCACTCCGTCTGATTGTATAAACCCGAAATCCCTGTTCTGCTCCAAGGCTACTTTGAGGTCGCTTGCCTCTGCTTCCAAGTCACCAAGCCCTTCCTTCTGCTTAGCGGTCATGGTGACGTAGAATACCAGAATCACAGAGATGAATATCACAACCGCCAATAAAACATCAACACTCCAAACTTGCCCTCGTTCCATTTTCTCTTTCCTCCTTAGCCCGGAAGCTCCTGAAACAGAAAGTTCCCTCTTTTTTGAAATCTTCCTAGACCTTCTCACCATTTTTTTCTTCTAATAATCCTTGTTTCTGAATTCTGAACTTTTTATATTTTTCTATATTTGACGCTGAAAACCTGCGAGCAGGCTTTCAGACGAGCAGAAGCGAAACCTTTATAAATAATTCCTTGTTCTGCTTTATAAAGTTATCGTCAATGCATGCTTAAGCATTAATCTTTGCAACGGGGGGAACATAATGAGCATGGTGAAGAAGTGCCCGGAGTGTGGCGGCATAAACTTATTCTGGAACAAGGAGAAGGGAGAAATCATTTGCAGGGACTGCGGCCTGGTTGTTGAGGACAAGATGGTTGACTTCGGCCAGGAATGGAGGGAGTTTGACGGCGAGAACGCTGACAAGATGCGCAGGACCGGCGCTCCTATGAGCTACACCCAGTTTGACCAGGGCCTTGGGACTGATGTTGGCAAGAAGTCTGACCTTTATCAATTAGGGGGCAAGGCTAAGAACAAGTTCTTCAGGCTAAGAAAATGGCAGCAGAGGATAAGCACGGCAATTGAGCGTAACTTGAAGCTGGCATTGTCAGAGCTGAAAAGAGTGAGCTCTTACCTCAAGCTTCCGAGCAGTGTTGAGGAGGAATCAGCAAGAATCTACACTCTCGCGGTGCAGAAAGGGCTTGTTCGTGGCAGGAGCATGGAGTCTGTAGTTGCAGGGGCGTTGTACGCTGCCTGCAGAAGGCATGATGTGCCCAGGACTCTTGACGAGCTAGCAGATGCCTCTAATATTGAGAAGAAAGAGATTGGCAGGACTTACAGGTTCATAACCAGAGAGCTTGGTATAAAGATATTGCCGAGCAATCCTTCTGATTATATTCCAAGGTTTGCTTCAAGCCTTAAGCTTAGCGCAGAGACCCAGAGCAAAGCTGTTGAGATTATAGAGTCGGCCCAACGCATAGAGCTTACTTCTGGAAGAGGGCCTACAGGCATAGCAGCAGCTGCTCTCTACGTTGCAGCCCTGATTAACGGCGAGAAAAGGACTCAGAGGGAAGTGGCTGATGTTGCAGGAGTCACAGAAGTCACCATCAGGAACAGGTACAAGGAATTGCTTGACGAGCTAAAGCTTGAGAAGGAGATAAAGAAGATAAAGAAGAAGAGGAAAGACTGATAAGGAATACTGATAATATTCTCTTTTTATAATCATGAAGATTCTCTTAACAGGCTCAAGCGGATTTATTGGCAAGAACCTCGAGAAGGCATTAAGAAAGCAAGAACCATTCTCTGATGCAGAGATTGTTGCCTTGAAAAGAAAAGAGCCTCTCTCAATTGATGAGTGCCTTGTTGATTATTCTGATGCTCAGACTCTTGTTGACTGCGAGGCTTGCAAGGATGTGGATTATGCTTTTCATATCGCAGGCATTACAAAAGGAGTTGGTTTCAAGGATTTCTACACAGCCAATGTTGTGCCCACTGAAAACCTGCTTTGTGCTTTGAAAAATAAAAGCCCTAACATGAAAAGGTTTGTTTTTACTTCGTCTCATGCAGCAGCAGGCCCGTCAAAGAACAGGCATCACTACAAGGATGAATCAGAAGAAGAGAACCCGGTTGAGTATTATGGCGAGAGCAAATGGATGGCGGAGCAGGTTGTCAAGGATTATCACGCCTTCCTGCCATGCACTATTCTTCGTCCAGCTAGCGTTTATGGCCCTTGGGACTCTGATTTCCTGAACATCTTCAAGATGGCAAAATCAGGGATTAACATTTATGCAGGTAATAAGAAAAAATATGCATCCATTATTTACATTGACGACCTGGTTGACGGTATGCTGAAGGCATCGCTCTCAGATAAAACAATATCAAAAACCTACTTTGTGTGCAATGATGAGCCTGTCAGCTGGCAGGAGTTGCACAAAACCATTTTTAGGACTGTTGGCAAAGAGCGTTTTAGTGTCAATATTCCTTTTCCAGCAATCAAGCTTATTTCATACCTCGGAGATGCTTACTCTCATCTTTCTGGAAAGGCTTCTCTTCTTAATGTGCAGAAGATTAAATTGTCAGAGCCTGAATTCTGGATTGCCTCTAATGAGAATGCAAAGAATGATTTTGATTACAAATCCAAAGTCAGCCTGAAAGAGGGCGTGCAACTGACTTATGAGCATTATCTCATGAATAAACAGCTATAAGCAGCCATATCCAATTGAGAATTCCCTTATTTGTAGCTTAATAACCTGTATGAATGTATGCGGCTTTGCGGGTCTTTTGTCCAGAATCTGATGTATCTATGCTTTTCTTCAACAGCCACTTTCCCACCAATTTTCTCAGCTACTGGAGAAATCATTTCAATTGCTTTTTCTAAGCTCATACTTTGCCCATTCAGTTTATCTGCTATTTCCTTCATTGGCCTGGGCAGAGGAAGAAGGGCTCCTCCAAATCCCGGATGTGGGTCGTATAATTTAACTTCTTGCGCCATTCATATTAAGAAAATCAGTTTTTGCTTATATAGTTTTCGGGGAATTACCAGCTCGAAAAACAAGCTCGAGAAATATAATCTCCTCACTTCTGTTAAAGTTAAGTTTTTTGGTTTTGGCTTTGTTTATTGTCTTTGATGTAAACTCGTAAAAACGAACATAACGCTGGTTATAAGAAAATCATCTTATATTGTAAATCTCAAGCAGCGCAGCCCAGCCAGACGAAATCCTTCCTTTGGGTGCATTCTTGTACCTCTTGCCGTACTTCACAGCCATTTCAAGGAAATATTTTGCATGGAAGAATGCCTCTAGGAATGGGCGGCAGGTTTTCTCCCATTCCTTGTTATGCTCAAGCTTGAAAACTTTGCCTGCAGCACCCTGCATCATGATGTTGTTGAACCACTCATTAGGAATCTCCTTTGGTTCGTGCGGAGAAATGTTTTCCAGGGCAGCATAGATTTTTTGGGTCGTGGCCTGTACCCTGTATATTTTAAATGACTGATGGTAATACCTGTAAACCGAATCTTCATATTGCCAATGGTCAGAGACCTCGCCCAACAGCTTCTCAAGCTCGGGAAGGCTTTGCTTTATATTGTTCAGCAAAACATCATGCTTTGCCAAGGTTTCATCAATGCTTTCCATAAAAAAAGAGAAGTTAGGCGTGTATAAAAAACTTTTTATCTATCCTGCCTTGTTTTACTTCAACGCCTTCCCTTCTTAACATCCTAATCTTTTCTTCTATCTTCCTGCCTTTTACCTCGCCGCCAAATCCTCCGATGCTACCGTCGCTCTTCACAACACGATGACAAGGCACAACCGGAGCAAAGGGATTGACGCGAAGTGCCTGGCCAACAGCTCTTGGGCTGCTCTTAAGTTTTTTTGCAATCGTAGAATAGCTTGTAACCTTTCCTCGCGGCACTTGCTTTGCTAGCTCGTACACTCTTCTCTGGAAAGGCGTTATCATGATTTTTATCTTTTCAAACTTCAGTCAAGCCCGTCCCATTCCCTTGCTGCTTTTGAGAACTTGTCTGGCGTTCCTGTGTCAAACCATTGGCCTGAGAAAACGTAGCCGAGTAGCTTCTCATTAGTTGCTAGCTTGGGGAAGACGTCGTTCTCCATCATTGAGAATCCTTCCGGCACTATCTTGAGCACTTCTGGCTCTAGGATGTAGAGCCCTGCATTTATTAGCTTGCTCGGAGCGTTCTGTTTGCTTGGCTTTTCTATGAAGGTCATTATCTTGTTGCCGTTCATAACTGCTACTCCGTAGCTTGAAGGGTCTTCGACAGTTGTGAGAGCAAGGGTTGCTGTGCCTTTGTTTTTTCTGTGGAACATGAACATGTCTTCAAGGTCTATGTCTTTGAGCTCGTCTCCGTTCATGAGTATGAAGGTATCGTTTATCTGGCCTCGTAGCATGTTTAGCGGGCCTGCTGTTCCCATGGGAGTGCTTTCCTCAACATAGCTTATGTTCACTCCGAGTTGCTTCCCGTCTCCAAAGTACTCTTTGATGTGCTCTCCTTTGTAGCCAATGCTTATAATGATGTCTTTTACTCCGTGTCTTTTTAATAATTCTATGTTGTGCTCCAGGATTGGCTTGTCGTTTATTCTTAGCATGGTTTTGGGTATGAAGTCTGTCATTGGCTTCATCCTGGTGCCTTTTCCTCCTGCTAGGATGATGGCTTTTGATGGCTTGTTGTTCCCGAATGCTTTGGTGAGGAGCAGCTCTACAGCATGGCTCCTGTTCTTGACATCAACTCCGTTCACGCTTTGGTCTACTTTTAGCAGAATTTCTTTTTCAATGGTTAATGTGACGCGCTCTTTCATAGCTCTCCCCTCTTAAAAATGCTTTATTCTGGGAGGGTTGTTCAGTATTTAAATGTTTTGAAATTAGTATGATGAAGTATGATATGATATCGTAATATTTAAATACTAGAAATTACACCACGCTCTTTGTAAGCGAAAAAAAAGTGAAAAAGTCGCAAAGCTTACATGTTTAAATGGGGTGATTTGTGTGGAAGAAAACTACGAAGAGCCCCTTGAAATCGACCTTGGAGAGATGGAAGGAAAAGACCCTGCAAGGGCAAGGTTCATAAAGGGGTATCTGAAGGCGACCACCTGAAAAATAAGGCGAGGTGAGTGAGAGAGGATGATGTGCTCGGTTCACACCGGCAATGCTTCTAGGTAATGTTGCATAACCCGAATCACTCTTACTTTCAAAACATCTCCTATCTTCAAGCCAGCAGCCTTAACCACGACCGGCTTGTAATATTCATTCCTTCCGACAAAAGAATTATTCTTGCCAATTTCATCAACTATAACCTCTCCCTGCCATCCAAGCCACTCCTTATTGTTGATTATTTTTTTCTGCAGCTCCACAACCATTTTCGTCCTCGCCTTAACAATCCTGGTGCTCAGCCTCTTCATCCTGGCAGCAGGAGTGCCTGGCCTGGGACAGAACTTGGTAATGTTCAAAACAGGAATCCTGAACTCCTCAAGCAATTTGCAGGTTTTTTCAAAGTCTTCCTCGGTTTCCCCTGGGAAACCGCAGATAATATCTGTGGCAATAGTCACCAGGGGGATTTCCTTTCTTAACTTCTTAACAATCTTGGTGAAATCCTTGACAGCATATTTTCTGTTCATTAATTTCAGAATCCTGTCGCTCCCGCTCTGAACAGGGAGGTGAGCAAACTTGAACATGTTAGGATGCTTAAGAATCCTTACATAATCATCAAGGAACTCCAGGGCATGATTAGGGTTGAGCATGCCAAGGCGAACCTTATAGTCGCCCTTAGCCATTAGAAGCTCATCCAGCAGCTCAGGAAGGCTCTTGCCAATGTCCTTGCCATAAGCGCCAGTGTCCTGGCTTGTAAGCCAAACCTCCTTAACCCCTTCCTTTATGGCCTCTGCAAACTGCTTCTTGATAGCGCAAACATCATAACTGAAAAGCTCGCCTCGCGCAAACCTGGTCTTGCAATAGCTGCACTCACCAAGACAGCCGGATGATAAAGGGATAATCTCGACTGCAGGGTTTTTTCTTATTTTAGGAAGATTAAGGCGAGGATTATTCCTCGTATCAAGCATCCGGACAATCCTGCCCTTGGCAGTTGCCTCAACAGCCTCAACAATCCTGTCAAGGTTCCTGACACCAACAACAGAAAAGCCTTTTAATAATTCATTGCCAGGCTCTGCCTGGGGGACGCAGCCAGCCACTACAACCTTTTTGCCTGTGCTCCTCGCTCTCTCAAGCTCAGAGAAGAATCTCTTCTCAGGATTATCCTTGACAGTGCAGGTGTTGAAAAGCACAAGCTCTGCATCTTCCACACTGCCAACCAATTTGTGGCCTGCCTTAACAAGCAAGCCGCTCATGACCTCGCTGTCAGACTGATTAAGCGTGCAGCCAAAAGTGCGAATAAAGATTTCCATCAGAAAAAGCAGGGTTTAATCAAGGTTAATAAAGTTTGTTTAAAATATTTTAATCACTTATAAGTAGTTATAAACGAAAAATTTATAAAGAATGAAAAAATATCCAGCACCATGTCATTAGAAGATAAGTTTTATCCAGATGATGGAAGCAGATTAACCCGGTTCGATAATTGCATGATAAAAACAGCAGGTAAACTAGGGGAGCTTTATCAAAATCTGACAGGGAAGAGCTATAAGAATCTTGTCAAAACCAGCTATAAAATAGCTGTTGGAGGATTTGGGCTTAGTTTAATTGGTTTACGGGCAATGTCAGTATTTTTTGGTGCGTACTCTTTAAGTGGATTGTTGTGGCCTGATTACACAAGTCCTTTAGAAGAAGAACTACGCAATGAAGCTACAGGTCAGCATCGAAAATTAGGCAAGGTAGCGAGGGCTTGTGGTTTAGCAATAATTCCTATTGCATTTTTTTCATCTTACTATTTACTTGACAGCAAATCAGGAAAAGCATCTTCTGTATTAAAGTACGTTGAAATGGGCGGAATAGTGGAAGGTTTGTCCTTAATTCCATTTAACTTTGCAGAATATTTAACCAAAGCCGAGATGCCAAACCCGCCAGAGAAAGGCTGGGTAAAGGAAACAAAAGAAAAAGTTAAGGAATTCCTAAAGCCACAACCAGTGTTATTTCCAGAACCAATAAAAATACTAGATAAGTATTAAGGAACTTCTTTGTAATTTAGCACAAATTTAGCACAAATTATTTAAAATCCATACCACATACGGTTATCAAAGGGAAAGGGAGAAAAAGAGGAAGGAGGAGTTATTCTCATGCCAGGAGAAACGCTTAATCTGCCAGAGGATTATTACAAGCTAGACCCTGAGAATATGCGCCAAGCCATCCTAGACATGCCTTCGCAAGCAGAGCTTGGCTACAAGTCAGTGGAAGCGCTGAACCTTGGAAGACTCAAAGAAAAATACTCTGCAGTCATTATTGCAGGCATGGGAGGCTCTGCCATTGCTGGCTTGCTTCTCAAAAGCTATCTTGCTGATGAAAAACTAGCAGTCCATAACCTGCAGGATTATAACCTGCCTTTGTGGGCGGACAAGCATAGCCTGGTGATTGTTTGCTCCTACTCTGGCAACACAGAAGAAAGCCTTAGCGCCTTTAAGGAAGCAAGAAGAGCAGGCTGCGGAGTTGTAGCAGTCACAACAGGAGGAAAGCTTGAGGAGTATGCGAGTGCTGCCCAGGTTCCGATAATCACTCTCCAGCCAGGCTATCAGCCAAGAGCAGCCATGACCACCCAGTTCTTTGCAATGCTCAGGCTCCTAGAAAAGCTGAGGCTTATTAGCAGCAAAGCCACTGACGTGCTCAAGCTCAAAGAGGATTTGAAGAACCAGCTACAGCTCCTTGAGAAGAACGCCATGATACTCTCAGAGAAGCTTATTAACAAAACTCCTTTGATATATACTGGCCAAAGGTTTGAGCCTGTTGGCTACAGGTGGAAGTGCCAGTTCAATGAGAACAGCAAGATAATGGCTTTTAACAATGTTTTTCCAGAGCTGAACCATAATGAGGTCGAGGGCTTTGCAAACACCCGCGGAAGCTATCACGCAATCATTTTAAGATTCAGCGAAGACCACAGGCGCACCCAGAAAAGGATGAGCCTTACAAAGGAAATCATGCTGAGGAAAGGGATAAGCGCAACAGAGATAGGCATAACAGGGCCTTCGCTGCTGAGCAAACTCTTCTCAGCCATCATACTCGGAGACTTAACCAGTTATTACCTCGCCCTCAGGCTTGGAATTAACCCGAGCCAAGTCAAACTTATTGAAGGCTTTAAGAAAGATCTCGGCCCTTACGTCGCCTGAGGACTATTTTAACCAAAAGCTTTATATAGTTGTGAATAAAACGAGATAATAAAAATTCAGGATTAATGCTATAATAAAACCTAGGTTAAGGAAGGAACTAAGGAGGGATTAGAATGATAAAGCTTTTTTCACTAAAGAGGCTGAAGAAGAGCAGCTACGATGATGAAGATCATGTCAAGGCAGAGGACGAGTATGTTGAGCTTAACACCGAAGGCGAAAAGGGAAGGAGCTCAAGAATCATTGTAAGGCCTTTTGTGATGCAGGACTTCTCAGATATCAAGCCGGTACTTGATGTGCTGAGAGAAGGCTACACCATTGCGCTCGTTAACATCAGGCCTCTGAAAGAGAAGGACCTGGTAGAGCTGAAAAGGGCTGTTAACAAGCTCAAGAAGACCTGCGATGCCATTGAAGGAGACATTGCTGGCTTTGGCGATGACTACATCGTCATCACTCCAAGCTTTGCCTCAATCTACAGGAGCAAAGCCACCAACCCGCTTAAAGAAGAGGATGTTGGCGGAGCAGAGGAATAATTCTTTAGTATATGCTTAGTATATGAGTTATTCTTTAGTATATAAGTTTATTTTTTTAGGTTGATTTATTTTTTCCTGTATTGCTCCTATTCTCCTTGCTTTAATCCTGAATGGTTCAAGCTCTCAAAGAAACTGTCAATAATATGTTTAGCCTCCTCCAAGGTGGAGTAATCCTTGACAGCAATATCAGGGCAGCCCCTTATCATTGAGGAAAGTTGCTTATGGGATTGTAAACGGTAAAGGCACAGGACTTTCTTTCCAAGCTCAACCGCCCTGCCGATTTCATAGCCAACTCCGAGGCTGGGTATTGAAACCTCAGCCACAACCACGTCAGCAGCGATAAGCCAATCTAAATTCCTGCTATGAATCAACTTCTCCCGGTCTTTTTCCCTCCGAGCATCTACGTCCCAGTCACCGACTCTTTCTGAAAGAACAGAGCCATATTTTTTTAAGTGAGAGATTATTCCATTATACCATTCAACATCTTCCCTGCCCCCGCATATTGAGCCGCAAAAATATACCTTCATTTGGAGGTTAAGAAAAAAATAGTAGTATATAAAATTTTCCTGATTGCTAATCCTAAGAAGTAATTATTTCAAAAATTGAAAAATTAATCAATAACTTTAAAAACTCCAAATTGACGTTTTAAAAACTTTTCTATTAATCAAAATAGTTTTTTGCAATTAGTATTTTCCATTACCATAAACTATAAAAAGCGATTTCACAAAGAAAAGAGCAGATGGTAAAGGGTAAGACTGAGAAAAACGAAAAGGGAATTCCAGGAAGAAGCAAAGCAGAAGAAGCAGAAGCAGCTCCTGCAGTTATCAACGGAGAGCTGTGCCCGTTCTGCCATAACAAAACCTTAACGCTGACCGAGGCAGAGACTGACATCCCTTTCTTCGGCAAGGCTTACCTGTTCTCTATGAACTGCGCTAGCTGCGGCTATCACAAGGCTGATGTTGAGGCTGAGGAGCAGAAAGAGCCTTGTAGCTACACTCTTGAAATATCGTCAGAAGAAGACATGAAGATAAGAGTTGTGAAGTCATCCAATGCAACAGTAAAAATCCCTCACATAGGCAGCATTGAGCCTGGAGAGGCTTCCAACGGCTACATCACCAATATAGAAGGAGTGCTGCAAAGAATTAAGAAGCAGATAGAAGTGCTGAAGGATGATTCTGAGGATGAAGAGGATAAGAAAAAAGCCAAGAACATGCTAAAGAAACTTCTGAGAGTGATGTGGGGCCAGGAAAAGCTTAAGATGATTATTGAAGACCCGACTGGTAACTCTGCAATTATTTCTGAGAAAGCTGTGAAGAGCAAGCTTTAATCAGAATCAGTTTTTCTCAAGGATTTAATCCTATTATCGGAACATAGTCCGTGCTTCTCATAGGCATTATTAAGTAGTCTAAGTACTTTGCATGATCCCTATCGTTCCAAAATGGCTGGTAGTATCTGAATAATTTACGGGCAAGCTGGTCTGCCTTGTTCACTATCAAGTATCTGTGGTCAGCATTTGATTCAGCAATGATTAGGGGAGGGGGTTGTGGATAGAGAATCTTAGACATGTTCTCTTTGAGTTGGTCTCCGATTTCCCTATCGATAATGACTAATTCCAGGTTTCCAAATTCTTTTATTAATTCTGCGTAAGCAATCGCGCGAACGCCTTCAAAACCAAACCTGTCTTTGTGCTCTTGTGAAAGGAATATGTGCTTGAACTTTCTTTTCTCTAGGATATCTAAAATATCCTCTTTTTTTTGTTTATCCTCTGCTTTTTGTTTATCTTCTTCTTTGTTTATCTTATTCTTTTTCTTTATCTTCGGCAGTTTCTTCTTATTAATAATCTCCAAGGGCTCATTTAGAGAATAAGCTGGTTTAGTGTCGCATTCATAAAGGGAGTAAACCCCAACAAAGATTTCTGGGAACCTGCCGTGATTTGATTCATCAATGCCTAAAAAGCCTTTGTCTTCCAAAGAGCCAATCACCCCTGAAAACCCTTTCTTAATGTATTCATTGGAACTTCTACTATAAAAAAGTAACGTTTATGGGGTTTGTTTTCGCAAAGTTTAAAAAGCCAGGAAACAATAAGTATGATAATAAGCTTGTACGGTGATGTGAGCATGTGCATGTATAGTTTTAACGGTGTCTGCTTTGACCCTGATAAGAAGAAAAAGGGGTTTGTGGCAACCAAGTGCGAGCGCTGCCCTAAGCAGAACTTCACAGAGATACCTGATGCTGAGAAGGAATACATCCATCCCGTATTCAGGTGAGTTTCTTTACATCCTTTATTACCATAAGATTAATTACTATCGGAGAATAGTAACATTTATAAATGAGTGGTGGCTCTTGTGCTCCATGGCTCTAGATGATTACGTACTTGCCCTCATCATGGCAGGCGGAAGAGGAACGCGATTGAGTGTTCTCACCAGGGACAGGACTAAGTCAGCTGTTAGCATCCATGGCGAAAACAGGCTAATAGATTACGCCCTAACCAACATCTCAAACACAGGCATTCCCGGAGTGATAATTGTTCCCCAATACGCCCCCCAGTCCCTGATAAATCACGTCGGGCTTGGAGAAATATGGGGGTATGAAAGGGAAGACAAAAAACTGGAAGTGACTCCTCCTCACGAGGAAGGAAAAGACCTCTTCGTCACCTTTGTAGGCACAGCAGACTCTGTCAGAAAGAGCATGGACAGGATAAAGAAATATGACCCGCGGGTTGTGCTTGTGCTTGCCGGCGACCACGTTTACTGCATGAACTACGAGGAAGCCATAAAGCAACACAAGAGAACAAACGCTGACATAACCATACTTACAAACCCAATACCGGAAAACAAGGTAAATGATTTTGGCATAATGATGATAAATGAGGAGGGCAAAGTAATTGATTTTGCAGAAAAACCAAAGAACAAGGAAATAATAGAGCGCTTCAGGCTCACAAACAGGACAAAGCGCCGCCTTAAAATACACGACCCGAAGCTTAATTTCCTGGCCTCAATGGGCAACTACGTCTTCTTTCAAGACAAGCTGGAAAGCATCCTGCGCTACCAAGGGGATGATTTTGGAAAGAACATCATACCTGCAATCAAGGAAAATGATGGGAAGATATATGCGCACATCTTTGAAGGCTACTGGCGGGACGTAGGAAAAATCAAGGACTACTTTGACTGCAACATGGAGTTCACAAGAGAAAAAACACCCATAGACCTGACTATCCACAGGGTAAAAACAGCCAAAAGAAACCTGCCAGCGACAAGAATAGCCAGGGGCGCGCAATGTGATGGCTGCATCCTGAGTGCAGGAGACGAAATATCCAGTGGAAGCCTGGTGACTAACTCAGTTCTAGGCTACCAGGTGCTTGTCGAGGAAAACTGCAGGATAGACAACAGCATATTCCTGGGCGCAAACAGGAACGAGTACTTCAATAACATACCCAGAAGAGAATATTACACTCTCATAGGAGCAGGCTCAAGACTAGAATACGCTCTCTTTGATAAAAACGTAAGGATAGGAAAAAACGTGAGCATCAGCCCAAGAAACGGGACTCTCCAGGAGAGGGAAGCAAAACTGATAAGCATAGGGCTAAAACCCTATGAGGAATTGCCCAATGGAAGAGCAGAAGGGGATTTCAGCATAGACCCTGAAACCAACATCCTTGTCCTTGGAAAACAAACAGACTCAACCAAACTGATGATACCTGATAATTATGAAGGCTGACAATATAAATATAGAAACAGACTGACAACATGCGTTGACAGCATTAATCTAACTTACCCTAACTTACCAATATTTTACTTCTTCAAGCCGCACTCCTTCTTCAGAATTGCTGCCTTATCAGTTTTCTCCCATGTGAAGTCAGGGTCGTTCCTGCCAAAATGGCCGTAACAAGCAGTCTTTGAGTAGATTGGCCTCTTAAGATTAAGGTGCTCTATGATGGCTGCTGGCCGCATATCAAAATGCTTTTTCACAGCAGCGATTATTTTCTCCTCAGCCACCTTGCTGGTGCCAAAGGAGTCTATATTCACAGAAGTGGGCTCCGCAATTCCAATGCAATAGCTAAGCTGCACCTCGCACTTATCAGCAAGCCCTGCAGCAACAATGTTCTTTGCAATGTAACGAGCCATGTAAGCTCCAGACCTATCCACCTTGCTAGGGTCCTTGCCTGAGAAAGCGCCTCCTCCGTGCCTTCCAACACCGCCGTAAGTGTCAACGATGATTTTCCTTCCAGTCACGCCTGTGTCACCCTCTGGCCCTCCTATGACAAACCTGCCTGTAGCATTAACATGGATTACTGTGTCCTTATCCATCCATTTTCCGCACACAGGCTTGATAACCTTCTCCAGGATTTCCTTTCTTAAATTACCTTCAGGAACATCGTCGATGTGCTGCTGAGCTATTACGACATTAGAAATTCTTTTAGGCTTGCCACCATTGTATTCAACGCTCACCTGTGACTTGCCATCAGGCCCAAGCCCTTTAATCTCGCCATTCTTCCGCACCTCTGCTAGCTTCTGAGTGAGCTTGTGAGCCATGATTACAGGGAAAGGCATGAGCTCAGGAGTCTCATTGCAGGCAAAGCCATACATCATCCCTTGGTCGCCTGCTCCCTGGTCCTTATTAACCTTCTTATTAGCAGTTACGCCCTGGGAAATGTCTGGCGACTGGGAATGAATAGAAACCCAAACTCCTGCATCTTCAAAATCAATCCCGAACCTAGGGTCTATGTAGCCTATTCTTTTCAGCACTTGCCTCGCTATCTTCTGCACGTCAGCAAAGCCTTTTGTGGTGACTTCTCCTGCAACATGAATAGTCCCTGTGGTTGTCAGGCATTCAACAGCAACCCTTGAGTTCGGGTCCTGTTTGATGAGCTCATCCAGAATTGCGTCAGATATCTGGTCGCAAATCTTGTCAGGATGCCCCTCAGTCACGCTCTCGCTTGTCAAGAAATATTTCCTCATATCAAAACCACCTCACAACACATTCTACAAAACAGTATCTGCTTTTCCTTGAAGCGTTTGTTTATAAATTTTATTAAATAAAAACTCATAGAAAGAAAGAATCTTCTCATTCCTTCCCAGGGTAAAACCCTTTTGCCTTGTAAACATAATCTTCACCAGGCACGCGCAAATACTTTAGCTCAAGGGAAGCAGTAAACACATCTCCAGGCTCTGGCTTCTGCCCAATGAAATCTGTCAGTCTGCTGGGAGCCATTTTAAAGCCAGCCTCCAACATGTCACCAACCCAGAGCTTCCTGGCAACAGAGTCTTTCAATTCAACATCATACTCTCCGTAGGCGCAGCTAAGCACTATTTTTCTCTTCTTGCCATCACCCTTCTCAATCCTATCCACACTAACCCACATCTTGGTAACCTTATCATCTATCCCCATTTGTTCACCCGCATCATGTTCGCCTATTTCAATTTGCTAATCTGACCGAACTTATATATTTTATCACCAACCACAAAAGCCTCGAAATCATAAACATTAGAGATGAAAGGGCTCAGGAGCTTTTCCTGAAGCACATCAGTGCCTTCTATCATAAAATTAAAGCTAGGCATCACAATAAGATTCCTATTCTTGTACTTTCCGAGCAAAAAGCACTTGTACTTCTCCACGCGGACATCATCCCTGATGCTAATAGCAGGGTGCTCATGACCGATAATAACAGTCTTTATCCCTTTCCATTCCTTCATCTTCTCATCAACCAGTTTATGGCCGTGGCAGAAAAGATAATTGTCAACAACAAAGTAATCCTTAATTTCCAAACCCTTTTTCCTGGCAAGAGGACCAAGGATGGCGTCATGGTTGCCTTTTATCAGAACAACCTTTGCCTTGCTCAGCAAATAATCAAGCAGATTAAGAGTGTCACGCCACTCCTGCTTTGAGATGAGCCCGAACTCGTGCTTGACGTCGCCAAGCATCACAATAAGTTTAGGCTTCACCTTATTAAAAACTTCTTCCAGATGCTTCAATATCTCCCTAAACTGAAGCCTGGGAATCAGAACGCCTTCCCTGTTCAAAGCCTCTTCATAGCCAAGATGAGAGTCAGCAATAACAAGTATTCCTTGCTTCTCTAGATAAAGTGTTAAGCCTATAATTTTAATATTCGGCAGGATGTTCATGAGAATAAAGAAGTATTAAGGAGTTTAAAAATATGTTCAAATATTAATTTTACCTGATCACTCCAAGGCAGACTTTCTTGTCATAGCCGCAGTGAGGACAGACGTAAACCTCGTACTTGCTGTTGCTCATGATAAGCACTCCTTTCTTCCTCATAAGCTCCTTGCACTTGTCGCATTTCAAAGCAGTCATGCTCCCACTCCTCCCAAGAGTATCTCTAAGCATTACTATGTGATTACTGGTATATAAATCTAACTGAGAAAGAAGAGTGGCCTCATTAAGCAGCACGACTAGCAGGTCAAAAAACAAGTGCTGCACTTATCGTCCGATAGATATCTGAAAACCGAAAGCTTTATATAGTTGTTATATACAATTATAAGTATTATAAACGTTATAGGTGAGCCTTATGAACACAACAATCGCCATATCCGCTAGCATAAGAGACCAGATAAAAGAATTCGGAATCAAAGGGGAGACATACGACGAGATACTTGCAAGGCTGCTGAACGCTGCCAAGGAAAGACAATTGCAGGAATTACTAATGGATGAGAAAGGGACTATAACAATTGATGAAGCGCTAACAAGAGCAAAGAAAAGATGGCAAAAGTAATCATCACAGAAGCTCTTGAAGAAGAGATTAACAAAAAATTCAAGCAAGAATCCATAGAAATATTCCAACTTCTAAAAACGCTCGAAGAAAACCCCAAGAAAGGCAAAGAAATAGATGCGGTCGGAAAGGTTGTTATCAAAGAGGTAAGATACAAGAAGTTCAGGTTCTACTTCCTGACAGACGGCTACAAGATAAAATTCCTCAAGACAGAAGAGCTCAAAGACCTCATAATAAAATTCGTGAGGATGTCAGACAAGAAAGACCAGCAACAAGTTATCGGGGAAATAAGAACCGTCCTGAGAAAATTAGGCAAAGAAGGATTCTGAGAAAAGATAGTAGCCCCGCCAGGACTTTCGTGAGCTTCTTGCTTGTTCTGCTCGCTTCGAACCTGGGTCAACGGATTTGTTCAGCACAAGCCTTTCTTCCTGCGCTTCCAAAGTCCGCTATCCTTGGCCTCTAGACTACGGGGCTGCAAGCTCCATTATTGTTTATGGCTTTATAAAGTTTTTTTAAAAATAGATGGCATTATTGAGAGACTCAAACTTAGAGAAAGCCAAAGTTTTAAATACAAATAGTTTTTTTCTCTTTTCAAGTGGCAAATAAAAAAGAAGTTTGGGGGTATCTTGGAAATCAGCTAGGTTTTTCTGAGACGGGTAGGTATGTTTTGGACAATTTGATAAAACCGGGAATTAAGGGAATTGGTATTCTTATTCATGATCCGTTCATAGAATGTGTGAAAGAGTTGGACTTTAAATATTTGGAGACTTTAATCAAGCATGAGGATGTAATGAAATTTTGGGAAGAGTTCAACTATAAAGTTGAACCAATAAATAGTAGATTACTGAGTAAGTCAGATTGTTTTCTTGCAATCCTTGATGGAGGGCATGTGGTTGATGAAGGCCTTGCGGGTGAAATAGCGCATTACGCAACAATTAAAAGAGGACCTGTTTTCGGATTAAGGAGTGATATTAGGTGCGGAGAAAACATAGCTATTCCTATAAATGCTCAGACATTTGGTTATATTGTTAAGAGTGGAGGGAAACTAGTCTACGGTCCTAATGCTGTAGCAAGATGGTTTCACGCTGTCAAAGAGTGGTATGATTCTTTTGTTCAGAAATAATTAAAGAATTATTATCCTAACTTACTCTTTACCCTTAAACCCCTCAATCGGGTTAGTGTGCTTTCCTCTGGCTTTTTCCACAGGATACTTCTTCTTGTTCTTCTCTAACTTGTCCTCTATGGCTTTGACAATGTCAACATTGGTCTTGTAGGATAAGATGATGAGGTAGATTATGATATCAGCTATTTCTTCTTCTACCTTTTTCTTCTTTTCAGGGTCTGCGTGAATTATTGAGATTTCTTTCTCATTAAGCCATCTGTAGCACTCTGCCAGTTCTCCTACTTCGCTGACAAGCGCAACAAGAACGTCTTTGGGATTATGATACTGGTCCCATTCCCTTTCCATGTTGAAACTCTTGATTTGCTCTCTTAACTTGTTCAAATCAGATGCCATACAGAGAGTGGTTAAACCTGAATATTTATATATTACTGTTTTTTTCTCTTTTTAATGATAATCCGTTCTCTGGAGCTGAGGAATATCCGCTCGTACATAGATGCAACCATTGAGTTCCCCACTGGCTCTGTTCTCTTGTCAGGAGATATCGGGAGTGGCAAGACTACGATTCTGCTTGCTATTGAGTTCGCTATCTTTGGAATCATGAAGGGCTTGGTTTCAGGAACAACCCTTCTCAGGCACGGCGCTGCTTCTGGCTCTGTTGAGCTTACTTTCACGCTGGCAGAGGATGAAGTCACAATCAGGCGCTCATTGAAGAGAGCTCCTGGCGGAGTAGTGCAGGAGCCTGGAGTCCTGCTCACTAATGGCAAGGCTTTTGAAGGCACGCCTCAGGAGCTCAAGGCTAAGATTCTTGAGTTAATAGGCTATCCTGAGTCTTTGCTTAACAAGTCCAAGTCCTTAATCTTTAGGTACACTGTCTTCACGCCTCAGGAGGAGATGAAGCGAATCCTTTACGAGAGCAGGGAGGACAGGCTTGACGTCCTGAGAAAATTGTTCAACATTGACAAGTACAAGGTGGTCAAGGAGAACTCTCTTAATTATGTGCGCGAGCTTAAGAACAGGATTAGCGTTCTTGAGGGAAAGCTGGAAGCATTTCCTGATAAGAAGAAGGAGTTAGAGGATTACGAGAGGCAGGGAGGCTTGCTCAGCCAGGAACTAGGAAAGCAAGAAGCAGAAGTTGCAAAAGCCAGGTCAGCCTTTGAAAAAGCAAAAGAGGAATTCGAGGAGTTGGAGCAGGAGCTTGATGAGCTGAAAAAGCTTGAGAAGAGCTATGAGGTTGGCAGGAGCGAGCTTGGCTCATCAACCAGCCAGCTTGAGAGGGGTGAGAAGGAGCTGGCAAAGGTTAATTCTGTGCTTAATGAGCTCTTGAAAGGATTAGAAGGCTTTGATGTTGTCAGGGCTAATGAGTTTAAGTCCTTGGTTGTTAAGAAAAAGCAGGAGCTCAAGGCTGTTGAGCAGAAGCTTTCTGAGATTAATTCCAAGAAGTCAGAGTTCAGCACAAAGAAGAATGCTTCTGAAAGCATTATCAAGAAGATTTCAGAGCTTGACACCTGCCCTACTTGCAAGCAGAAAGTCACTCCTGAGCATATTAAGGAAGTCACAGCCAGGGAGCAGGTTATCATCACTAATTGCCAGGCTAATCTTTCAAAGCTTAATGAGTTCGAGAGGAAGCTGAGTAACAAGCAGAAAGCTGTTGAGTTAGAAATTGAGAATTACATAATTGGAGAGAAGGAGCTGGAATCCAAGAAGGTAAAGCTTGAGGTTCTGGAGGAGAAGAAGGAGCGCAAGAAGGCTTTGGAGCAGGATATTGGTGAATTAAAGGACAGGATTAGCAAGACAAGAGGAGTAATTGAGGACTTAAAGGCAAAACTAGAAAAGCAGAGTGTTAAGAAGAATGAGTTTGAGAAGGCAAAGCAAGAATTAGAGGAGAAAAGAAAGGAAAAGGACAGGCTAGAGAGAGTGGTGATCGAGAATAAGACCAGGCTTGACACTCTTAGCCATATAACCTACAGATTAAAGCAGGAGCTGGATAGGATGAAGCAGGACGAGGAAAAGCTTGCGAGGATTAATGAGGTTAAGAGCTGGATGGAGGATTACTTCATTAAACTAGCAGACACTATTGAAAGGCACATACTCGCAAGGATTTATTCTGAGTTCAATGCCTTCTTCCAGGAATGGTTCAGCACCCTGATAGAGGATGAAACCCTTAGCGTGAGGCTTGATGACTCGTTCTCGCCTGTGATTGAGCAGAACGGCTATGAAACCTGGATTGAAAACTTGTCTGGAGGAGAAAAAACCAGTGTTGCGCTTTCCTATCGCCTGGCCCTTAACAAGGTGATTAATGACTTCCTCAGCACCATACGAACCAGGGAGCTGATTATCCTTGACGAGCCAACAGAAGGCTTCTCCTCAGAGCAGCTCGACAGGGTCAGGGAGGTTATTACCCAGACCAATGTGGCTCAGGTGATTATTGTAAGCCACGAAGCCAAGATGGAAGGCTTTGTGGACAGCATCATCAGGATTACCAAGCACGGGCACGAGAGCAAGGTTAGCTGTTAAGGATTTTTCAGCAAAAGATTTAAATACCTCTAATTGCAAATTAATAGATTACCTATAATTAAGGGTGGGTGTGAATGAAAAAGCAATTATTCATAACGACATTTGTTCTTGGATTATTGTTATTTGTGAGCATGACCGGCGCAGCGCCTGCTAACCTGATTCTTAAGCTTCCTGCTGACGGAGTCACAACATCAACGTACACTCAAGACTTCATCTACAGCTTTGATGACTACGTCACTATCCTCAATTGCTCATTAATAGTGGATGACGAGGTCAAGGCTGTCAGGAATACCATGATTATCCAGAATAACAACAAGATTAGCGCTGAGATAAGCGCCGGCTCTCACACCTGGTTCATGAAATGCTATGATTCTGATTTTAACGCGATAGTCTCTGAAAAACGAACTTTCAAATTAGACGTTGGCGGCTCTGTGAAAAGCGGCTATGAAACGGTTTATAACTCTGACGGCACAAGAAGTTATGTCATCACTATCGCACCGTCCCAACTACCAGTGGAATTGCCTGCAATGAAGGGAGGAGAAGACATCAGGATCAAGATAGCTGGAAAAACATACTATCTTGATGTTATCAAGATGGGACTAAGCATTGACACCTATTTTGTGGATGTGCGTGACAGGAGCACCAACAAGATTTACAAAATACTTGAAGATAGCTCTATTGAATTAGACCTTGACAAGGATAACACAACAGACATAAAACTTTATCTCAAGGATGTTGAGAGAAGCGTTAATGCATACTTTATAGTGACTCCTTACCCAGATACTCAACCAGCAGAAGAGCCAAAAACACCAACAGAGCAACCTGAAACCCCATCACCAGAAGAGCCAGAAACCCCTGCTGAGGAACCAACAATTCCTGAAGAGCCTGAGACGCCTGCAGAAGAGCCAGGAACACTTGAAGAAGAACCGCAAACCCTGCCTGTATCGCCTCAGCCAGGACAAGAAAAAGAAAAGAGCAAAACTGGCATGATAATCCTGATAGTTCTCGTAGTATTAATGATTATCTTACTGGCAATTCTTTTAATATCAAGAAGAAACAAATCAAGGATGAGAAAGAAAGAGATAAAAAAAGTGACGGGCAAGAAGAAAGAGGTTAAAACCAGCATTCCTCCTCCTGTTGAAACCAGTGAAGAAACAACGCCAGCATCTAAGTGGAAGATCCCTGATAATGAAGAGCTTTCTCCTCTTAATGAAAAGTTTGATATAATAAAAAGCACTTCGGGTAAGAAATTAAAATGACCTCCTCTGAAACCTAAAGGTTTCAGTTTCCCGCAGCTAGTGCGTGGTGTTGCTCTTGGTTACGGATGTAATCAAGAGTTGAATGCAAATCAGTATAACCGACACTGGTGTAAAACTTTC